>JACCEA010286274.1_pt1 | contig 10713 bp, 10 predicted proteins | sample 7449851 | NCBI WGS metagenome assembly JACCEA01 (sample SAMN15323453, study PRJNA562643) | freshwater metagenome | isolation source: river surface water | place: USA:Blue River Watershed | collected 2017-08-18 | reverse complement strand
TCTCACTTTCTCTTATCCACTGCGCAGGAACGTGTCCATCGCCCGGTAAACGGGCCCTGCGGCTGCAAGCGGGCGAACTTACCAGAAGGTTCCCGTGGGCGCCACTCCCGCATGTCGTGCTTGCTGCTGAGTGCGCGGGGCTTGGGTAGAATTCCGCCTTTCTCCTTGCAGGGTAGGCCCATGGCCCAGTCTTACAGTGCACGCAGTCGTGCCATCGAACCCTTTCACGTCATGGCGCTGCTGGCGCGGGCCAACGAGTTGCAGGCCGCCGGGCACGATGTGATTCACCTGGAAATCGGCGAGCCGGACTTCACCACCGCCGAGCCCATCGTGCGCGCCGGTCAGGCGGCGCTGGGCGCCGGCCACACCCGCTACACCGCTGCCCGTGGCCTGCCACAACTGCGCGAGGCCATTGCTCGGTTCTACGCCGATCGCTATCGCTTGTCGATCGATCCAGAGCGCATTCTGATTACCCCGGGTGGTTCCGGCGCGTTGCTGCTGGCGACCAGTCTCCTGGTCGATCCGGGCAAGCACTGGCTGCTGGCCGATCCCGGGTATCCGTGCAATCGCCATTTTCTGCGCCTGGTCGAGGGCGCCGCGCAGCTGGTGCCGGTCGGTCCCGAGGTGCGTTACCAGTTGACGCCGGAGCTGGTCGAGCGTTTCTGGAGCAGCGACAGCGTCGGCGCCCTGGTCGCGTCGCCGGCCAATCCCACCGGCACCCTGCTGGAGCGCGATGAGCTGGGCGCGCTGTCGCAGGCCCTCAAACAGCGCGGCGGGCATCTGGTGGTGGACGAGATCTACCATGGCCTGACCTACGGCTGTGAGGCGGCCAGTGTGCTGGATGTGGATGACGAGGCATTCGTGCTCAACAGCTTCTCCAAGTATTTCGGCATGACCGGCTGGCGTCTTGGCTGGCTGGTGGCGCCGCCGGCGGCGGTGGGCGAGCTGGAGAAGCTGGCGCAGAATCTCTATATCAGCGCCCCCTCGATGGCCCAACATGCGGCACTGGCCTGCTTCGAGCCGGAGACGCTGGCCATTCTTGAACAGCGCCGTGGCGAGTTTGCCGCGCGCCGCGACTACCTGCTGCCGGCCCTGCGTGAACTGGGCTTTCGCATCGCCGTGGAGCCACAGGGCGCCTTCTATCTATATGCCGATATCTCGGCGCTCGGTGGTGATGCCTTTGCCTTCTGCCGGCACTTCCTGGAAACCGAGCATGTGGCCTTCACTCCGGGCATCGACTTCGGCCGTTACCAGGCCGACCAGCATGTGCGTTTTGCCTACACCCAGAGCCTGCCGCGCCTGCAACAGGCGGTCGAGCGCATTGCCCGCGGCCTGAAGAGCTGGCGCCCCAATGCGCTTTGATCCACCGCTGGAGGAGGGCCGCCTGCTGCGCCGCTACAAGCGCTTTCTGGCGGATATCGAGACGGCCGGCGGCGAGCAGCTGACCATCCACTGCCCGAACACGGGCTCGATGCTCAACTGCATGAGCGAAGGTTGCCGCGTCTGGTTCAGTCGCAGCCAGGACCCCAAGCGTAAATTGCCGGGCACCTGGGAGCTGGGCGAAACCCCGCACGGGCGTCTGGCCTGCATCAATACCGCGCGGGCCAATGCGCTGGTGGAGGAGGCCCTGCGTGGCGGGGTGATCACCGAGCTGGCCGGTTTTACCGGGCTCCGACGCGAGGTGCGCTTCGGCGAGGAAAACAGCCGGGCGGATTTTCGCCTGGAGTTCACGAGCGGCCCGGCCTGGATCGAAGTGAAGAGTGTGACCCTGGGTTTTGCGGATTCGGCCGTGGCCGCCTTCCCCGATGCTCGCACTGAACGGGGTGCCAGGCACCTGCGCGAGCTGGCGGCGCAGGCTCGTGCCGGTGTGCGGGCGGTACAGCTTTACTGCGTGAACCTGAGTGGAGTCGAGGCGGTCCGTGCGGCGCAGGAGATTGATCCGGCCTATGCCGCCGGGTTGCGTGAAGCCCGGGAGGCGGGCGTCGAGGTGCTGGCCTATGGCGCCGAGATCACCCCCGAGGCAATTCGCCTGGTGCGGCGCCTGGAAGTGCTGCTCTAGCCGGATTTTTCTAAACCGAAACCCAGATGCTGCCGTCCTGCTCCTGGCACGCAATCGCCTGGAGCATCTGCCCGGCGCAGGGGCCGGCCACGCACTCGCCGGACTCGATCAGAAACAGAGCGCCGTGGGTGGCGCACTGGATCAGGCTGCCGCTGTGGTCGAGGAACTGGTCGGGTAGCCACTCCAGGGCAATGCCTCGATGGGGGCAACGATTGCGGTAGGCATATACCTGCCCATGCCGGCGCACCAGCAGCAGGTTGAGGTCTTCAACGATAAAGCCGCGGCTCTGGCCCTCGGCCAGTTCGCGGCTGGAACAGAGCAAATGCATGGCAGCCTCCGAAGAGCGTGCATTATCCCGTCCCGTCGCCCGGCTTGCCAGGACGTAGCGGTCGAGACTGGTGAGTTGCTATTGCTTGCCAGGGTTGCGCAAGTGCTGGCCAGCCTGACGGCAGGCTTTTATCCTGCCGCTCCAAGTCTCCGTCTGGCGCACGCTCAGTCATGATTGCCGTCATCTCTTCCCGCTCCCTGTTTGTCGTGCTGACGGCCTTGCTGTTACTGGCTCTGTGGCTGTCGCTGGCCTTGGGGCCGGTCAGCCTGCCGTTGCTGGATACCCTTGAGGCCTTGCTGCGCCTGAGCGGATTTTCTGGTGAGCAGGTGCCGGGGCAGGCCGAGCTGATCATCGGTCAGATTCGTCTGCCGCGAGCCCTGCTGGGGTTGTCGGTGGGGGCGGTGCTGGCGCTGTGTGGCGTCGCCATGCAGGGGCTGTTTCGCAATCCGCTGGCCGATCCCGGTCTGGTCGGGGTCTCCAGTGGTGCCGCCCTGGGGGCGGCGCTGGTGATTGTCGGCAGCGCCAGTCTCGGCTGGGGGCTGGGTCCTCTGTGGCTGCAGCCCTATCTGCTGTCGCTGGCCGCCTTCGCCGGTGGCCTGGGGGTGACGGCCGTGGTGTATCGCTTAGGTCGCCGTGATGGCCAGACCAGTGTGGCGGCCATGCTCCTGGCCGGGGTGGCACTGAGCGCGCTGGCTGGGGCGCTGATCGGGCTGTTTACCTACCTCGCCGACGATGCGACCCTGCGCAGCCTGACGTTCTGGAACATGGGCAGTCTCAATGGTGCCAGCTATGCCCGGTTATGGCCGCTGCTGCTGGTGGGCCTGGGCGTGGCTATCTGGTTGCCGCGCCGGGCGACGGCGCTGAACGCGCTGCTGCTGGGTGAGTCGGAGGCGCGTCATCTGGGCTTCGAAGTTGAGCGCCTGAAGCGCGAGCTGGTGCTGTGCACCGCGCTGGGGGTGGGGGCGGCTGTGGCGGCGGCCGGGCTGATCGGCTTTATCGGCCTGGTGGTCCCGCATCTGCTGCGCCTGCTGGTCGGTCCCGATCACCGCATTCTCCTGCCGGCATCGGCCATGGCCGGTGCGGCGCTGCTGCTCCTGGCCGATCTGCTGGCGCGTTTGCTGCTGGCGCCGGCGGAATTGCCGATTGGCATCATTACCGCGTTACTCGGTGCGCCGTTCTTCCTCTATCTCTTGGTCAGGGGGCGTCACTGATGCTGCAGGCCACCGATCTGGGCGTGAACCGTGGCGAATGCCCGGTGTTGCGCAACATTGCGCTGACGCTGCAGTCGGGCGAAGTGCTGGGTGTGCTAGGTCCCAATGGCGCGGGCAAAAGCACCTTGCTCGCGGCCCTGAGTGGTGAACTGCCGGCTAGCCGGGGGCAGATACTGTTGAGCGGCATGCCTTTGCAGACCTGGGCGCCATTGCCTCGGGCCCGGCAACTGGCGGTGTTGCCGCAGAGCTCGACGCTGGGGTTTGCCTTCCGCGTGGATGAGGTGGTGGGCATGGGGCGCCTGCCGCATGCCAGCGGCCGAGCAGTGGATGCGCAGATCATCGAGGCCGCGCTGGCGGCAGCCGATATCGGGCATCTGGCCGGGCGCAGCTATCTGACGCTGTCCGGCGGTGAGCGCCAGCGTGTGCATCTGGCCCGGGTCATGGCCCAGCTGTGGCCGGGACAGGCCGGACAGGTGCTGTTGCTTGATGAACCGACTTCCATGCTCGATCCGCTGCACCAGCACACCATCCTGCAGGCAGTGCGCCAGTTTGCCGAGCGCGGCGTGGCGGTGCTGGTGATCCTGCACGATCTGAATCTGGCGGCGCGCTATTGCGACCGATTGCTCTTGCTCGATCGTGGCGAGTCCTGTGCCTACGGCCCTGTGGCCGAGGTGCTGCAGGCTGAAACGGTGAGTCGGGTGTTTGGGTTGGAAGTGCTGGTGCAGGCGCACCCCGAACGGGGTCATCCGTTGATTGTGGCGCGTTGAGGTGATGATGAATTTACGTGTTGTGCTGGTGACGGTGCTGGGGCTGCTCAGTGCCTGCCAATCGTCAGTGCCCGAGGTGCCGGCCTGGCAGGCACCTGCTCAGCGGGATCATGCGCAGTTGGGGGGGGATTGAGGACCTGCGCACAGGGCAGCGTTTGACGCCGGAGAGGCTGCTGGCTCGTCTGGCCAGCGCGCCGCAGGTTTTGGTGGGGGAAAAGCATGACAACCCCGATCACCATGCGCTGCAGTTGTGGCTGCTGCGTGGGCTGGCGCGCGAGAGGGCTCAGGGCAGCCTGCTGCTGGAAATGCTTAACCCGGATCAGCAGGGCAAAGTCTATGCGGTTCAGCAGCGTCTACGGCAGGGTGAGAGGCTGGACAATCTGTCGCGTCAATTAGGGTGGCAGCAGGGCTGGGCCTGGTCGCTGTACGGTCCGCTGGCCAGCTATGCCTTGTCGCAGCCCTATCCGCTGCTGGCGGCCAACCTCGATCGTGACGAGATCATGGCCATCTATCGCAGCAAGCCAGTCCTGAATGGCGAAGCGTCAACAGCTGCCTCGGTGCAGCAGGCGCTGCTCGATGATATCCGTGAGTCGCATTGCGGCCTGCTGCCGGAGGCGCAGTTGCCGGCCATGCTGGCGGTACAGCAGCAACGTGACCGCCGCATGGCCGAGCGCCTGCTGGCGGCACCGGCGCCTGCCCTGTTACTGGCCGGAGGCTTTCATGCGCGCAAGAATCTCGGTATTCCGCTGCACATGAAGGATCTGGCCGGTATTGAGCCGGTCGTGCTGATACTGGCGGAGGCCGGGCAGACGGTCAGTGCCGAGCAGGCCGACTATGTCTGGTACACGGCGGCGCTGCCCGAACAGGACTACTGCGCTCAGCTGCGCCGTTAGGCATGGAGCGAAATGAAAGAAGCCGGCATTTGCCGGCTTCTTTCATTTCTTGTGCACATTCTTCGGAAGTTGCACCACTCGGCTTTCCGAGTAGATGTCGTGCCAGGTGCGCTTTTCCTTGTCCCACAGCAGCCACAGGTAACCCAGGCCACCACAGAGCCAGGAACCAATGGCCACGACAAAACGCAGCAGGGCCTGCCACAGGCTGATGGCGCTGCCGTCGGCGTTCTGGATGCGCAATCCCCAGACCTGCATGCCGAGGGTCTGTCCATTGTGGGTCCAGAACTTGGCGAAGAAGCCGAACAGCACCATGACCAGGATGGTCGAGAGCAGCGGGTCGCCGTCCAGGGCGCCGGCATCACTGAGCTGGCGCAGACGCTCTTCGCCGATGATGCTCATCTGAATGCCCTTGTAGATCAGTGTCACGACCATCAGCAGAGCCACGCTCAGCAGAAAATCATAGAACAGGGCGGCCAGGCGGCGGATCAGTCCGGCAGTGGGGAAGTCGCCCTGAGGGCGCAGCTGATGTTTCGGCATGACGGGCTCACGAAGTGCATTCGGCCGTCATTGTAAGGCGGGAGCAGCAATAAATGGCAGGCAGAAAAAAGCCCCCAGGGTTTCCCGTGGGGGCTTTTTTCATTTGGCCTTAGCCTACCAGTTGTACCTGGTCAGCTTGCATGCCTTTCTGGCCTTGAACGGCCACGAAAGTCACCTTCTGGCCTTCTTTCAGGCTCTTGAAGCCGTCAGCCTGAATAGCGCGGAAGTGAACGAACAGATCTGGGCCGCTTTCCGGGGTGATGAAGCCGTAGCCTTTCTCATCGTTGAACCACTTCACGGTGCCGTTTTGACGCTGGGACATGCCTAAAATCCTTGAAACTTAATAAAACGCCTCGTCCTCATGGCCGAGGGCCGGTACTGAGTTTTGCAAGGATTTAAGGAAAATCAAGCAAAGATGAAGCGGATCTAACGATCTACTGCATCAGGTCATGTTTCTCGTGACCCATGCAAACACACAGTGAAAAGCACTCTACGCCAAATGCGAGGTGATTGCCAACAGGAAAAATAGGAGGGAAATGCGGGGGTAAAACGAGGGATAAATCTAGGAGTGGTGCCCCGGGAGAGACTCGAACTCTCACGTTGTTACCAACGGCGGATTTTGAATCCGCTGCGTCTACCATTCCGCCACCGAGGCACAGGGCGCGAAGTATAGGGAGCCGATAATCGGCGGTCAATCCGCTGCGTGGCCAGAAAAGGCGCTTTCCGGTAAGCTTTGCGGCCCTTGGAGATGGTCCCGTCATGCGTGTTGCCGATTTTCATTTTGAGCTCCCTGAGCAGCTGATTGCCCGCCATCCTCTGGCCGAACGACGTGCCAGTCGTCTGCTGGTTCTGGAGGGCGAAAGTGGTTCGCTGAACCATCGCCAGTTCAGCGACCTGCTTGATTACCTGCGTCCCGGCGACCTGATGGTGTTCAACAACACGCGGGTGATTCCGGCCCGTCTGTTCGGCCAGAAAGCCAGTGGTGGCAAGCTGGAGATCCTCATCGAGCGAGTGCTCGATACCCATCGTGTACTGGCCCATGTGCGCTCCAGCAAATCGCCCAAGCCCGGTTCGCAGATCCTGATCGAAGGTGGTGGTTCGGCTGAGATGCTGGCGCGCCACGATGCTCTGTTCGAGCTGCGCTTTGCTGAGCCGGTATTGCCGCTGCTGGATCGAGTCGGTCATATGCCGTTGCCACCCTATATCGATCGTCCGGACGAAGCCTCTGACCGTGAGCGCTATCAGACGGTTTATTCCGATAAGGACAAGGCGGGAGCGGTCGCTGCGCCGACGGCCGGACTGCACTTCGATGAGGCCCTGCTGGCGGCTATTCGTGACACAGGCGTGGACACGGCTTTTGTCACCCTGCATGTCGGCGCGGGCACCTTCCAACCGGTACGCGTCGAGCGTATCGAAGATCACCACATGCACAGCGAGTGGCTGGAGGTCACCCAGGATGTGGTCGATGCCGTGGCGGCGTGTCGCGCGCGCGGTGGTCGGGTGATCGCTGTGGGCACTACCAGCGTGCGTTCGCTGGAAACGGCGGCGCAAGGCGGCGAGCTCAAGGCCTTCAGTGGCGACACTTCCATCTTTATTTATCCGGGGCGGCCGTTTCATGTGGTTGACGCCCTGGTCACCAACTTCCACCTGCCGGAGTCGACCCTGCTGATGCTGGTCAGCGCGTTCGCCGGCTATCGCGCCACCATGGCCGCCTACGCGGCGGCGGTCGAGCACGGCTACCGCTTCTTCAGCTATGGCGATGCCATGTTCATCACCCGTAATCCGCAGCCCGATGCACCGGAGACCCAGGCATGAGCTTCATGAAATTCGATTTGCTGGCCACCGATGGACGTGCCCGTCGTGGTCGCCTGACCTTTCCGCGTGGCGTGGTGGAAACCCCGGCCTTCATGCCGGTGGGCACCTACGGTACGGTCAAGGGCATGCTGCCGCGCGATATCGAGGCGATTGGCGCGCAGATCATTCTGGGCAATACCTTTCACCTGTGGTTGCGTCCGGGCACCGAGGTGATCAAGCAGCACGGTGATCTGCACAACTTCATGCAGTGGCAGGGGCCGATTCTCACCGACTCCGGCGGCTTCCAGGTGTTCAGTCTGGGTGCCATGCGCAAGATCAAGGAGGAGGGCGTGTACTTCTCCTCGCCGGTGGATGGCGCCAAGGTCTTCATGGGGCCGGAAGAGTCGATGGCGGTGCAGCGTGCGCTGGGTTCGGACATCGTGATGATCTTCGACGAGTGCACGCCTTACCCGGCCGATTTCGATACCGCCAAGCGCTCGATGGAGCTGTCGCTGCGTTGGGCCAAGCGTTCCAAGGAAGCTCACGGCGACAATCCTTCGGCACTGTTCGGCATCGTTCAGGGCGGCATGCACGAAGAGTTGCGTCTGCGCTCGCTGGAGGGGCTGAACGAGATCGGCTTCGATGGTCTGGCGATTGGCGGTTTGTCGGTCGGCGAGCCCAAGGAAGAAATGATCCGTGTGTTGGACTTCCTGCCGCCGCACCTGCCGGCCGACAAGCCGCGTTACCTGATGGGCGTGGGCAAGCCGGAAGATCTGGTCGAAGGCGTGCGTCGTGGGGTCGACATGTTCGACTGTGTGATGCCGACGCGTAACGCGCGCAATGGTCATCTGTTCGTCGAGAGTGGCGTGCTGAAAATCCGCAACGCGGTGCACAAACATGACGATTCGCCGCTGGATGCGAGCTGTGATTGCTACACCTGCCAGAACTTCTCCCGCGCCTATCTCCACCACCTGGACAAGTGCGGCGAAATGCTCGGCAGCATGCTCAATACCATCCATAACCTGCGCCATTATCAGCGCCTGATGGCTGGTTTGCGCGAGGCTATTCAACAGGGTACATTGGCCGACTTCGTTGCGGCCTTCTACGCCAAACGCGGTCTGCCAGTGCCTCCGCTGGCGGATTGAGCGGGGTTGAAATCGGCTCGTTTGCGCCCCAATTAATGAGAATCGCTGCCAGTTTGCAGAGTTCGTGCGATATCGGTCCGGTTGGCCGGTCGCTCACCCAATCCAAGACCTTTGACTAGGAGTTTTACATGAGCTTTCTGATTCCCGCTGCCTACGCCGATGCAGCTGCTCCGGCTGCCGCCGCTGGTCCTGCCGGCAGTGGTTTCGAGTGGGTATTTCTGGTCGGTTTCGTGGTCATCTTCTATCTCATGATCTGGCGGCCGCAGGCCAAGCGTGCCAAAGAGCACAAGAACCTGATCGGCGGCCTGCAGAAGGGCGACGAAGTGGTGACCTCCGGTGGTATCGCCGGCAAGGTGGTCAAGGTTTCCGATGAGTTCGTGGTGATCGAGGTTTCCGATACCGTCGAGCTGAAGATGCAGAAGGGTGCGATTGCCGCTGCCCTGCCGAAAGGCACGCTGAAAGCCATCTGACTTTCAGGCTGGTATTCCAACAACGGGGCGCTTATGGCGCCCCGCTTCATAATAAACGGGCGGTGTCATGCTCAATAAATACCCACTGTGGAAATACCTGCTGATCCTGGCTGTGCTGGCGATCGGCTTTATCTATTCCGCACCCAACCTCTATCCCAATGATCCGGCCATCCAGATCAGTGGCGAGAGCACGGCGCTGAAAATCACCGAAGCCGACGTCAAGAAGGCCGAGGATGCGCTCAAGGCCGCTGGCATTGCAGTCAAGGCCGGAAGTCTGGGCGAGAAGAATGCCCTGCTGCGTCTGACCAAGATGGCTGACCAGCTGCCGGCCAAGGACGTGCTGCGTCATGCCTTCGGCGACGGCTATGTGGTTGCCCTGAACCTGGCACCGACCACTCCGCAATGGCTGCGTGATATTGGTGCCAGTCCGATGAAGTTGGGTCTGGACCTGTCCGGTGGTGTGCACTTCCTGCTGGAAGTCGACATGGACAAGGCCGTCACCTCGCGCGTGAAGGTCTATGAGGGCGAGGTGAAGAGCCTGCTGCGCAAGGAGCGTGTGCGCTACCGCAGTCTGCCGCCGCAGGATGGTGCCATCGCTCTGGGCTTCAGTGATGAAGCAACCCTGGAGCAGGCCGAGGCGCTGGTGCGCAAGAGCTTTACTGAGTTCGAAATGACCCGCAGCGAACGTGCGGGTCAGCAGGTGCTGCGTCTGGCGCTGAGCCAGGCCAAGCTTGCCGAGATTCGTGAATACTCGATCAAGCAGAACCTCACCACCGTGCGCAACCGGGTCAACGAACTGGGTGTGGCTGAGCCGCTGGTACAGCGTCAGGGCGCCAACCGTATCGTGGTCGAGTTGCCGGGCGTGCAGGATACGGCCGAGGCCAAGCGCATTCTCGGCAAGACGGCCAACCTGGAGTTCCGTCTGGCGGCGGATGCGGATACCGCGCGTGCCGCTACCGAGGCTTTCGAGTTCCGTGAGGCCGGTCGTCCGGCTGTGCCACTGGAGCGTGGCGTGATCATCACCGGTGATCAGGTAACTGATGCCCAGGCCAGCTTCGACGAGAACGGCCGGCCGCAGGTGAACATTCGCCTGGATGGTCACGGCGGTGAGTTGATGACTCGTGCTACCCGCACCAACGTCGGGCGCAGCATGGCGGTGATCTTCATCGAGCAGAAGCCGCAGAGCAAACTGGTGCGCCAGTTGGTCGACGGGGTCGAGAAGGAAGTCGAAGTACAGACCTTCAAGGAAGAGAAGAAAATCATCAGCCTGGCCACGATTCAGTCGGCGCTGGGCAATAGCTTCCGCATCACTGGGCTGGATGGTCCGGGTGAGTCGTCCGAGCTGGCGCTGCTGCTGCGTGCCGGTGGTCTGGCGGCGCCGATGCACTTCGCCGAGGAGCGCACCATTGGTCCGAGCCTGGGTGCCGAGAACATCGAGCTGGGTATCGAAGCATCTCTGTGGGGCTTCCTCTTCGTTTCGCTGTTCATCATCGCCATCTACCGCTTCTT
>JACCEA011019898.1_pt1 | contig 10715 bp, 9 predicted proteins | sample 7449851 | NCBI WGS metagenome assembly JACCEA01 (sample SAMN15323453, study PRJNA562643) | freshwater metagenome | isolation source: river surface water | place: USA:Blue River Watershed | collected 2017-08-18 | reverse complement strand
CTCATATTTGCTTACGGATATATCATAGTGGTCAGATATAATGCGTTTTGCGTCGGCAATATCTAGGTCCCAATCCGCAAGTAAATGTTCGAGTCTCAGGTTACGTGCACCTGTTCTTGATTGGGGGTCATTTAATCCAGTATCGGTAGTTTCGAGATACCGGATTTCTTGGGAAAATGCGCTGTTCATCCCGTAAAAAACTCCATCGTGAGTCTTTTGAACATCATAGTGTGAGAGGCCTTGTTCGAATCGCATAATTTCACCTGTATTTATATTCCCTAGCAACCACGAACAAGCATAGTCACCAGCATTTTGTGTCATCATAATCTCTACATAATCGTCGAGCGTGCGTCCTTGCTCCATTGCCTTCCTGATACGGAGAAAATAGGGGACGCCTGTGTTGAAATCTGGTATATAATTGATATCCGCTATTGTTGTTTCGCATCCTACTATACCACGTTTTGTTATGAACCAGTCGGTGGAACTACATATAAGTCCTGGTGCGGTCTGCATAACAAATGCACTATCTTCATTTTCGGGATACACATAGAGGACTATATTCGAAATAAAACCAGATGCAAAATTGGTGTGTGTATTATGTGCCATAACTATATTTCCATTGTGTGCAGTGATGAATGCACTACAACGATCGGCCATTTCGTTTTTGTGTTCGTATTTTTCGGCCATCGACAAATAAGAGTTCCATCCAACCAAGATTTCATAGTTGATATCATCATGGCCGGTTTTCTTCTTATATCCGGCGCAAATACCGCGCAATTCATCATTAATAAATGCCCATTCGGGCTTTTCTAAATGGTGATACATAGAGGTTTTACACGTTTCTAAATATTTGGATAATGGTGTTTTGTAGTAGGTGGTAACCAAATATTTGAGAATTGGGCGAACGCGTTTTAGTTCTTTGTATAATAAATATCCGTGGGCAAATCCGCGTTCAAATGGTGCGCCTCTCACAGATGCAATTATCCAGCCGTTTTTGTGTTTGATGGAGCCGTTAATGTGTTGTTGTTTTTGCGACCTAAGCGTTTGCGACCGACGCTTCTGTGCTTCAAGTTTTTGTGGTCCAAACCTTCGAGTCTTGTTTATTCGCATAAATATAATAATTCGAGTTATATTTATGTGTATAAAAGATTTATGCGATAAACATCAACGCAATCAATAAAAACATTAGAATAAATGGAAGTAACACTAGGAACCACGATAAACTGGGCACGCCCGCAACGCAAATTAAGTTGAGAATCCACGTCCAGAGAAGAACATACGCCAATTTGATGAGAAAAATGATAGAGGTATTAGATACACCACAACTATATTCGCCTAAACAATAGATGTTTGTGTTGCCATAGTTTTGTAATGCCATAATTGCGAGGGCAACCATAGAAATCACAAAATAGAGGTACGCAGGAGTACAAAGACTTTTGACTGAAAATGCCATTTATATTTTCAGGGGAGAAAACATCTATGCTTGTGGTTGTTGTTGGTTTTGATACATTGTTTGTGCTTGGCTAATTGATTGACTTACTGCGCTATTGAGTGCGGCAAAAGAGAGGTTGCCTCCATGTTTATAATATTTGCGAGTTTGACGAGTGCGACGACCGCCAATCTGGCTTGGCGCTTGACTTGTTACCATCATTCGTTGAGGGTCTTGAACTAGATTATTGTAATCATATATCTTGTGTAAATCCCCACCGCGCTTCATTTTTGACGATTCTCTCTTATTTCTTCGTCTTCTTTGGTTTTTTCGTTGAGTTTTTTTTGACATTATATATTGTTTGTCGAAAAAAACAATTGTCATAAAGGGCATATACTCGTGGCACTAATTGTGCCTACTCTATATCGGGTGTATAATCGTGGTACTATTCGCACCTACTCTATATCAGGTGTCTACACTAATTGTGCCTACTCTATATCAACATGTGTCAATAAGTGTCTCCGGCAACACGGGTCTGTCAACTTCAAATCGTCTAAAACTTCTCCCTCTGCTGTTTTTGCCGTATTTTCTTTGGTCAAATAGATTGTTTTCTGTACATATCCAGAATCTTCACCTGCACCCATTTTATCTAACTTCTTCTTTCTTACTTGTTCTAAGAAATATCTGTATTTATTGGCAAGAACTTTGCCGCATGTGACGCATTTAACTGGAATAATCATTGTATCGAATATAGAATATTATAATATATTTGTATTTATGCCTTTTTGGCTTCAATTTTTTGAGGTGTAAATATATAATATTATTCAATACGTATTCTAAAAAATAAATCACCAAAAAAAAATAAGAAATTGTTTGCCAATAAAATAATAGAATCAAAATCATCTTTTCTATTACTAACAATAATCAATAACATAATCAATAAAAATAATTGTAATATATAGCTATAATTTACACACGATTTTGTTTGAATAGTATTTTTATTGATAAAAATAATAAATCCAAAATTGACTACTACTTTACAAAATGTTATAATTATAAACACTTTTTCTGTAATATTTTTATCAGTTATTGTGGCCAAGTTTATAATATTCATAATTGTGTTTGAAAATATATGAACAACAAATATAATTCCATTTTTTTCATTATTTTGTTCGGCTACAACATCAGTTTGTTCGACATCAGTTTGTTCGACAATATTGTAAATATTTTTACAATGTGGACAAAAGTTTTTGTTATTTCCAGAATTAATAAATGTTGTAATACACGATATATGATATATTGAATTTGAACAATTACAAGGCAGTTTTATTAATTTTTGCTCTTCGATATCAATAGATTCTAAACAAATTAAACATTCTTTGTCCAATAAAATGTTTCTATCAAAGTTCATAACTAGATTCTTAATTATATTTATAATATTTTATGAATACAATTGTAACTAATTTGTTATTTCCGCAATTTACTTTTGGCAAGTATATCTGCTATACTATTATTCCGCGAATAAACGTCATTTTTCCCACTATGCGCTTTCACGTGTTTGACAGATACGTCATTTTTCACATCATCAAATACGAGGCACATTTGTTCTAATAAGTCTTTATTTTTGACGGCCGAGCCGTCGATTTTAGTCCATCCATTTTCACGCCATAAAGGCGAAAATTGATACAATACATTTATTACATACATCGAGTCTGTATATATGTGGCACGTGGTCCCGCGAAACTTATCATTACAAATAGTGAGAGCTCGATGAACGCCCAATATTTCACAACGGTTGCTTGTTATTAGAGGCATATTCACTGTTTCGCATATAGTGGGGTGTTCTGCACCTGGAAAATAGACAGCAAATCCGCCGCTAACAATAGATGTTTTATTGTAATAACACGATCCATCGGTGTAAATATCAATAATGCGCTTTGTTGTGAATAGTCGTCGGCGGAAAATATCTGTATAGAATGATCGTAATAACATTTGTAATATTGGTTGTAACTGATGAAAACAGAGAGGTCTAAATCAATTTTTTGTAATGAATATAAACCTTGTATCTATGTATAGAATATGAAATATAACACAATTATTATTGGTGCTGGTATATCTGGACTAACTATTGGAGCGGGTTTAGAAAATCCGGATTTTATAATATTGGAGGCACGAGACCGAATTGGTGGGCGTGTATATACAAATAGTGATACTCATTTAGATATGGGTGCTGCATGGATTCATGGGTCGATTGATAACCCGTTAAATCAATTCTTGAATTATGATGAAAACATGATTCCTATTGCTCCATCGAATCCGTGGATTCATTCCGAAGATGCCTCTATTCAGTATTTGACTACTTCCGGTGAAATTAGTGAAATGGAAAGGCATAAAATGGCTCTTCAATGGCAGGAAATGGTGAAACATATTGCGAATGTTGCGGATAAGACGATTGACCAAGCCTGTGACCAAGCCTGTGACCAAGCCTGTGACCAAGCCTGCGACCAAGCGTTAAGCCAAGCGTTAAGCCAATCATACGACCATCTATACAATAGTAGTCAATGGTACAAATCATTCCTCTATATGATAGAGGTTTGGTGTGGCGGTAGTATAAAAAATATTCCTGCCTCTTATTTACAAAATAGTGTTGGTGATTATCCCGGTTCGCATTATTTATTTAAGAATGGCGCATCAACATTGATAAATGCTATTATGTCCAGTTCAATACATAATCTTAATGACCGCATCAAATGTAACCAGATTGTACGTGAAATCAAATATGATACTGATGGTATATTCGTGATAATTGACGACGGGTCGATTTATTATTGCGACAAATTATGTATTACGATTCCACCCGGACCTATCTTAGATATTCGTTTTACGCCGCCATTATCACAAGAACGTATTTCAGCCTTATCCCAAGTGAAGATGGGCTCTTATAAAAAGATTCAAATGGTTTTTGATCGAAATGATGTATTCTGGAATGATGTGCCGATGCTACTCACGTGCGACAGCAATGATAATTATACAATGTGGAATAATTATATGTGCTCAAAAAATAAGCCAGTAATAGAGGCGATATGTCCTGCTAATATTGGTTGGGCTATGGCTGGTCATAGTGATGAAGAAATCATCGACCAAATGCTCACAAATTTGCGCACCTTTTATCCACGAGCACCCGACCCCATCTCTTGACACGTGTCTCGATGGGAAGAGGATGTATTCAGTCAGGGCGCATATTCTTATATATGTAACGACACTGATGCTACTAGTTGTAATATAAATGACAAAATATTCTTTGCGGGCGAGCATACAGATCCGGTATATTATGGTTCCATGCATGCAGCATATAATAGTGGGTGTCGTGTATTGGATGAAATGCGGAAACTGGTTTGCTCTATGGTGTCATAAATGTGGTTTGAATATGATATTATTAATGTGTGTAAATACTATTATAATGATAAAATTTGGGGGTTTATAGGCAGTTGCCATAACACTTGCCCTGGTAATAATAGAAATCGCGGTTCTTCAAGTTATAGTCCGTGTAATTGGCCGGATTCTTGGGTCCATTTTGGTTACCCGCCACGCATTTTTGTCCACCCAACAATACGCAACAACTGGTGGAAGCGCACGCATTCAAGTCTTGGGCTGCGCATTTCTCCTCTAATTTTGCCGTATTACCCTTATACTGCGAACAAAACCCGCCCAGTTGAGATGCGGTATTTACTACGGGTGCCAACTGAGACTGACGGGTTGTCCTGCTCAAAAATACACTATCTTCGTAGTTGGGCACATAATTGGACGCGCCAAACTTATATGCTCCTGGAATATAATAGAGGATAGGCGTTTTCTGTGCCTCTGTGTTTACTTCGACCAATTTACCCTCGGAATCAAACATCCAATATTTGCCTATATTTATATCAACCATGTCCTTGTCGTCTCGATACTTCATATCAATATTGTCGGCATTGTATGATATGTCGGTGTCAAAAACCCGGGTTGGTGTGAAATTTGGATTGTATTTGAGAGGTGTGTGTTTTCCAACATCAGGTATATTCTTATATTCTACTTCAACCGGGTTATTACTACTAATATCGTATCCATTTGGTATAAGTTTCTTGTAATAAGTTCCACCCTCATTAATGATAAAATAACCGTCGTCGAAAGTACCAGTAAATTCAGCAGAACTATTTAGTTTTGTTGCACCCGTTGTTGAACTGATTTCACTTTCTGGGATTTCGGGAGCGCGGAAAATCATTTTTGTGTATTTTTTAGAGCCTGGTGTAGTTCCAGGATTCACATTATCCTCTAATAAATCTTTGCGATCAGCTACATAATCGTTGGGCGTTCTTTTCATAAAATATTTGGTTGTTGCGCCTTCGGTCACTTGAATCTTGTAATAACCAGAAGCCGGTGGTTTTTTATTTAACCCATAATCTGGATTAGATCCTGTATAAGTCGCACCCGGAATTTGGAGAAATGGTGGTGCTAGGAAATCTGCATCATCTAGTTCGGGGTTTGCCGACTTAATAGCACTATCTGTTTTCCCAATTAATTTGGTTTTATTTTCGGGGTCCACCTTGTATCCATAAGGTACTGCTTTTTGCTTCCATACTGGCGCATTTACTGTTCCAACATTAATGGCATAGTAACCTGGCTTGGGGTCCATTGGTACAAGAGGAGTACCTGGTTTTGCTCCATTATTCTTGCCCTCTCCATATTCGGCAAACTCAATTGGTATTATTTCGTTTGCGCCAAATCCTTCTGTCCCTGGACGAAATATAAGAAAAATGGCAGCGGTTGCTAAAATGAGTATAATCAAGAAAATCACATGAGCATATTTTTGTCCAAACATATTTTGCCCAATCATTTATTTATATATGGACAGATAATTGTTTTTGATGTATATCGATGTAATGTACATCAAAGATGCGCACACTTTCCCTATTTAGAAAATGTATAATGGTATAAATGTTCATCTAAATACAGGTACAAAGAGTATGTGGTTATACTATAAATGGAAATAACCAGCGATTCTCAAAAATTGGCTTCTTACATTCAACATATTCGCGATGTCCATCCATTAAACACTTATTCCGCACAATCCCGAAACTTGGTAAAAACAATTTATGACCAAGGTATGAGCGCTACACCAATAAATGCGCAAATTGTGGGCGAAGTATTTAGCAGTAGTATTGTACGCGGTTCCCATTTTAATTGGCTCGATCCGGAAATCATCACGATCATTCAATCTTCAAATACTTATTCTGTTACTGCATTATTAAAAGTGGGTATTCGAACCTACAATATGTTTTTTGTTTTTCCGGTAGCGCAAAATACAATTAGTGGTGTGTTTCGAGGTAAATGTATGGCATATGTCAAAGCATTCTTGAAACGTGCGCATATTTGGCTTACGATTGCCTCTCATTATGCTTGTTCAAAATGCTCGAAAACAGTGGATGTATATTTGTATTTGATTTCATACAAGAAGGAAACGCCGAAAATTGCCACAAAACCAGTTGATAAAATCCATATCAATACCGCATTTACAACATCTTGTATGGAGCATACTGAAATTGTATTGTTTAGAAGAGAGGAAGCATTCAAAGTATTTATCCACGAATCATTTCATAATTTGGGGCTGGATTTCTCGGCATTTGAAAATGTGAATAAGAGGGCAGAACAAATTGTGCGAAGTGTTTTTCACATCGATGCAGCAGAAATGCCAGTCTATGAATGTTATACTGAGATGTGGGCAGAAATAATAAACATCATTGTAGCAGATATTGTTGCACATCCTTTACGCCGAGGCTTCGAAGCGGCTTGGAAATCAATTGTTCGACAAATCAATGTAGAGAGACGATTTACTATGTTTCAAGTTGCGAAACTCCTCTATCACAACAATATAACATATGATGATTTGTTGACACCAGGTAACAAATATTGCGAGAAAACGAGTGCATTTTGTTATTTTGTATTGAAATCACTGTTGTTGTTTCGATGTGATGCATTTTTGGATTGGTGTGTAAAACATAATATTGATAATAATGAACAAGGAGGTAGCCTCCAATTCAATCCATCTAAGGCTGAAACATTTGTCAATGAACTGATTATTGCTCATTATCAAAATCCAGATTATGTAGAAGCACTTCACAAAACACATACATATTTTGTAAAGAACAAGTCGAAAATGCCATTATTGCTTCGCAACACTATGCGAATGACAATTACGGAATAATTTTAACGGACTGGGTCTCCGTATCTGGGAATGGTCCAGGAATTAGTCCAAACATCGCCACATATTTTTGCCATGTTTCGGCAATATGTGGATCTTCGATACCATTTATAATAATAGTTGAAGCCGGTTTCGAAAGTCTCAGTGCCGATATGATTACCTTATTAATCTGGTCTCGCTCATCGCAAACAATTGTGTCGAACTTACGTGCTTGGGAAATAAGTGTTTCGATATTGGTTATTTCGAGTTGGTTGTTGATAGTTTGGTTATTATTGTTGCTGATGTGCTCGACGATGGCAATTTGGATGCTAGGGTTCGAATTTAATGCAATTGCAGATGGAATTGCAGTATCTCCACAGAGAAAACACATTGTTGTACTTGATTTTGATGCGGATTCAATATTTAGACGTTTACTTCTGTTATCAAAAGTGTAATAAGGATTTGACTGGCGAATAAATTCTAGTAAATTGGCTTCATCAATAACGCTTTTTGGGGTCTCAACTGTGTAGGTGATGGGCTCTTGGATAAGCTCTTGGACCGACTCTTGGACGGGGTCTTGGACGGGGTCTTGGACGGGATCTTGGACCGCCTTAGGCAATGCATCAAATTTCGATTTAAACTCAGCAAACAAATCCAACTTGATTTGCGCATGGCCAGGACATCCTGCAAAATGAACCGCAACTAAATTGGTCGCATTTTCCGGCGCAGGACGACTCAATATATAATTTTTGAACTCGGTTTTATTTACCATATTATTGGTTATTAGAATCATATTGAAAAACGGCTGATCATAGAAAGTGAGTTTGTTCTGGTACATATCCAAATAAAATGCCTGTTTGATCTTGGCAAATATTTTCTTGATTTCCGCTATATTTTTGAATCCCAAACACGATACCGAAATACCTTCTTGGTCCACATAGTTGGGGTCAGCCTTTAAAAAAAGTGAGCGACCCCAATAATTCGCCTCGCACAAAATATTACCCTCGCCACTCGCATATACCACATCATTTACGATACTATCAAACATGGGTTGTGGGTTTCGCAAGAACATTGTGTCAGCATCAATGTAGATTATTTTCTCGTAATTCGCAATTTCGGTGTAGTCAAAAATATCCACCTTGGAAATACGCGCTTGATTCATTGTCTTCACAAAGTTTTTCTCGAAAAACTTGATAGGTTTGCCTGGCATTTTTTCCTCAATGGCCGCGCGGAACTCGGTAGTTGTATATACGAGAAAATCAATAGTTGAACCTGTATCATAATAACTATTCAACATATTTACGACTATATCCACATATTGTTTTTGGTGGAAGCACGATGTGTAGAATAAATAGGATGACATATAACTCAATAATGAGTCTTGGGTTTATGTTGTTTTATGCTACACAAATATATTATCCAATTATTATATAAATGGATGTCGGAGATATAGAACTAGAATTGGCAGATTTACAACCGCAATTTTCGATTAGTAATCCAACAGCCGAATGTGATAGAAATGGCGATTATTATGATTCTGCTGGAAATGTACGAGGAAAAGCGTGTCCTATTTCGGGCGCACTTATTCGCATATCTGGGCCCAGATTAACGCGACACACATTGTTGGACGAGTCGCCTTCAATTAAAATGACGGATGGATATTGCTATGACAAGAAAGCATTTATATCTTATTTAACAAAAAAACTTAGCAAAGGTATCCGTCCGGGTGATATTAAATCACCAATGACCAATGTACCATATGGTTTAGCTGAATTGAATGAGTTTCAAAATGCCGGTCTAATAGATTTTGAAAATGTTTTAAAATTCGGTCGGGAACTGGGCAATATTGGTGAAGAAATTTTTGATGAATTAATTAAGCCAGGATTTTATTATAGTTTTGACAATATAGAAAATTATATAAACACGAATATGAATATTAATGAAGATAACAGTATGAGTGCACAAAATATGGATGATTTGTATGAAGCCAATCAATATTTACGAACACTCGGTGCAACTGAGCCAATTGAGTATGCAAAAATGTTAGTAATTGAGGGTTATTTAAACTTGTTTAATACTGTACCTCGAAATATTCCTATGCTAAGGAAATTGTATGCAGTAGGAGGATTATTTATGCCATTTATTCGAATGAATAAGCCGTTTTCATATTATACAAAAAGTGCTAATGAAATTAGATATGGAGAGGATTTTGAACTCATTTGGGAAAATCATCCATTTTTTGGGCGCAGATTTAGAAACATCTTTGAAAAAATTGCAACATCTTGTCGTCTTCCAACTGTATTTTCCGGTGAAATGTCTTTACGAAATGGAAAACAAATTGAACATTGCGAAGAATTATATGCAAATCGTAATTCGGACAGTACACAGTTTAAACATTGGACTAAAATGATGAGAGAGCTTAGACAACAAAAACGCGTTCATAACCATATGCACAATATTGGAGGCAAACGACAACAAAAAACTTGTTATAAGCACAAGAAAAGCAATAAACGTCGAACAAAGAGACGCCGAAAAAATTGATAATACTTAACATAGTGATTTAAAATATAAATCACTATACAAAATACCTTATGGGAATTAAATATTTAAATCACGTATTCAAATCGAACTGTAATGATAAGTCCATTTACAAAGTCCATTTACAACAATTTGCCGGTAAGAAAATTGCGGTTGATGCCAGTATTTTCCTCTATCGATTTATAAGTGAAGATAAATTGGTCGAGCAAATGTATTTGATGGTATCAATTTTACGCAATTACAATATATTGCCGATTTTCGTATTTGATGGGCCGGCGCCTCCCGAGAAGATGGATGTTATCCATGAACGCAAAGAGAAGAAACGCAAGGCTAAGGAAAAATATTTAGAGATGAAGAATATGATCGAAAATGATGAAATCGACAATGAAGAAAAATATGAAACCGAAGTGGAAATGGAGAAGCTCAAAAAACAATTTATTTATATTAAAGATGATGACATATTCAAAATCAAAATGTTATTAAATAATTGCGGTATTTCGTGGGTGGTCGCGCGCGGAGAGGCAGATGAAT
>JACCEA010578488.1_pt1 | contig 10721 bp, 9 predicted proteins | sample 7449851 | NCBI WGS metagenome assembly JACCEA01 (sample SAMN15323453, study PRJNA562643) | freshwater metagenome | isolation source: river surface water | place: USA:Blue River Watershed | collected 2017-08-18 | reverse complement strand
TGCCGGTGGCCAAAAACCTGTCTGCCATGCTGTCCTCTGCGGAAGGACAGTTGGCCGACATCACGGGTTTGCTGGAGCGCAAGGGTGAAAGCGATCAGGCCTTGCTGGATTTGCTGGTGTCCTTGGCTGCACGCATTGAGCGTGCAACGGCTGAGCACGGGTTCAGGTTTTCTGCCACACGTGCCTACGACTCACTGGTCAGCCAACGCCTGGCCGAGTTGCGGGAGCGGCCGATTTCAGGCATTCAAACCCTGGGTGAATTCATGCAGCGGCGCTTGTCACCGGCCATGGCCACCGTGATGGCCACCGAAAAACGCTTGGCATCCTTGGCCGAGCGGGTCTCGCGCACCAGCGCCTTGTTGCGCACCCGTGTGGACATTGCCACCGAAGCGCAAAACCAGGTGCTGCTGGAAAAGCTGACCCGTGGTCAAGAGTTGCAGCTGCGCTTGCAGGTGACGGTGGAGGGCTTGTCCATGGCCGCCATCTCTTATTACGTGGTGAGCTTGCTGCTCTACGCCTTCAAGGGCTTGCAGGCCTATGGTCTGCCCTTCAACCCTGAAATGTCGGTGGCTTTGCTGCTGCCTTTGGTGTTGTGGAGCGTTTGGCGCAGCCGCCAAAAAATCCAAGAAAAACTGCACCGATCGGACGCTTGACCTCATGGAACTGCGACAACTGCGGTATTTTGTGCGGGTGGTGGAGTTGGGCAGCATCAGCCGGGCCGCTTTGGACCTGGACCTGGTGCAGTCGGCCCTGAGCCAGCAAATCACCCGCTTGGAAGGAGAGCTCAGCACACGGTTGCTGCAGCGCTCCCCTCAGGGCGTGACGCCCACCGAGGCGGGTGTGGCCTTTTTCCGTGAGGCGCAACTGACCCTGCGGCATGCCGAGCAGGCCATTCGCGCCGCCCAGCAGGCGCGTTTGTCGGGCACGGTCAGTGTGGGCTTGGCCCCCACCACGGCAGCTGTATTGGGCTTGCCCTTGATGCAGGCCATGCGTGAGCGTTACCCGGATGTCCGTCTGCACATGGTCGAAAGCCTCTCGGGGCATTTGTCCGCCATGCTCAACGCACGGCAGCTCGATTTGGCGGTGCTGTTTGATTTGCCGATGGCCGGTGGCCAATCCTTGCAATCGGCCCGGCGCTGGAGTGTTTTGCCGCTGATTGAAGAGGATATTTTCCTGATTTCTGCGCGCTCCCACAGAGCCCAAAAATCGCCACAGAGCCTGCGCATGTCCCAGCTGTGCGATGAGCCGCTGATTTTGCCGACGGGCCCGCATGGCTTGCGCAGTGGCCTGAATGTGGCATTTGCGCGCGCCAAAGTGGACCCCCGTGTGGTCATGGAAATGGACTCCTTGGCCATGCTGATGGACGCCGTGGGCGCTGGACTGGGTTCTACGCTGCAACCTTGGTCTGCAGTCGCGCGCATACCCGGTGCCGCCGAGCGCTTTGGCATGGCCCGCATCAGCGACCATCAAGTCCGGCGCGTGAATTTTTTATGTGGTTTGTCGGAGGATGAATTGTCCCCAGCCGCCTTGGCGACCCGCGTGGTTTTGGCTGACTGTGTGCGCACTTTGGTGCGGTCAGGGGTCTGGCTGGGCGCGAGCCTGAGCGCTCCGTCACCCAACTCTGAAGCAGAGAGTTAAGCCATCACGTCTTGGTCAGGGATTTGCGGCCTTGGCCTGGGCGCAAGCCGAGCAGCAACTCATAAAGCTTTTCGGCTGCCGGGGTGAAGCTGCGGCCCTTGCGGCGAATCAGTCCAATGCGCCTTGTGATGATGGGGTCGAACAAAGGCACGCTGGCCAACACCGGGTGATCTGCGCTGGGCATGGCCAAAGACGGTACGGCAGCCACACCCATGCCTGCTTCGACCAAGCCCAGCAAGGTTGTGACATGTTGGGCTTCGTAAATGCTTTGCGGTCTTTGATCTGCAGAGGCCAAGGCCAAATCGAGCAACATGCGATTGCCCGAAGATTTGGACACAGACATGAAGTCGTATTGCCCCAGTTCTTGCCAGCTGACCTTTCTTTTTTTGGCCAGCGGGTGGTCCTTTCTGCAGGCGGCGACAAAACGCTCTTCCAGAATGCTGCGAAATTCAATTCCGGGTTCGTCGTTGCCCATGAAGTTGACCCCGAAGTCGGCTTCGCCGCTGGCGACGACCGACAGGACCTCGTTGGCGCTGGCATCGTGCACCTTGATGCGGATGCGTGGAAACCTGGCGTGGTAAGTGCGCAGGACTTGCGGCAAGAAGTAGTAAACAGCAGAAGGGACGCAGGCGACGGTGACTTCGCCCATGCGCGCTCCACCGACTTCCTGAATCCCTAGCAAAGTCTCATCCAGATCGTCAAGCAACAGGCGCACCTTGCGTGCGAAGTCTCGCCCCACGCCCGTCAGGCTCATGCTGCGCGTGCTTCTGTCGATCAATTTCACACCCAGAGCGTTTTCGAGTTTGTCGATGCGACGGCTGAAAGCCGGTTGTGAAATGTGCACGGCTTCGGCTGCTTTGCGGAAGTTGCCCAGTTCGGCTGCAGCAGAAAAAGCCTGCAGGTCGTGCAAATCGAAGTTGATGTTCATGTCAGTTTCAGTGTTGTGTTTTTTGCATCAATACTTTTTAAAAATGCAATTCACAAAATTCTACACAGGTCGCATCATCCGCACCCATGACTACTTCATTGCCTTGTGTTCTGATGCGTTCAGGAACTTCACGCGGCCCTTTCTTCCTTCGTGAATGGTTGCCCAAAGACGATCACTTGAGAGATCGTGTTTTGCAAAGCGCCATTGGCGCAGCCGATCCTTCACAGATCAACGGACTCGGTGGCGGCACCACATTGACCAGCAAGGTCGCCATGGTTTCAAGATCCTCTCGCGTCGACTGCGACGTGGATTACCTGTTTGCCCAGGTGGGCCCCAACGGGGTGGACACCCGACCCAATTGCGGGAACATGTTGGCGGGTGTGGCGCCATTTGCCGTAGAGCAAGGCTTGATTGCGGCCACAGAGGGCATGACTTCGGTGCGTGTGCACAACGTCAATACCGGTGCACGCATTGATGTGCAAATTCACACCCCCCATGGTCAAGTGGTTTACGACGGCGACATCAGCATGGATGGGGTGGCGGGTACCGCTGCACCGGTCTACTTGAACTTTTTGGACGCATGGGGCGGCGTGACCGGAAAACTTTTTCCCACGGGTGCACGCATCAACCTGATCGACGGGGTGGAGGTCACCTGCATCGATGCAGCGATGCCCATGGTCTTGATGCCTGCCCACAGCTTGGGCGTCACCGGCACGGAGAGTGCCTCTGAACTCGATGCCATGCCCGATCTTTTGGCCCGCATGGAACGCATTCGGCTGCAAGCCGGTCGCCTCATGGGCTTGGGTGATGTCTCGGCCAGTGTGCTGCCCAAGCCAGTGCTGGTCAGTCCAGGTCAAGACCCCATGACCATCGTGTCACGCTACTTCACGCCCTGGAAGTGCCATACCGCCCATGCCGTCACAGGCGCGATCGGTGTGGTGACTGCGTTTGCTTTGCCCGGTACGGTGGCCAGCCGCTCGGAGTGCATCGAAGGGGAGCAAGTTTTCAAAGTGGCGCACCCCTCGGGTGTGATTCAAATTGCTGCGGAAGTCCGGACACAAGCTGGCCAGCTGCAAGTGGTTCGGGCATCCGTGGTTCGTACCGTTCGAAAAATCATGGAAGGCGCCTTACAACTTCCCGCTGATTTGGTTTTATCTTAAGGAACTCTCATGTATTCGCGCATTTTCAAAAAGACAGTGACCGCTCTGGCTTTGACTTCATCGGCACTGGCCTTCGCTTACCCTGACAAAACGGTCACCCTTGTTGTGCCCACTGCTGCAGGGGGCGGTAACGACGCCATGGCCCGCGTCATCGCCCAAAAAATGGCGCCTCTGCTGGGGCAGTCGGTGATCGTGGAGAACAAAGCGGGCGCCAATGGCTCCATTGCTTCTGAGTTTGTGGCCCGCGCACCAGCAGACGGTCACACCGTGCTCTTTGGGTATGTGGCGACCCATGCGATGAATCCCGCTTTGCAAAAGCTGCGTTACGACCCGGTCAGTGATTTCGAGCCTGTGGGTCTTGTGGGCTATTCCCCCACTTTGATGGTGGTCACCTCACAGTTGAAGGCCGCAGATGCCAAGACGGTTTTGGCGTCCATTCAGGCGCAAGACGGCAAACTGAGTTATGCCTCGGCAGGCAATGGCACGGCGCCACATTTTGCTGCTGAACTCTACAAGCTCAGCATGAAGGCTTCCTGGATGCATGTGCCTTACAAAGGTTCTGCGCCAGCGGTCAACGACACGGTTGCCGGTCACACGCACATCATGTTCCCCAGCCTTTTCACAGCACTGCCACATGTCAAGTCTGGCAAGTTGCACGCCGTTGGCATTGCGGGCAGTCGCCGCTCCCCTGCTTTGCCCGGGGTGCCCACCCTGAAGGAGCTGGGTGTTGCCGGGGTGGACGTGACGCAGTGGTATGCCCTGTTTGTCCCGGCCAAAACGCCCAAAGCGGTGGTCACTAAACTCAATGCGGCACTCAATCAAGTGCTCAACGACAAGGACACGGTCGCTCGCATCGAAGCGCAGGGCGCCGATGTTGAAACCAGCACGCCCGACGAGCTGAAAACCCTGGTGCGCGATGACCTGGCCAAGTGGAGACGGGTGGTTCAACAGGCCAAACTTTCGGCGGATTGAACCCGTCCAGAAAACCTTTGCCATCACATTTCATGATACCCCCATCCCTGGATCCTGGTGCACAGCCAGGCGTTCAGGGCATACATTTGAAGCCTGATTTTCAAATGGGAGTTTTCATGGACTTGCAACTCAAAGACAAAACCGCTCTTGTGACGGGGGCCAGCGTGGGCATTGGGCGTGGCATTGCCAAGGCCTTGGCTGCAGAGGGCGTGCGTGTGGCCGTGTCTGCACGGCGTGTGGACAAGTTGCGCGAGCTGGCGGACGAAATCGTGGCTGCAGGTGGACATGCGCCGGTGATCATTGAATCGGACCTGTACGCCGACGACGCGGCCAAACGCCTGGCCGAGGCGGCTTTGGCGGGTCTGGGCAGCGTGGACATTTTGGTGAACAACGCCGGGGGTTCGCGCAGTTTCAAGGAGTTGCATGTGAGCGAAGAGGCCTGGCAAGAAGCCATCACCTTGAACTTTCACCGTCCGCGCCAAGTGGCCGATGCCCTGATTGACCAGATGATTGCGCGCCAATGGGGCCGCATCATCAACATCACGGGCAAGAGCGAACCCGAGCACACCAATGGCGCTTTTTGCGCCAAGGCGGGCATGCACAGCTGGGCCAAGGGTTTGTCGCGCATGGTGGGCAAGCACGGTGTCACCGTCAATTGCGTCCCGCCAGGGCGTATCCATTCCGAACAAATTTTCCGCAACTACACCCCCGAATACCGCCAGTGGCAGTGCGAGAACGAAATCCCGATGGGTCGTTATGGCGAGCCGGAAGACATGGCGAACTTGGTCACCTTCCTGGCCTCGCCTTTGGCCAGTTACATCACGGGTGCGGTGATCCCGGTGGATGGTGGTTTGCGCAAGTACCAGTTCTGATCTGACCCGGGCTTCGAGCCCTGTGCCTTTGCCCTGAAAGTGTTTATGACGGTCGATGTTTTGGTGATTGGCGGCGGCAACGCTGCCCTGTGTGCGGCGCTCATGGCCCGCGAGGGTGGTGCCAGCGTGATGCTGCTCGAATCGGCGCCGCGCGAGTGGCGCGGCGGCAACTCGGGCCATACGCGCAATTTGCGCTGCATGCACGATGCACCGCAAGATGTGCTGGTCGATGCCTACCCGGAGGAAGAGTTCTGGCAAGACCTTTTGAAGGTCACTGGCGGCTTGACCAACGAGCATCTGGCGCGTCTGGCGATCCGCCATTCGGCGACCTGCAGGCCCTGGATGGTCAAGCATGGCGTGCGCTTTCAGCCGTCTTTGTCCGGGGCATTGCACACGGCCCGCACCAATGCCTTCTTCATGGGCGGGGGCAAGGCCCTGGTCAATGCTTTTTACCGCAGCGCCGAACAGCTGGGCGTGCAGATCCACTACAACGCCGAGGTCGATGCGGTCGAGCTGGACGAAGGGCGTTTTGTGGCCGCATCGGTCATGCACAAGCAGGCCGATGGCAGCGTGCGGCGCGAACGCGTCGAGGCCCGTGCCTGCGTGATGGCTGCGGGGGGGTTTGAATCCAACCGCGAATGGCTGCGTGAGGCCTGGGGCCAAAACGAGCGCGGCGAGTACCCGGCCGATCAATTCCTGATTCGGGGCACGCGTTACAACCAGGGCGTCCTGCTCAAACACATGCTGGACCAGGGCGCTGACCGCATTGGCGACCCGACGCAAGCCCATATGGTGGCCATCGATGCGCGTGCACCCTTGTACGACGGTGGCATTTGCACCCGCATCGACTGCGTGTCCCTGGGTGTGGTGGTCAACCGCGAGGGGCGGCGTTTTTACGACGAGGGCGAAGACTTCTGGCCCAAGCGCTACGCCATCTGGGGGCGTTTGGTGGCCCAGCAGCCGGGGCAGGTGGCGTATTCCATCATCGATGCCAAAGCCATTGGCCGTTTCATGCCGCCGGTGTTTGAAGGCACGCAGGCCAACAGCCTGCCCGAGTTGGCCCGCAAGCTGGGTCTCGATGAAGCGACCTTCATGCAAACCTTGAACGATTACAACGCCGCTTGCCGTGAGGGGACGTTTGACCACACTGCGCTGGACGACTGCCACACCGAAGGGGTCACGCCCGCCAAAACCCATTGGGCCAGGCCGTTGGACACCGCCCCCTATTACGCCTATGCCGTCAGGCCCGGCGTGACCTTCACCTATTTGGGATTGAAAACCGATGAGACCACCGCTGTGCGATTCAAGGACCAGCCCAGCCCCAACCTGTTTGTGGCGGGTGAAATGATGGCGGGCAACGTGCTGGGCAAGGGCTACACGGCCGGGGTGGGCATGACGATCGGCACGGCCTTTGGCCGCATCGCGGGCGAACAAGCGGCCAAAGCGGTCATGGCCCAGAAGGAAGGAGCAACGCATGCAAACGCTTGAAGCCCTCACGCGTGACGCCCGCGCCTTGGCGCTGGGCGAGTTGACGGCGCCCGAAGCCGAAGTGGCCCGCCAAATGCACATTTGCAATGGCTGCCGCTACTGCGAGGGCTTTTGTGCCGTGTTCCCGGCCATGACGCGGCGTCTGGAGTTTGGCAAGGCGGACATCCATTACATGGCCAACCTGTGCCACAACTGCGGCGCTTGCCTGCATGCCTGCCAATATGCACCACCGCACGACTTCGCCATCAATGTGCCCAAGGCCATGGCCCAGGTGCGCGGTCAGACGTATGCCGACTACGCTTGGCCCCCGGCCTTGGGGAGTCTGTACCAGCGCAATGGCTTGACCCTGTCGGTGGCGTTGGCTGTGGGTTTGGCCTTGTTTTTGGCCTTGGCGATGCTGCGTCAAGGCACGCTGTGGGGGGCGCCTGTGGCCGGTGGTTTTTATGCAGTGTTCCCTCACAACCTGATGGTGAGCCTGTTTGCGCCCATTTTTGTGTTCGCGGTGTTGGCGCTGGCGCTGGGGGTGATGCGCTTTTGGCGTGAGGTGACACCTGCCACCAGCGGGGCCGGTTTGACCTCTCCAGCTGTAGCAGAAGCGGCGCATGATGCGCTGCGCCTGAAATACCTGGACGGCGGTCATGGTGAAGGTTGCCACAACGAAGACGACGCCTGGACGCATGCCCGCAGGCGCTACCACCACCTGACCTTTTACGGTTTCATGCTGTGCTTTGCCGCCACCAGCGTGGCCACGCTGTACCACTATGTTCTGGATTGGCCCGCACCGTATGACCTCACGACCTTGCCCAAGTTGCTGGGCGTCATTGGCGGGGTGAGCCTGACGGTGGGCACAGCCGGTTTGTGGCGCTTGAACCTGCGCCGCCACCCGGACCACGGCGACGCGGCGCAAAAACCCATGGACCGGGGATTCATCGCCTTGTTGTTCTTGGTCAGCGTGACGGGTTTGCTGCTCTGGCTGCTGGGCCAAACGGCGGCCATGCCTTTGATGTTGGCGGTGCACCTGGGCGCGGTGATGGCCTTGTTCCTCACATTGCCTTATGGCAAGTTTGCGCACGGCATTTTCCGGACTGCGGCCTTGCTGCGCTTTGCCATTGAAAAGCGCCAACCCAACCGGCTGGGGCTGGGCGGGGAATAAGTCAGGCCGCAGGGTTGGGGCAGGCGCTGGCCGAGTGGATCACGCCGCCGCCGAGGCACACCTCGCCGTCGTACAGCACGGCGCTTTGGCCGGGCGTGACCGCCCATTGGGGATCGTTGAACGAAAGTTCAAAGCTCGATGCGCCATCGGGGGTGCCGCGCGCTTGCAGATGGCAAGGCGCATCCGTTTGCCGGTAGCGCGTCTTGGCGGCGTAGGCTCCAGCCGCAGGGGCCTGCCCCGCGCACCAGCTCACATCCGTGGCTTGCAGTTGCGGTGACAAGAGCCAGGGGTGGTCGTGGCCCTGCACCACCCACAAGGTGTTGTTCGGGATGTCCTTGCGGGCCACAAACCAGGGGGTGTGTTCGCCGCCCCCGCGTTGAGCCCCTTTGGCCTTGATGCCCCCAATGCCCAAGCCCTGGCGCTGGCCCAGGGTGTAAAAGCTCAGCCCCACATGCTGGCCGATGGTGCGGCCCGTGGGGTCCTTGATGGGGCCGGGTTCTTTGGAGATGTAGCGGTTCAAAAACTCGCGAAACGGCCGCTCCCCGATGAAGCAGATGCCGGTGGAGTCTTTCTTTTTGGCGTTCGGCAGGCCGATGTCTTGGGCGATGCGGCGCACCTCGGTCTTGTGCAGTTCGCCCACCGGGAACCAGGTCTTGGCCAGTTGGGCCTGGTTCAGGCGGTGCAGGAAATAGCTTTGGTCTTTGGCAGGGTCCAGGCCTTTGAGCAACTCGAACAGACCGCTGACTGTGTTTTGCCGCACACGGGCATAGTGGCCGGTGGCGATTTTTTCGGCCCCCACGCGCATGGCATGGTCCAAAAAAGACTTGAACTTGATTTCGGCATTGCACAGGATGTCCGGGTTGGGCGTGCGTCCGGCTTGGTACTCGCGCACAAATTCGGAAAAAACCCGGTCTTTGTAATCGGCTGCAAAGTTGACATGCTCGATCTCAATGCCCAGCACATCAGCCACGGCGGCGGCATCCACAAAGTCGATGTTGGACGAGCAGTATTCGCTGTCATCGTCGTCTTCCCAGTTTTTCATGAAGATGCCAATGACCTCATGGCCTTGCTGCTTGAGCAGGTGGGCGGTCACAGCCGAATCGACGCCGCCGGACAGGCCGACGACCACACGCTTGAATTTGGACATGGGCGCATTATCCGATGCCCTGCGGGTGCAGCGGATGCGAAGCGCACCTGTGCTGGGCATCCACGGGATAATGGCTGTTTTTCAATGTTGATCACCATGCTGAACACCGAGGTCCAAGAACCCGCTTGGCGCGCCCGCTGTCGCGGCGTGCTGGCGAAGCTTGTTCTCCTCATTCATCGGGGACTGGCCGTGGTGGGCTTGCTGGTGGCCGTGTTGGTTTTCTTGTTGTGGTTGCAGCCCCAGTGGTTGTTGCCCTCGGAACAGCGTTTGGCTGCGTGGTTGCGCGAGCGCAATGTCCTGATGGCCTGGTGGCCTGAAAATACAGCCGAACGTGCCACGGCCGTGCATTTGAATGACTTGCCTCCCCCGCAGGCACTGGTCGCGAATTGGTTGGCCCGCAAGTACCGGGTGGCCCCTGAGCCCCTGGCGGCTTTGGTGGCCGAGGCCCATGTGTTGGCCAAGTCTTCGAAAGTGCCTGCGCATCTGATTTTGGCGGTCATCGCCACCGAGTCCAGTTTCCACCCTTATGTGCAAAGTCATGCCGGTGCTCAGGGATTGATGCAGGTCATGACGGGGGTGCATGCCCAACGCTACGAGGCTTACGGCGGTCGTCTGGCCGCTTTTGATCCCCTGACCAATTTGCGTGTGGGGGTGGCGGTGTTGTCCGATGCGATCAAGATGCGCGGGGGATCGCTCGAGGACGGGCTCAAGTTTTACCTGGGAGGCTATGCCTTGACCGAAGACGGTGGCTACGTGGCCAAGGTGCTGGCAGAAAAAGAGCGATTGGACGCAGTGGCAGCGGGTCAACGGGTTCCAGCAGACTGAGTTTTTGCTTTGGCCCCTCGAACCTCGTCAGGCGTGTTTCAAGTTCGGCTGAAGAAAACCGCACTCATCACCAAGCCCGTGGCGATGACCAGCCAACGCACCCAGCGCACAGGCAGGCGCTTGGCCAAGCGCGCTCCCACCCAGCCCCCTGCGGTGGCCAAAACCATCATCCAGATCGCTTGAGGCCAAACAATGGCACCTGCCAGCGCAAACGCCAGCACCGACAGCAAAGACAGGACAAAAGAATTGAGGTTCTTGAGCGCATTGACCGTGTTGAGCCGGGATTCACCGGTAAGGGTGTAGAGCGCCATCAGCAAAATGCCCAGTCCCCCATTGAAATAACCGCCGTAAACCGCCACCAGCATCAACCCGGGCAGGCGCCAAGCGGGCTGGCCTCGGCCAGAATTGCCCTTGGCGAGCCAGGGACCTGCCGCAAACAGCGCAGTTGCCACCAGCAAAAGCCATGGCACCAGACCTGAAAAGACTTTGGCAGGCGTCACCAGCAACAAGCCGGCACCGATCAAGCCGCCCAAAGCGG
>JACCEA011553521.1_pt1 | contig 10723 bp, 14 predicted proteins | sample 7449851 | NCBI WGS metagenome assembly JACCEA01 (sample SAMN15323453, study PRJNA562643) | freshwater metagenome | isolation source: river surface water | place: USA:Blue River Watershed | collected 2017-08-18 | reverse complement strand
ATGTGGTACGTTTACTCGCATAGCGATATGTACCACAGGTAGCAATTGCAAACCCCATTGATTGCGCTTGCCCCAATACAGTCATATGTATTGGTGTTATAGATTGTTCAATTGCATCTATAATTGCAAACCCATCATATACGTTTCCACCTGGTGAATTAAGTATTAGTTGTATTGGTTCGCGTTTATTTGTCTCCTTATTCTTATCCTCATCGTTTATCTCATAAATTAAACCAATTAATTCACAGGCTATATCATTTTCGATTTCTCCCAGTGTCAATACGCGACTTAAATAATCCTGTTTGCGTTGTGGGGAGCGTACTGACTTAGCCATGGACTTACTTTGCTATAAATATAATAACTTTTCTTTGACTCTACAACTTTATTAGTGTGTTTTCGTATGTCTCTAAGCTATGGATTGTTATTTTAAATATATCTAATTCAAATTGTCCTATTTCGCCTGAGTTCTGGATGATTTCAGGTAATTGTTGTATTAATTGGAAATTATTTTGATTTAGTTGTGTTGCATTGAATTCAATCATGATATTATTTTCAGCATATGGATCGTTATTTTGTTTTATCAGTACACGTTTACTTAAATCGAATTTAGTGTTTGATTGTTCTTTATTAATATATGGCTTAGTTTCACAATCAACATATATTCTATCACACCATGGTTCTAATGCTTCAAGTAAGGGTAAATTACAATTATTAACTACAAATGCAATGTTATATTTTGGTGGTATAATAGGATATTGATATTCATCATATTTTGGAGGAGTACCCCATTTTCTGATAAATTCTCTAGTTTGAGTATGAGCTAACTTATTCCAGTCATTTGATTTATGAGTTAAATCTTGCGTTTTAGAGGCATGTTCAAATTGTCCTCCTCTACAGGTTAGATGATAAATTAATGCTTCCCAACTTTGAATTAAATTATATCCATTTAATAAGAATCTATTAAATAAATCTCTATCTTCACTATGCGATTTCATGATAGGATCATGTCCCTTAACATCATTAAAATCATCCTTATGAATTAACCACGGAGCGAAAATACCATTTGTGACAATATCTTTTTTGTTTTGTTCAACAAATCTATTAAATTCATCTTTTTTAAATCCATCATTAACTTCTGTTTCAGGCCATAATCCTAAATCTAGTACTATTTTAGCAGGGTCTGAAGGATGAAGAGGTGGTTCTATTCGAGTGGCTGATACTACTGTTTTAGGTTCCCATTTATTGTATAAAGCTACATCAAATCCTTTCCCCATGATCATATCAGCATGGTAAATAACTACAAAATCAGTTTCTGATTTTTCAACTAATAGATTATAAGCATTTCCTATTCCAAATAATTCTTTGGAAGGATTCTTAATATACTTAATATTATTATCAATACACCATTTCTCAGTACCATCATTATCGGCATCTATGAATACTAAAACGTCATGTTCTCTATTCGAGTTTTCTTTTATGTAGAAAACAGCATGTTTTAAATATCTCAAATTATTTTTTGAGGTAATGCAAAATGTAAATTTAGGTATATTATTTTCCATTGATTCCATCTATTATGTGTCTATCCCATCCTATGTGAGTAATATATGTTTCTAAAAATCTCATTGCTATCATTCCTTGTTTAGCATATTCAACTGAAATATCACATTCTAGAGTTACTCCTCCACTTTGTTCAGCAGGTGTAATACGTTCACACCCATTGTAACCATTAGGTAATTTTTTCCAGTCTACTAATCTTTTCAAACCAGGATTAAGACTAAAACCATTCCATACTCCTGTATATTCTAATAATACACATTTAAGTCCATCTAACTCATATATGTCTGGTTTCCATGGGTGGGGTGCTGTAGTGTCGTCTGTTCCTCGTAACCATACTTGTAATATGTTAGAATCTGCTTCTAGTATTTTCATTGAATCTTCAATAAATCCTTTCTTTAAAAATAACCAATCCTCTTCCATATGGAAAATATACTCAGTATCAACTAATGAATAAGCATAATCTATGGATTTAATTTGATATAGTTTAGGATTATTATAAATTAATTCAATAGGAAATTCATATTTATCTTTTACAAAATCATTACACCCAAAATTCATCCCGTCATCTATAATAATAAAACGCTTTAAGGGATATGTGTTCATTTCAAAAAAACTATCTAATGTTTTTTCTAATAAATCTGCTCTATTACAAGCTGTTAGTACTACTGTTACTTCTTTCATAGAATTTATTTAATTCAATCGAAAAATTATCATGAGCTATTTTTGTAAACTCATTCTTTTTATTTTTATTTGCTATATATTTTTTAATAGTTTCATTTGGTCTATGAATGTAACTTTCTCCTATTATGAGATTTTCTATAATAAATTGTTTAACATTTTCTCCTCTTGATTTCATTATTTTGGAACATTCTGTTATAAAAGTATCTTCTAAACCATAATGCCCTAATGAGTCTGGTACTCCTGTTATATCCAATAATTCTCTAGATAATAATGTAAACCAACCACCAGCAAATTTAAATGTAGGTATTTCTTTAATCAAAATTTCTTCTGTTTGTGGAAGAGTATCTTTATAAACATCTGCTATTAATTCATAATCTAATTGGTGGTTTAAAAAGTGTTTATTAACTAAAACATCCCAAGTAGTATCCCACTGTCTAACAAATTGAGGAGTTGTTATAAATAATTTTTCTCCACTTTCTTTTAATATCTGATATGCTGATGTAACATATGTTAATGTTGTGTCTCTGAAAATAAAATCACAATCTAACCAAATGAAAAAATTTGCATCTTTATTATTTATATGACTATTTCTTCGTTGCGATACACAACCTAAAATTTTATTTCCTTCTTCAATTATTAAATCATATTTACACCAATCAAGAAATTTACTACATAATTCTTTAGTACGTTCAATTATGTATTCTTTAGGTAATTTACTATTATTCCAATCTGTTAATTCCTCAGAAACACACATAGTTATTTCAACCTTATATTCAACTGAATTATCTAAATAAACTGAGTTTCTTTTTAGATTATACAGTGTTAAAGCTAAATCTTCTAACTCCTGGGGTAAAGCAAATATTGTTATAACTCCTTTCATATTATCTAATTAAACCAACATCTGATTTTTCTTCTAATGTAGGCTTTTCAGTTATTTCAACATTATTTTTAATTAAATGCCATTTTAACAAATATTCATTTCGTAGTGGTGAATCTTGTCCGGGCCAACCTTCTGAAAGAAATGATAAAAAACTTTCATCGTTTGTAATATATGATATAATGTTAGAAAATACTTCTGAATATATCTTCATATAGCGTTGTTGTCCTATTGCAAATACATCGTAATATCCTCTATGTTTGACTCTTAAATCTGTATTCCATTCAGGTAATATAATACCCTTTTTTGGTAGTTCCAAATTAAATTTAGAATAATCTATATCAAATCTAGTTCTAACAACATAATCATATTCTTCTTCAATCAGTTGAAATGATTTATAAAGAGAATAAAACATACTTAATGTATTATTTAGAGGTTGCCTCCAAATAGGACATTTATATCCACTAGCATCAAATATAATTGGTTGCTCTAAAATATATTTCTTGGGGTTATATAATTGAATAAGATCATTATAACTATCCTCTGTTAATGAATATTGAGTATTTCCAAATCCAAAGTTAGTTGATTCGAAGTAGGGTGTTTTCCAAGTATGGAAATAAACATCACAATTATAATTGTTAAGAAAATATTCTTTTAAACTAATATAACTTTGTTTAAAACTTCTAGGTTGTCCACTTATACAAATAGCTATCTTCATTTTCTATATTTTTGTATATAATCACTACACACACCAATACATTTAGACACATTATCATTATTAATTTCAGGCATCACTGCTATACTATTTATAATAGGTTGTTTACCTGGATAGGCCCAAATGAATCCTTTTGAGGTTAAGGTTACTGTATCTTCTTGATGCCAAAAATAATGAAAATCTTTTGTGTTTCTAAACCAATAAGCTGTTTCTAGTGCCTCTATATTTTTACAATGAATCCATAAGTGGTTTGCTCTTTTTTCTATCCAGTAAATATCTGTTTTGTATTGGTATGTATCATGACCTAAATACAATATTCCGTCTTTTGACCAAATATCTATTTCAACATCATATCCTAAAGCAATTGCTCCATCTATATAATCAGGATGATTCTCTCTATCAGGATTACGACCATCTATATTTCCTCTATGTGATATTAATTTCATATTAATATTTTTCTCCTACGTGTAGTTTACGATCATCTCCTCTATCCTCCAATCTGTTCTCTGAAATAATTTCATGAAACATATGAATTCCATATGCTCTATATTCACCACTAAATATGACCCCATTTTGTTTTAATCCAAAGAATAAATTATGAGGACCACCCCAAGTTGAATTCATATCAAATACTTGAGGATGATACGCTATTTCCCTACCTAATTCTAATATATCATTAGATATAACATGGAGATTAAAATCATATATGTAATTATGAGATACATAGTTTATAGAAGAATGATAATCCATCTCCCCGTTAGGTGAGATTTCTTCATTTGGAAGTTGATTATTTGAATTATCTCCTCCTCTATAATATGTTTCAAAATCAACAGGAGTAAATTCAGGTAAATTTAATTTAGTTAAAATAGTATCATAACTAATTTTTTGTTTTGCTCCATATGTTGGAAGAGACCACATACAATTAGAAACATTATGTTCTAAAAATATTTTATTAAAATTATTAGAAACACAATAGTCCGATTTTAACCAAAGTATTTTACCTGGTGTATTTTGTAGTTCAAGAGATAATCCTACATCAAACCAATTTCTTATATCTTGAAGTAAATTCTTTTTATTAACAGACGGATCATAAGGAAATATTAGAATATCTTTAATATATTCTTTAGTATCATACTTTTTAATTAAATTTATTATACTTTCATTAGACAGTTCGTGTTCATGTGTATTATAAATTACAAAATTATCCCACGATATATCATGAGTTTGTAATGACAATAGTGCTTTCAAACTATAGTCCGCGTGTTTTAAATCTAGAGTAGTATGCGTTGTAAATATACAAGTATTCATTTTAACTAATTAATTTACGATACACATCAGCATCTATATTTTTTCTCTCATTAAATATTTCTAATCCACTTGTCTGTTCTGATTCGCCTCCCATAACCCATCCTTCTATAGCATAATTATGTTTACCAGTCTGTTTAATTTTTTCAAATAACCAATTATCTCCATAATGTATTTTTAACTCATGTGGGATCGGTATATAAGAATTTTTATGTATAAAAAATAAACAAGCGTAACACGCCATTAAACTTCCAAATTCCTCAACTCTAAACTCACCTTGAGGATTATCCCAACATTTATTTCCAGCCCCAATAATTCCTCTATCTTCTGTTATATAAGGATAAGCTAAATTAATAACACTCCAATCTGTTTCAACATCATCATTAACAATTAATAACTTATCATATTTCGCTAATGATACTCCTTTATTCCAAGCTGGGGTTACAAATATATTCTCAGGTTCCTTAATATGATTTAATTTAGATATGTGAGATATATCTGTGTCTTGGGGAGCATTATCAATTAGGATAATCTCTCCTACTAATTCATTATTAGAAATTTGAAGTAATCTATCCAAAAATCCTTCAGATTTCCATAAGGTAGGTATAATAACTGATATCATATTTTATTTTTTAAATCCGTAAAAGAATAAATCACAGTGGTTTGTTTCTACTTCAAATTCATATTTTTTAAAATTAGCATCAATATCAATGCATTCTCTAATATCCTCTTCAGTTAAGTTTTTATAATACTCATTGTCCCAATTTTCTCTAGACACATTAGGCATTGTTTTCCAATTTGGGAATTTTTCTTTACTTTCTTTTTCTAGTGATGCTACTCCATGAACTGGTCTTCCTGTTGTAGCGCATGTAAATAAGAGCATACCATCAGGTTTAAGCATTCTAACAGCATTTTTAATTGTCTCTTTATAATACGGATTATGCTCAAAACACTCACATGATATAATCATATCAAATGTATTATCAGGAGCATCATAATCTTGAGCAGGGCATACTATATCTACACCAGGTCCCGGGCCTAAATCTAATCCTGAGTAGTCACAGTTTTCAAAATATGCATCCTCTGTACCACACACGTTAAATGTGCCTATTCCTAGTACTTTTTTGTTGTTAAAATAATCAGGGTAAGTAGCCTTAATTTTATTAACATAATTAATTTGTTCTTTATGAGCCATAATTTATTTATAATTTTCCAAATAATAATTTAAATCTTCAGGTGTACCTAATCCCCACATTCCTTTAACATTAAATGTTCTAATTTGTTTACAATCTTCAATTGCTTGATTAAACACAGGACAAACATAGAACTCATTATTCACTCTAATGTTTTTATCAATCATTTCCTCAGCATATTTAACAAAATCAGAACCATGTTTCCAATAATAATATCCTACTGTTGCAATGTCTGAAATTGGTTTCTTTTCAGCCACTTCAGTCACTAAACCTTTTTCATCTATTTTAGCGAATGACCATTTTGGGTGGGTAGCTGTGAATGTAACTATGCCTCCATCAGCATCTGTTTCATTCATTTTATACATAAACTCATTTGAGTCCCATTCAACAAATTGGTCTGAGTTAGCAAAGAATAATGGATTATTATTATTTATATATTCTTTAGCTAATAATGCAGTACAAGCGGCACCTTCGGTTAAACCATCTGTTTCCACTATTTTACACCCAGGAGTTAATAAATTCAGTAATGTGTCTAAATTATATTTTTCACGATGTGATTTTTGAACAACATAAATATAATTTGCTTCTAAATTCAAGTTTTCAATTACAACCTGAATCATAGGCTTGTTTTTAACTTCAATAAGAGGTTTAGGAAATGTATAACCAGCTTGTTCAAATCTAGACCCAGCTCCAGCCATTGGAATTAAAACATTAAGTTTTTCATCTTTCCATTTAGGTGTCATATTTGTTTTTTCTTTATTTAAATGTTTATATATATTATTATAAGTAACTTCTTTTGGAGAACCAACTCTCATTACATTAGCTTTACTTCTACTAGCTGCTAATAATCCATATGGTGAATCTTCAACAATTAAAGTCTCTTCTGGTAGGTACCCCATAGTTGATATTGCTTTCCAGTACATTTCTGGGTGTGGTTTACTATTTTTAACATCCTCATTTGATACGATCAAATCAAAATATTCGATAATACCTAATTTACTTAGTACAGTTAATACTGTTTTACGAATACTATTGCTGCAACATGCTATTTTATATCCTTCTAATGTTAATGATTTTAGACATACTTGTAATTGAGTAGATGGTTGTAAATTAGATAATGCTTCTAATGTATATTTTTGTTTGTTATCCCAAACTTCTTTATACATGCTAGTAGGTAATCCTTTATTTTTATTTAACATCTCAAGTTTCTGATTAGTTTTTAATCCATCATAAATTGATAAATGTTCATTCCATTCAATAGCGTATTTTTTACCTAATGCTTTATTAAGTGCTTCAAAATGGATGTTTTTAGCTTCAACTAAAACCCCATCTAAATCAAATATAACTAATTTAATCATATATTATTTAATTGACATATTTCTTTTATCATATCTGTTACTCTAGGAAGATAATTACCGTAGTATAATGCTCTTTCAAAATTTTCTTCCATGACTTCTTTTTTAGATTCATAAAATTCAGGTGTTAAGTTATTAATGATGGATGTTAGTTCATCTGCTGTTTCGAATGTAATAACACCATCCATGTTAAAATATTCTCCTATATTAGGACAACCCCAATATATAGGGAAAGTTTTAGTTAAGAACGCATCTGTAATTTTTTCTGTGAAATAATTATTATGTCTGGTGTTTTCAACACCAATATGAAACATACTTCTCCAACATATGTCCTTTCCATTTTCCCAAGGATGTTTATCCTCAGTAGAATAAATAAAATTATTAGGGATACTTATTTTATCTTTATTATTAAAAATATTATGTCTTAAAAAATGACCTTCAACTAAATATTTTTTACCACATAAAAAAGATATTTCAAATTTTTTTTCTCCAATAGGTTCAGGATATCTAAATTCAGGGATTAAAGATTCTTCACTCCAAAATCTACAATATCTATTAGACATCCCATACGGAAGTAATATTGAATTAGGACATGATTTTAAAATATTTTCATTCCATGTTAATATACAACTGAAGACATGGTGGTTGACTTTAACCCAATCATGTAGTCCAAACAGTTCATTTGGTTCAGATAAAATTAAGAAATTATATGGATTCTGTGTTATATCTGTTTGATTACAGGGGTAATCATTAAATAAACTAATAGGTTTATTTTTTAAATATTCATCACCATTCATATGATAATCGAACATTTCTATAGGCATATAATGACACTTTATATACATTGTTATAATGTGTTATATAGTTCGTTTTGTTTTTCTTGTCGCTCAATTGTTTTAGGATGGAGCAATTCAAACCCATTTGGTAGATCAGCTATTAATTTAGCACCAACTATTATCTCATGTACTTTATTTACCCATTTTATCTCTGGTAGATTTTTAAGTATACGCATTTGGAAATCAGGATAATTAACCCATCCATCTTGGTTTACATACCATCTCCATTGGTCAATATGTTCTTGAGTTAATCCCTCAACTGTATTAACACGTGGAACTCTAAATAGTTCTACATCATGATTTAATTCTAATACTTGAGGTAGATTACCAATTAGAATATATGAAGGGTATTCATCAGCATCAATTTGAAAAATATAATCTCTAGTACATTTACTTTTAAGATTATTTTTAAATGATGCAAAGTCTCTATTTAATGGAAATTCAATTAATGTAAATGCAGGATATTTGTAACATACCTCTTTTACCTCTTCAGTTGCAGTGGTATCAAGTTGAATTACTACTTCATCTATATCCTGGATGTTTTGGTCTAGGATGAATAATAGACGTTCTAATTCTTCATGCTCGTTGTGAGCTGTGATTGCATAACTGATTGAGGGCATAAATTATTTTCCGTTAAAGTAACCTATATATTCTAAAGCATCCATAAACTCACGTTCAGGATATTCTTTTTTAGTTGTCATATCTGCTTTACCATCTTTAGATTGTACTGCTGACCATTTCCAATCCTCGATTGATCTGCCTTCAGCAAACACCATCGATTTATCTTCTAACACTACACTATTTGGGTACCAATATTTTCCACCTTCATCTTTATGTTTAAGTGCTTTGTATAGTTCTGGAAGTGTTTCTTCCATTTCAGATGCGTTTTTATCGTTAATGGTATTGTTAGATGTAAATCCACAACCCATACAGATCCAAATAGTTATTCTATTATTTGTTATTTCACTACATGCATTCGATCCGCATCTAGTACAATCTACTAATTTTTCAGTCATTATTCTACTTTTTTAAGTTTTGGTAACTCGATTTTCTTTAGTTGGGGTAATTTAAGTTCAACTGGTTTTGGGATCTTATTATCGATTAATTCGATTAATTTTTCACCCATTTTCTCTAAACTAAATTCTGTACGTGAACGATACGATTGTCTTTTTGCTCCTTCACTATATTTTTTATAATTTTTATAAACGTCTTCTAATACATCAGCTGCTTTTTTATAATCAACTGTGAACCAACTGCTTTCAGGTATTAGCATATTTTGTACTACTGCTGATTGGTGTATTTGTGTTAGTTGTCCTGGTAATAGTATCGACATATCCTTATCTAGAAAATCTAAATGTCCACTATATGCAGGAGCAATTACTGGTTTTTGGCTGATGGACGCTTCAAGTAATGGTCTGCCATATCCTTCTCCTTTAGTAAATGATACGTGTGCTTTTACTTTTGGGTGATTGTATAATTCATTTACTTCACCATCTTCTAATTCACCATGTAGTAAATAAACATTTGGTAATTCATTATCATCACCTACAAATGAACGGATTTTATTTATTTTTTCTAATATTTCTTCTCTGTCCATGATAGAGTAGGTAGCGGATGATGTTTTAAGAATTAAACCGGGTTTTTTACCTTTACCTTTAAATGTTTCAAGGAAAGTTTTAATTAACATACCTACATCTTTTCTATCTTGTCCTATTGCTCCTTGTAGCCAATGTCCCGTAAATTCAAATAAAAAATCTTCTTCTATACTTTCTAATATTTGATATATTTCACTTTCTGATTTTTTAATTTTTTTCATGTTTAATTTATTTTTTATATTTCCAAATAAAACCATAAGCGGTTTTTTGTTTTCCTTTACAACAATCCGTTATATTATTAGATCCTTTCCCTCTTAAAATATATTCTGCTGTTATATGCTATTTTAAGAACCAACCTCAATCAAATTCTTTTTATTAATTGGCATATCTTCACCTCTAAACCCAGCATTAGCCACGTATAGTAATTCTACATTTTCACGCTCATTGCTATTTGGTTTTTTAACACTCCAAGTCGTAATATTACCTTCGACTATTTGCCCATTTTTTATGAAGAATTTATCTTCACCTATGTATTTATACTTTGCCATACTATTTTAATTTGCGAAAGAAAAACAGCATATAACAGCGTGTATAAAAAATGGCGGTTTT
>JACCEA010975661.1_pt1 | contig 10723 bp, 8 predicted proteins | sample 7449851 | NCBI WGS metagenome assembly JACCEA01 (sample SAMN15323453, study PRJNA562643) | freshwater metagenome | isolation source: river surface water | place: USA:Blue River Watershed | collected 2017-08-18 | reverse complement strand
TTATAATGCTACTGGGAAAAAATTATCTGAGGAAATCATCAAAGTTGCGAATAGCAGCTATAAAAACGGAGAAATTGACTTTTTTCAATACATTCAGAGTTTAGAAAATGCAGTATCTATAAAAATAGAATATGTAGAAGCTGTACTGCAATTCAACAGCAATCAATTAGAATTACACTACCTTAATTTTTAGTTTAGATTATGAGAAAACAACTGTATATATTAGTGCTTACACTGCTTTTTATAGGCTGTAAAAAAGAAGAAACTACACCAGCAACAACAGAAGACGATGGTTTGGTTAGAGTTACTCAGGCTCAATTTCAATCCGCAGGAATGGTGATTAGCAGCCCTGTAATGAAAGATTTTGACGAAACCATAAAAGTATCTGGCAAGATTGATGTACCGCCTCAAAATAGAGCAAAAGTCACCACTTTTATTGGTGGTTATGTAAAGAGCACCCAACTTTTGGTGGGCGACAGAGTTAGCAAAGGACAAGCTTTATTAACCCTTGAAAACACAGCTTTTATCGATATTCAAAAAGAATATTTAGAAGTAGCAGAGCAATTAAAATACCTTAAATCTGAATTTGTTCGACAAAAAACCTTGTATGACGAAAAAATAACCTCTCAAAAGAATTATTTGAAGGCGGAAAGTGAGTACAAAAGAGCGATGGCAACCTATCAGAGTTTGAAACAAAAGCTAATTTTGATGCACATTAGCCCTGTTCAGGTGGAGAAAGGCAAATTCACCTCGGTAATAACTATTTACGCTCCTATTTCTGGTGATATTGTGATTATGAATGCCAATGTAGGAATGCTGATGAATCCTGAAGATGTGATTTTGGAAATTGTAGATACAGACCACTTGCATTTAGAATTAGCTGTGTTTGAAAAAGATATTTTGAAAGTAACTAAAGGCCAAAAAATCAAATTTACCGTTCCCGAAGCGACTAAGGAAGTGTTCAATGCCGAAGTACATTTGGTAGGAAAATCAATTGAAGGAAATGACAGGACCATCAATGTTCACGGGCATTTAGAAGACGAATCCAAGCAAAGATTACTTACGGGTATGTTTGTAGAAGCGGCCATTATTTTTGATACTAAAAAAGGCTTAGCGGTACCTACAGAAGCTATTATTAAAGAAAACAACAAGTATTACGTTTTTACTTTGGTAACCAATAAAAATGAGTATGCCTTCAAGAAATTAGCTGTATCTTTAAGAGAACAAAATGAGGATTTTAGTGAAATACTTCCAAATACTTCCATCAACGCTTCTACTAAAATTTTGACCAAAGGCGTTTTTGATTTAGCAGAATAAAAAATTTAACTTAAAAATAAAACTTATGAATGAAGCACATTTGCACCTAGTGGTGAACCATTTTCCTATTATCGGGACGATTTTAGGATTAGGAATTTTAGTAGTTGGGTTGTTGTTAAAAAACAATTCGGTCAAGAATACGGCATTTTTTCTGTTTATTGTAGCAGCTATTTTTGCTGCAGTGAGTATGGCAACTGGAGAAGGAGCAGAGGAATTGGTAGAAGATATGCCTAACATTGGTCACGATATTATTCACGAACACGAAGAAATGGCAGAAAAATTGGCTATTGCATTGTATGTTTTGGGACTAACTTCCGTAATTGGTTTGTATTTGAATTACAAAAAATCAGCTAAATCAGTTCTAGTAACTTATGTAGCAGTTATTATTGCTGCGGTAGCTGTATTTTTAGGACAAAGAACAGGAACAACAGGTGGAGAAATTCGTCATACAGAGATAAGGACGGTAGCGGTTCCAGCTGATGTTCAAATGGAAGACAAGGATTAATTATAGTTTTAACCCAGAATTCGCATTAGACATCGTAGCGAAACTGAATAATTCAATAAAAGCAAGAGCTCACGGACTATTTTTGAAGAAGGAATACTTTTGTATTTTGAATTTAAAAATGGGAGTAAGTTCTTGGTTTTGAAGAAGAAATTAGTTGTAGTAGATTTCTAATGCGGAATCTGGGTTTAAGCTAATGAAAAAAGGATGTCAAACCAATGACATCCTTTTTTATTGAAATTGAAACTAACAAAAATGATTAACTCGCAAAGAGTAAAATAAGCAATTGTGCGACCAGAATTCGACTAATAGTTACTAGAGGATAAACGGTAGCATACGATTGATTAGGGATATCAGAATCTAAGTATTTGGTGCTAAAAGCCAAAGCTGCTGGATCTGTATAAGAACCACTCATAATTCCAACCATTTGATAAAAATTGAGCTTGAAAACAAAACGACTGATAAGGACCAAAAGAGTTAGCGGAATGAAAGTGATAAAACAGCCGTAGTAAATCCACATCCAACCATTGTTTGCTACAAAGTTTTCATAAAAACCGTGTCCCGCTTTGATTCCAACTGCGGCAAAGAACATACAAATTCCAAGATCTTTCATAAAGTGAATGGCTCCGTTGTTGATATACGAGTGAATCACACCAACACCACCATATCTACTGATAAACAAAGCTGCCAAAAGCGGTCCAGCTGCCAAACCTAATTTTAAAGGAACTGGTAATGAAGGAATCACAATTGGAATAGAACCAATGATTAATCCAAAAATTAAACCTCCAAACAAAGAAAGAAAATCGGGTTCTAGCAATATTTTTTTAGAATTTCCAATGATTTTTTCGGCTTCTTGAATGGCTTCTTTGTTGCCGACTACCATCAAAGTATCGCCATAAAACAATTCCAATGAAGGTTGTGCTAAAATTTCTAATCCAGAACGAATAACACGAGTAACTTTCACGTCATATTGATTGTATAAATCCAATTCGGCCAATGTTTTATGTATAGCAGTTTTGTGAGTCACACTAAGAATTTTTGTAGTCACATCTTCTTCTGATTCAATAAACAAATCCGTCGAAATTTTACCAACCACATCAATAAAGGTGTTGATGTCTTTCTGTTTTGCTACTACCATTAAAACATCTTTAGCTTTTATAACAGAATCCAATGAAGGGGAGTAAACCACTTTAGTTCCGCTTTGTTTTTGTCTCGAAATGATAACATTATCAATGTGAAATTCTTTGAATACTTGTTTGAAAGTTTTACCTATTACCTCCGATTTTGTGACCCTACATTTTTGACGAACAATAACATTCTCGTGGTCTTTATTTTTCTTTTTGAGTAAAATCACCTCTTTTTCTAGGTCAATTTTTAAGGCATTTTTGGCAACTATAATAAGGAGAATAATCCCAAAAACTCCAATCGGATAGGTGATGGCATAAGCAATAGCTGGATCAGAAAAATGATCAGCTGGCAGATTCAATTGCTTTTGAATTTCAATCAAAGTGGATTTAGCCGCTCCTAAACCAGGAGTATTAGTAACAGAGCCTGACATTAAGCCTACTGCATTTTCCACTTTTACATTAGCCAAAATATGGATGAGATAAGCTATTATTCCTCCAAGAAAAACCGTTCCAACCCCTAAAGCATTGAAAACCAATCCTTCTTTTTTAAAGGAAGAAAAGAAAGTAGGACCTACTTGTATTCCGATTCCATATACAAACAAAATCAAACCAAACTCTCTCACAAACTGAATTAAATCGGCTTGCATACTATATCCTAAATGTCCCAAAAAGAGTCCAACGAACATAACTGCAGATACACCAAGAGAAACTTTTCCTATTTTGAGTCTTCCTGCAAAGAAACCTATACTTATTGCCAAAAATAAAACTATTAATGACTGTGCCATCTCCGGCTCTTCCGTCGGAGTAAACAATATTCTAAACCATTCAAACATAATGTTAAAATTTATTATTTTTAAAAGTAGTGTAAATGAATCACTTTTGCAGATTTTTTTTTATGATAAAAATCAGTTAATGAGGTTATTTTTAAAATAAAAGTATAAATTTGTTATGAAATCGATTTCGCTGTAAAAGCCTTATAATCAGTGCAAAATACTGCAATCGTTTTCGTAAATTTTTCTTCTATTTATGATAAATATCAGTTTTTTCCATCTATAACAGTCGTAAATTTGAATATCAAAAATTAAGAGATTTATAAAAAAAATAAGGTTAAAAAATAAAAAATAAAAAATTATCACAATGAAAAACATTAAAATCATTCAGGAACTACACAATTTAGGGATTACTGGTTATCATGAAGTAGCATATAATCCATCTTATGAAGAATTGTATCAAGCAGAGGTTTCTTTAAAAAGAAAAGGATATGAAAAAGGAGCAAATACTTCAACTGGTGCTGTAGCAGTTAAAACTGGTATTTTTACTGGACGTTCTCCTAAAGATAGATATATTGTTAAAGATGATGTTACTAAAGATACTATCTACTGGGATGAAAAAGTAAATTTTGCAACTTCAAAATTAATTTATGATGAATGTAAAGAATTGGTTTTAAATCAATTGTCTACTTCTCCAAAATTGTATGTAGTAGATGCATTCTGCGGAACGAACCCTGACACCCGTTTAAAAGTACGTTTCGTGATGGAAGTAGCTTGGCAAGCACACTTTGTAACCAATATGTTCATCAGACCTTCTATTTACGAATTAGAAAACTTTGGAGAGCCAGATTTCATCGTAATGAATGGTTCAAAAGCAACTAATCCAAACTGGAAAGAGCAAGGATTAAACTCTGAGAACTTTGTAATGTTCAATTTAACAGAAAAAATCCAAATTATCGGAGGAACTTGGTACGGTGGTGAAATGAAAAAAGGAATGTTCGCGATGATGAACTACTACCTACCATTAAGAGGAATGGCTTCTATGCACTGTTCTGCAAACGTAGGAGAAGATGGAGATGTAGCGGTATTTTTTGGACTTTCTGGAACTGGAAAAACAACTTTATCTGCTGACCCAAAACGTTACTTGATTGGAGATGACGAACACGGATGGGACGACAATGGAGTGTTTAACTATGAAGGAGGTTGTTATGCAAAAGTTATCGACTTAAGTGAAAACAATGAACCAGACATTTGGAGAGCCATCAAACGTGACGCTTTGTTAGAAAACGTGATTGTAGATGAGTACGGAGATATTGATTACTATGATCACAGTATCACTGAGAACTCAAGAGTTTCTTACCCAATCTATCACATCAACAAAATTGTATTGCCTTCAAAAGCAGGACACGCTAAGAAAATCATTTACTTATCTGCAGATGCCTTTGGTGTATTGCCTCCAGTTTCAATCTTAGACGAAGATCAAGCACAATACCACTTCTTGTGTGGATATACTTCTAAATTAGCAGGTACAGAAAGAGGAATTACTGCACCAGAACCATCTTTCTCTCCAGCATTTGGTGAAGCTTTCTTAACCTTACACCCAACGATGTACTCTAAAACATTGATTGGTAAAATGAAAGAACACGGAGCAAAAGCGTATTTGGTGAACACAGGATGGAATGGTACAGGAAAAAGAATTTCTTTGAAAAATACTAGAGCAATCATTGATGCTATCATTAGTGGAGAAATTGATAACGCAGAGACAGCAAAAATTCCATTCTTGAATTTAACTATCCCAACAGCTTTACCAAACGTGAGCGAAGGAATCTTAGATCCTAGAGATACTTACAAAGAAAAAGCAGAATGGGAAGCTAAAGCTAAAGACTTGTCTTCTAAATACATTAAAAACTTCGAGCAATATACTAATACCGAAGAAGGTAAACGTTTAGTAGCTGCTGGACCTCAACTTTAATAGCTGTAATAATTCTATAATAATAATTAAGTTGGTTTTTTTTTGAAACACTCGTTACCACTTGCTCTTGGCTTGTCGTAGCGGGTGTTTCGCTTTTAAAAAAAAAGCAGTGATTTAACAATTAAACAACACAATGTTGTAAAATAATTAGTTTTATAAAAAAATATTTCTGTATATTTGCAACGTTAAAAAAAACAGAATAAATGTTTGCAACTCAATTACATCATCATCATTTACATTATTGCTCTCAAGCGATGTGTTAATGATATGTTTGTAAATCATCATATTTTAAAACCCGTTTGAGTACATCAAACGGGTTTTTTTATACCTTCTTAGTTGTACTCAAATTTTATCAATCTAAACAAAAAACTAAAATGAGTACACTAAAAATTGCTATCCAAAAATCAGGAAGATTAAACGAAGATAGTATCCAAATTCTAAAAGATGCCGGAATATCCATAGACAACGGTATCGATCAATTAAAAGCAGAAGCCTCCAATTTTCCTCTTGAAGTATTGTACTTGAGAAATTCTGATATTCCTCAATATCTTATCGATGGTGTAGTAGATATTGCTATCGTAGGCGATAATTTGTTAGTCGAAAAAGGAAAAAACATTGAAGTAATTCAAAAGTTAGGTTTTTCTAAATGCAAAGTTTCTGTAGCCGTTCCCAAATCATTCAATTATACTTCTGTAAAAGATTTAGAAGGCATGCGAATCGCCACTTCTTACCCAAACACAGTAATTAATTTTTTCAATTCCAAAGGTGTTACGGTTGATATTCACCAAATTTCAGGATCGGTAGAAATTGCTCCAAACATTGGCTTGGCCGATGCTATTGTTGATATTGTTTCTAGTGGTAGTACCTTGTTCAAAAACAATCTAAAAGAAGTAGAAGTTATTTTCAAAAGCGAAGCTGTTTTAGCCGTTTCACCTAAAGTAAGTAAGGAATCTCAAAAGATCATCGACACCTTGAAATTCAGAATCGAATCGGTGTTGAGAGCCAGAAGATCTAAATACATTTTGATGAATATTCCCAATGATAAAATCGATGCTGTGGGCAAAATTCTTCCTGTTTTGAGAAGTTTAACCGTTTTACCATTGGCGCAAGAAGGATGGAGTAGTGTACACTCGGTTATTGATAAAGATACCTTTTGGGAAGTCATCGATCAATTAAAAGAAGTTGGCGCCGAAGGAATTTTGGTTTGCCCAATTGAGAAAATGGTGCTATAAGCCCCCTAACCCCCGAAGGGGGAATTACCGATTAGATTTAAAAAAATTAAGACAGAAAAGTACATTATAATCTTAGCGAACTTTGCGAACAATCTTTGCGGACTTTGCGGTTAAAAAAAAAGGATAATGAACAAAATATACAATCCAAAACCAGAATCGTGGTCAACCCTCTTAGAAAGACCCACAAAAACAGTAGATGATATAGAAGCTACTGTAAAAGAAATTTTCAAAGAAGTACAAAAAAAGGGTGACGAAGCCATTACCAAATACACTTCGCTTTTTGATGGAGTTGCCGTAGACAATCTTGAAGTTACTCCAGAAGAAATCAATGAGGCGATTGCATCAATTCCGCAAGAATTACAAGACGCTATTCAATTGGCAAAATCTAATATCGAGAAATTCCATAGGGCTCAAAAAAACACTCGTGTAAGCGTAGAAACTACTCCAGGAGTTGCTTGTTGGCAAGAGAAACGCCCGATTCAAAAGATTGGGTTGTACATTCCAGGTGGAACTGCTCCTTTGTTTTCGACCGTTTTAATGTTAGCCGTTCCAGCGAATATTTCAGGTTGCAAGGAAATTGTGCTGTGTTCTCCTCCAGATAAAAAAGGAAAAATCAACCCAGCCATTTTGTATGCCGCTCAATTGTGTGGGGTAACCAAAATTTTGAAGGTGGGTGGCATTCAAGCCATTGCAGGATTGACTTTTGGTACAGCTTCAATTCCGAAAGTGTATAAAATTTTCGGACCAGGTAATCAATTTGTAACGGTAGCCAAACAATTAGCGACTCAGTTTGGGGTTGCCATCGATATGCCTGCAGGCCCTTCTGAATTATTAATCGTAGCTGATGATACAGCCGTTCCTGCCTTTGTAGCTTCGGATTTGTTGTCTCAAGCGGAACACGGTACTGACAGCCAAGTGATTTTAGTTTCAACATCAAAAGACTTAATTGATGCGGTTGAAACAGAAATCCAAACCCAATTGGAAGTACTGCCAAGAAAAGCCATTGCGACAAAAGCCATTGAAAACTCTAAATTGATTTATGTTGAAAATGACCAAATCGCTTTAGACTTGATTGACGAATACGGACCTGAACATTTCATTATTTGCGCTAAAAACGAAGATTTTTATGTAAATAATATTGGTAATGCGGGTTCAGTTTTTATTGGGAATTACACGCCAGAAAGCGCTGGAGATTATGCTTCTGGAACAAATCATACGTTGCCAACCAATGGATATGCTAAAAATTATAGTGGTGTCAATTTGGATAGTTTCTTAAAATCAATGACGTTTCAAAAAATTACAGCTGAGGGCATTCAAAACATTGGTCCTGCTATTGAACTAATGGCGGAGGCTGAAGGATTGCAAGCCCATAAAAATGCAGTGACGCTTCGACTACAGTCCTGCGAGGTTTCTAGAACCTCGTAGGTCTATATTTTAGATTGCTATTTGTTAACTAATACCTACAAGGTTTTTGAAACCTTGCAGGAATAAAAAACTTATTATGAATACTTTTGATATTAATAATTTAGTTCGGGAGAATGTAAAACAAATGAAACCTTATTCTTCCGCTCGTGACGAATTTGAAGATTTTGACACCGCTCAAATGATTTTCTTGGATGCCAATGAAAATCCGTTTGAAAATGGCGTAAATCGCTATCCAGACCCGCAGCAACAATCGGTAAAATCGATTTTATGGCAAAATAAAGGCTTGCAAAAGAAACAAATCCTACTTGGAAACGGTAGTGACGAGGTGTTGGATTTATTGTTTAGAGGATTTTGTGAGCCAAAAATCGATAACATTATCACATTGCCACCAACGTATGGAATGTATAGTGTTTTGGCCAATTTGAATGATGTTACCAACAAAGAAGTGTTGTTGACCAATGAATTCCAACCCAATGTAGAAGCCATTTTGGAGGCGGTTGATGCCAATACCAAAATCATCTTTTTGTGTTCACCAAATAACCCAACGGGTAACTCATTTTCGGACGAAAGTGTGGTGTATTTATTGAATAATTTCAAGGGATTAGTGGTTATTGATGAAGCCTACATCGACTTTTCTACCAAAGCGAGTTGGGTGAACGAATTGGACGCATATCCTAATTTGGTCATTACACAAACCTTGTCCAAAGCTTACGGATTGGCAGGTATCCGACTCGGAATTTGCTATGCTTCAGAAGCTATTATTGGAGTGTTGAATAAAATTAAACCGCCTTACAATGTTAATGAATTAACGCAACAAAGAGCCATAGAACGTTTGCAACAACCTGCTAAAATTGATTTAGAAATTGCTTCTATTATTGCGCAAAGAGAACTTTTACTTAAAGCATTACTTAAAGTTAATTTTGTTGAAGTTGTCTACCCAACAGAAGCAAATTTTGTCTTGATTAAAGTCGACGATGCGAACAAAAGGTACGATGAGTTAATCGCCAAAGGCATCGTGATTCGGAACCGAACTACGCAACCCCTTTGCGACAATTGTTTGCGATTGACGATTGGTACAGAAACAGAAAATAAGAAATTGATAGAAGCTTTATTAGCAATTTAGTAGTTGAGAACCGTAAATTGCGTGAGGGATGTAGTGGAGCTCTTTTTGTAACGGAGGAACGGAGTTACAAAAAAGCGGGAACGGAAGCCCGACCCACCTACTGAGCTTGTCGAAGTATCAGGTGGGGCACGCCCAAATAAACAATATAAAACAAGATGAAAAAAGTACTTTTTATAGACCGTGACGGAACACTAGTTTTAGAACCAGAAGGGTATCAGTTGGACAGTTTGAGCAAATTAGAATTTTACCCTAAAGCGTTTCAATATATGGCAAAAATCGCCAAAGAATTGGACTATGAATTAGCGATGGTCACCAATCAAGATGGCTTGGGAACCGCTAGTTTTCCTGAAGAGACGTTTTGGCCTACGCAAAATTTTATTCTGAGAGCTTTTGAGAACGAAGGCGTTTTGTTTGATGATATTTTTGTGGACCGCTCGTTTCCAGAAGATAATGCGCCAACGCGCAAGCCTAGAACGGGAATGTTGACCAAGTACATTAACAATCCGAATTATGATTTAGCGAATTCTTTTGTGTTGGGCGACCGCTTGACCGATGTAGAATTGGCTAAAAATCTAGGAGCGAAAGCCATTTTCTTGAAGCAAGAAGAAGGATTGGGAGCAGCAGAATTGTCTAGTAAAAAAGAGGAGTTAGACGCTGTGATTGCGTTACAAACTACCGATTGGAAAACGATTTATGAGTTTTTGAAATTAGAAGCTCGTTCGGCTAGTATTGCTAGAAAAACGAATGAAACTGATATTAACATCCAACTGAACTTGGACGGAACAGGAAAAAGTAAAATCGATACAGGAATTGCTTTTTTTGACCATATGTTGGACCAAATAGCGCGTCACGGCCAAATGGATTTAGAAATCTCGGTAAAAGGCGATTTGGAAGTAGACGAACACCACACTATTGAAGATACGGCCATTGCTTTGGGAGAAGTTTTTGCCAAAGCTTTAGGCAATAAATTAGGCATAGAACGCTATGGCTTTTGTTTGCCAATGGACGATTGCCTATCACAAGTAGCAATTGATTTTGGTGGAAGAAATTGGTTGGTTTGGGAAGCTGAATTCAAGCGTGAAATGGTAGGTAAAATGCCAACTGAGATGTTTTATCACTTCTTCAAATCCTTTTCTGACGGGGCAAAAGCAAACATCAACATCAAAGCGGAAGGCACCAATGAACACCACAAAATCGAAGCGATTTTCAAGGCTTTCGCCAAAGCTATAAAAGTAGCTGTGAAACGCGACACGGA
>JACCEA010619155.1_pt1 | contig 10723 bp, 10 predicted proteins | sample 7449851 | NCBI WGS metagenome assembly JACCEA01 (sample SAMN15323453, study PRJNA562643) | freshwater metagenome | isolation source: river surface water | place: USA:Blue River Watershed | collected 2017-08-18 | reverse complement strand
GTTGGGGTCGAATTGAAGGAGGTTGGGGTCGAATTGAAGGAGGTTGTGGCCGTATTGAAGAAGTTTGTGGGCGTGTTGATGGTTGTTGTGTATTGCCTGTACCTTTTCCATATACTTTTTCTAACCATTGTATATCATTAGGTGAATAATTATCCATACAATTTGGACTGGGTTTTGCATCTGATGCGCCACCTGATGAACCAACAGGATAATTCATAACCGAATATGAATCTTCTGAACCACTGCATGTGATACCATTACGGCTACAATTTTCTCTATTCCATTCATGGTATAGACCCATGGCATGACCAAATTCATGACATACCAAATATCTTGCCCACGAAAATTTACCAGAATAATTTATATCAGCATTAGACATACTTGAACCACTTAAATTTACAGTTTGTTGTCTTCCTGTTTTCCCGATTGCAGAATTTCCACCTTGACCAGAAAGTGATGTTACATTTACAACTATATCACCAGATGAACCACTTGGAAATACTAATTTCATAGATACATGTGGTTGTAAATATTTGATCAACGTTGCTTTAATAAATTCCATATGCGTAGAATTAGAAAAAACAATATTTATTGTTTGACCAGGTGTCCATAAATTACTAGCAGCTATCCATGCCCCAGTATCTGCTGTTAATTTTCGCATTTCTAAAATTTTTTTCAACGCACTTGAATTTAAATCTGGTGTTTGTAAAAAATTTAGTGGATATGGTTCCATAGAACACCATGGTATGGGTAAATTTAATTCTTCAATACGATTCATCATTTGTTCTTCCGTTAATCCTTTTTCAATCCAACCTTCTTTTAATCCAATTGTTTCCGTCATTTTATTATAAATAATATACGGTTTTAAAAAAGTACAAGTATTTACAAAAATGGAGATTGGAAAAAATATAATTGTGGAACTGGCCAATCATAGAAATCTAAATGAATTTGAAAAGGGATATGAATTGTGTAACAAGTATAAAGAATTACCTGTTTTAAATAATTCAGATGTATTTAACGAATTTTATGCATTTTTTGCATTTTATACAAATCATTATGAACAATCTTTAAAATTGTATAAACAATTGCAATATTTTTCACAAAATAAAGAAATTACAAATTTATGTGATTTTAATTTGAAATTCCCAGCATTAAAGATGATGGATGCGTATATACATTATAAACCAGAAAATGTTGAAAAAATGATACAATATTTTAATACACCAAGATTGAATCCAATCATTACAATAACAACAACTACATGTAAACGTTTAGATTTATTTAAAAAAACTGTCAATTCGTTTTTAGAATGTTGTTTAGATTTAACTAAATTTGAAATTGATAAATGGTATGTTATTGATGATAATAGTACAATTGAAGATTTTCAAGAAATGCAAAAATTATATCCATTCATCACATTTATACGTAAAACACCTGCGCAAAAAGGTCATGCTCGTAGTATAAACATGTTATTGAATCGTGTTAGAACAAAATATATTTTTAATTTAGAAGATGATTGGCAATTTTTTCACAAAGATAATTTCATGACATATTTATACGAAATTATCAATGAACGAGATGAAATTAAACAAGCATTGTTAAATAATACATATGGTGAAGTTTTAGAAAAAGATAAATTAGTTGGAGGATTTTATTATACTACAAACAAATTGAAACTTAATTATGTAGAACATGAATTTGCTGAAACTGAAAATGAAAAACAGTTATTTAATCAAAAATGGGGTTTTCAACCAAATTGTTCATATTGGCCTCACTTTTCTTTCCGTCCTGGATTAACAGATACAAGTATTTTTAAAAAATTAGGTCCTTTTAAAGAAAATGTATGGCATTTTGAAATGAATTATGCTTATAATTATGTAAAAGAAGGATATAAAACATGTTTTTTACCTGGTTTAGTATGTAAACATATAGGAAAATTAACTAGTGATAAAGATGGTATAAATGCATATGTATTAAATAATGAAGTTCAATTTTCCGGAGAGAAAAAGATTACACCTATACGTGATTTAGATATAGTATATGTCAATTTAGATCGTCGTAATGATCGGTTGAAAACGTTTAAAAATAATATGATAAATATTAGTACTCCTATGTATCGATTTTAAGCTATTGATGGATATGCACTATCTACACCATTACATCCCCAATTATATCATTTATTCGATAAAAATGATTACAACTATCGTTGTGGTATTGTAGGGTGTGCACTATCTCATATATCAATTTTAATTAATTTTGTAAACAGTTCTCAAAGTAAAAAATATTTAATGATTATGGAGGATGATTTGTATTTTAATTCTGAATATCACAAAAATGGTATTGGTTTTGAAGATACATTAGAGACGTGTTTATATGAAATGGATAAACATGGTGGTGATATCATGTGTTTACAGTATACAAAACGTAAAAATAATAAAGATACAATAAACAATGGTACTCCAATAATTCATAAATTTAATGCAAGAGAAGCACTTGCATTTAGTTATGGTGGTACTGGATGTTATGTGGTTACAAAACAAGGTGCGATAAAATTACTTGATTTTATAAACAAGAATAGTATGACAAATGCTATTGATACTGTTATACAAAAATCTGGTGACGAATTAACTCTTTTATATGTAGAACCACTTTATGTTTTATTGGATATGGTTTCTGAAACACAAAAAGTTGATACTGATATACAATATAATTTTACACATTTAAATTGTTCTCTTGATATTTTAATTAAAACAGAAATAATTTGGTTATATGAAAAATACAACCTCCGTATAGATGAAAATTATACCATAACAACATTACCAAATAATGAAATATATTCATATCCTTTACAAAATTCTTGGGTAAATTTAAAAATACAACCTTCACCAAAGTTTAAACGTGAAAGACCAAATCAAAGATTAAAAATTGATAACGAATTTGTATTGAATAATTAAATTTTGTTTAATAAATTTAATTATTCTTCTAGTTCTTCATCTTCTGCCGCTAGTTTATGAATAACTATTTCATTGACGTCACATAATTCTGCAATACAATTAAATGTTTTATTATCGTATTTCATGTCTATAATTTTTACATTTAGATATTTTTCTTTTGTAATTTTATCTATACTGTTTACAAATTCTCCATTACGAAATGAATAACCTAATTTTGCAAGATATTCATATGGAATTAATGTATCAAAAATATTTAATAATTTAATGAAAATTCCTTGAGGATATACAATTTTTACAATGCCATAATAGATTTCACCAATTTTCGGTATTATAGTTAATAATTCTACTTTACATTTTATAAATATATCCTGATTAATTCTTGATAAAATTGTATCCTTGTTAAATGTAAAGCCAATAATTTCTAAAATATAACCATATTGTTTTGTAAATTTTTGTAAATACATTTCATTTAATTTTTCTTGCAATATATTTCGTATTTTTGTTTGTTTTAAATCTTTAGATGTTAATCTCATTTGAGTTTCTATTATAACTGTTTCCATCATTTCATATAAAAATTATTTATATTTTTATTTTCATTTTTTAGTAATCTTTTTAATAGGTTTACGCTTATTTTGAGGCTCTTCTTCTACTACAACTTCCTCTTCTACTTCTACTTCTTCTACTTCATCATTATCCGTAATTGTTAATTCATCTGTAGGAACTTCTCCATCTGAATCAGATACAACTAGTTCATCTGTATAAACAGGTTGAGGAGTTGATGCTGGAACAGGATTAAGAAGATTTGTATTTTCATCGTCAATCGGTTCTTCGTCATCACCACCCGTTTGAAGATATGCACTCAACATTAAATCATTTGTATTGTCAGCAGTTTTAACATCAACAATAGCTTCAGTCAATTTAACTTGAAGTGATTCACCATTACTATTAATATAAATAGATTCAAACTTTACACATGAAATAATATTACACGGTTTATTTACGACATCATCTAGTTTCAAAGGTCGACCACGAGGGTCTACTAGTTTGGTTGCTAGAGTTCCCTTATCTCGACTATACATCAATTTAGCATAAAACAACGGACCATAATCATTTACAGGTTCATTGGTTTCATCATCTTTTTTCTCATAAAGCATATTATCCCATCTCCACAAAAATTCTTTTGTGATGTGTGGTTTTCCAATTTGTTTTTTGTTATTTACTAAATGTTCTTTTGACTTGTCAATAATTTCTCGGAAAATTTTAACAAATTTTCTGTCACGATCATTCAAACTATTATCGCGCGAATACAGTGAAATTGGAATATTATAACCAATAATTTCACCAGAACCTTTCTTACCAAATGGTTCAGTTACTGAAACACCTGTATGTGAATACAGTTTCTCAGTTGGAATAATCAATTCACATACCTTACCATTTTTAAGAATACCAATTTTAATTCGTTTTCCTTTGATATTTTTATTACCAGCAACTTCTTCATCTCTGGGCTTGTCAAATACCAAATTGGAAGCGTCGAAATCATCAATCGTCGTTAGAGTTTTATATTGCTGAATAAATGTCATTGTTAATATTGTATTTTATCCTTAAAATATATTTTCATTTTTACACTAAAATCAAATTACTTTTCTTATTTTTGAAAATAATTATTTAAAGAGTGGTTTTCTACTTATAAATAGACATGTCATCTAAAGTTACTGCTTCATCATCTAAAGTTACCCGTGTTGCCCCTAAGAAATCTGTTGCCGCTGCCCCCGCTGTCGCTGCACCTGCAACTACCCCTGTTGAAACTCCCAAGAAGGTCGTAAAGAAAGTTGTTCAAGCAGCTTCTCCGACCCTCGTTGCTGAAACTCCTGTCGTAGATGCTACCACTGAAGAAACCGGAAAGAAATCATATGCCACGTCAGAAGATGTGATTTCAGTTATTTCATCTGCTGTTCTTCGACTCAAGGAGGAGGCTCAACACGCCAAGTCTCGTAAGGACAAGGAAAGTGTAGCTACTCTCAATGAACTTGCCAAGAATCTAAATTCACTCAAGAAACCGATTGACAAGCTTGCCCGCTCTAAGCCTCCTCGTAAGCAAATCAACATTGACAAGAGTCGCAATGGTTTTCTCAAGCCACTTGAACTCAGTCCCGAACTCGCTGCTTTTCTAGGTTGTGAGTCTGACGTCAAGAAGAGTCGTGTTGAAGTTACTCGTGCTATCTGTAAGTACATTGATGATAACAAGCTTCAAAACCCGGAAAATCGTCGTGAAATTCGTGCCGATGCAACTCTCCAAAAGCTTCTCAAGTTTGATCCCACTGTAGAAACTGAACCACTTCAGTATTACATGATTCAAACTCGTATCCAACCTCACTTTATCAAGCCTGCTGTAACTGCGTAAATTAAAAAATTAAAAAATTAAAAAATTAAAAAATTAAAAAATTAAAAAAAGTAAAGCGTTAGTATTTCAGCGGTAGAATATCTGCCTTCCAAGCAGGAGATCGGGGTTCGACTCCCCGCTAACGCACTCCATCAATAGTTTAGTGGTAGAACACCAGCCTTGTAAGCTGAAAGTCGTGGTTCGATTCCACGTTGATGCTTGTAATTTTTTATACAAGTGTATAAAAAATTTAGTAACGCATATTAAACTGCATCGGTTGTGGACGTTTTTCTAATACTTTGATAGGTGGATGTGCTAATAAACCATGGTCATTGAAAGTTCCATACAGAGCATTCCAAGGTGTCATACTCTTGTTACATTTTGCCATATCATATTCATTTTTGATATAATTATAAATAACTTCGATAACTTCTTGAACCATTTTACCAATATCAAACGTGCGTTTACAATCCAAATCTGTTCCAGTCATATGATAACGAGAATATATATCTCCTATAGCTTGTGGTGTATTATGAATATAAATGTTTTCCATTACATTTCTAATAACATTTTCAGTGACTTTGATTGGTCGTTCTGTAATATTTTTTAATAGCGTATCTAAACTATCTTGAATGTAAGTAAGAGTTTTATCACTAAAAAATATTTGATATCCAATATTACATTCACTTGGTTCGGATGTTACTTCCCATCCAGGATGTCTCAACAAATCTGTTTTATCAGGTAACATTTTATTTAATCAATTTTTCTTTTATGTTGTTAATTGTAATTCGTCATTACAAATTCCATCAAAATATATTCTATTTCCCATTAAATCTGACCAATATACTATTTTACCGTTTGAAATTAAAATTTTATACATTTTAATATGGTCTAAATATCCACCTGGTGAATGTATAGCTTCTCGATGATTTTTTAAATCGTTTAATGTTACTGGAGTGTTGTAGAAATTATAAAGAATTGTTAAATATTCACCCAAAGTATTTACATCAATATATATTGATGTTTTTACTCCATATTTATCTTTTTCAAGTGGTATAATTAAATTTTTAGGCCAATTTATTTTATTATTTAAATTTACACGCTCATTTGTATCATAATGATATGCACATTCGGGTAATGTTTTTATATTCCATGCTATATTATTAATTTCTTGAAATTGAATTTTAACATTACTGTAATCATCGTATATTTTATCAACTTGATTTATCGGGGTTTCGACTTTTTCTTCTTTAACTTTTTCTTCTTTAACTTTTTCTTCTTTTGTAAAATCTTCACTAAAATCTTTAAATGTATTGTTCACATCAGATTTAGTATTTTTTTTCTTCAGATATTTAAAAATATTCATAATTATAATTTTTAAATATCTAAAAATATTCCTTTTCGTTTTTACAAAATACATTTTTGTTTTTGAAATCGAAAAGTAAATGAAGTGTTATATAAATCAATTTCGTAACCACATTTTTTATAAAACTGATTTAATGAACTATTTGCATTCAACACTACTTTATAACATTTAAATTCATTAAATGCTATATCAGTAACATATTTAACCAATTCTTTACCAATATTCATATGTTGATAATTAACATCGACAACAACATCTTCGACATGTCCAATTGGGTCATAGAATTTTGGTTCAATTATTAATTTTGCCGTCCCTACAATTTTAGTTGAATTATCATCATTATACAATTCAGCAATAAATATATGATGATTTAAACTAGTCATTAAATTCAATTTGGATTCAAATTCGTTATATGAATAATTAAAATAAGCTTGTTTATTTAACTGGGTTAGTACGTGTAAATAATTATTATAATAATCGTTGCTTGTCAATTTACGAATTTTTGGAATTTTTTTTTTACACCATTCCTTGATACATGTTACAATTCTTTGTCCATCGTCCAAATTCATCCACCAACCACATGGTATACAAATAATAGATTGTTCTAATTTATCTAATTGTGGAAGATTTGTTTTATATTGATAAACACATGAATGTTTATCATTTCTATTATGCACTTGACTACACATTACACCATTTTCTTTCATGTATTTAACAAAATTTACTTTGTCTACAATTTTAATAGTATAAATCCAATACGATGGTTTTCCTCCGTATATCGTTCTTAGTAATTCAACACCTTGAACATCTTTTAATTGTTCATTGTAATAATTGGCAATTGTTTTGATTTTTGTTAAATTTTCTTCGACATATTCTAAATTTGCTAAACCAACTGCAGCATTTACATCATTCATATGAAATTTATATCCCCATTCTGATACGTCTGGTTCCATTCTAAAATCACCTCCAGGTGTTGTTCGTTGATTTCTATCTATACCAAACCATCTAAGTTTCTTTGCTCTAGTATATAATTCACCATCAGGTATTGTCATAAAACCGCCATCTATAGTAGTTAAATGCTTAATAGCTTGTGTTGAAAATACACATATATTATTACTATTTCCAATCTTTTTATACTTGTACATTGCTCCAAATGCATGTGCACAATCTTCTATAACATATAACTCATTCCCAAACATATTTTTATAATATTCCTTTACATGTTCTAGTTCATCCAAATTAATAGGATAACCACCCCAATGAACGAAAAGTACCGCTCTCGTATTTGAAGTTAACTTTTGTTTTAAATCTGTCAGATCCATATTACAAGTATGAGGGTCTACATCAACCCATTTAATATGAAGATTATTGGCCAGTACTGGCCAATTAGTTGCAGTACATGTTAAAGGTGTACACAAGATTTCAGAATTGGGTGGTAAATTTAATAGACGAATAGCCAATGTTAAACCAGATGTTGCAGAATTCACTGTAACAACATTTTTAGTACCAATATATGTAGATAATGCTTGTTCATATTTTTCAACAACTGGACCTTGTGTAATTGTACCACTTTCAATTACATTTTTAATATTTTCAGTGACATTAGGTGCCATAAATACTTTGAATAAATTTAACTGTTCCATTTACATTTTGTATTTACATTTTTAAAATGTATTTTCTTTTTCTCAACGTAAAAAACTTTTTACTTTTATACTTTTGTGTAAAAATGAAAATAAAAAGTTGAACGATCTTGATATACGCCCAGTATATCAAGATCGTTCAAGTTCGTTTTCTAATTTTAGAGGGGTAAACTTTTTTTCAGCTAAAAATTTAAAAGAATTAAAATGTTTTTCACCGTTTCTTTAACTTGTAATTACACGAAATAGGTTTTTCTTTAACTTGTAATTAGTCCCAAAAAAATATATAATAGTTGGATGTGAATATTATTTTTTTCACTTAAAGAAAAGATATAACAAGAAAAAATGGAAAATAACTTGCATAATTATACACAAGATGTAATATCAAAATCTAAATTATTAATACCAGTATTGAAAACAATGAATAAATTATTAAATAATACAGAATCGGCTACAGATGAAACAATAAATGAAAGAATCACGTATATACGAGAATTATTTTGTAATCAAAAATTAAGTATAGTTTTGAAAGATGTAAAAGATATAGATAATCAACAATTAGAAATGGCAGAAAATACTTTAGATAAATTAAAATATACAAATTATTTAGATTATAATGTAAATTATTTTACAGTTTTAAAGACTATTTATAATATTTCTGACGAATTACACATGGCTGTCAATACATTAGTAAGTAAAAGTGATGATGAGTTAAATGATATCAGTATTGAATTCTGTAAACACATGATACCAATTATTTGTGCGTATAATTCTCGTTTAAAATGATTATTATAATATATATAAAATATGTTGACTCATGTATTATTAGATTTAGATGAAACTTTAATTTGCTCAACGCGTTCTGAAATGCCATTAGATACTGAAAATTATAAACGAGTAAAACACTTAACTCATCATATTAACGAACCTTTTACTATTTTTGAGAGGCCTCATTTACAAGAGTTTTTAGATTATATTTTTAGTCATTATAAAGTATCTGTATTTACGGCAAGTTCAAAAGATTATTGTCTATTTATAATTGATAAATTTTTATTGACAAAACCAGAACGCAATATAGAATTTGTATTTTTTTCATATCATTGTGAAATTTCTGAAAAACGCTATTCAGGAAATAGTAAACGATTAAATTTGTTGACAAATGATTTTGATTTACAAGAAATATTTCCATTAGAGAGTACTGTACTAATTGATGATAGAGAACATTGGGCTATAGATCAACAAAACCTTGTCATTAATATCAAACCTTTCCACGTGGATGAAGAAGATTCGGAAAATGATATAGAACTAGTTACCGTAATGGCTCAATTAGAATCAAAACGTTTAGAAGAAAAATGAATAATTTTTTTAAAGTTTTAAATTTTAAAAAAATGTTATTTCCTATTCGTTGCATTACTTGTGGAAAAGTTATAAATCAATATCATAAATTATATTTATGTATGATTGAAAATGGAGAAACTGTAAAAGATTCATTGGATAAATTAAATATTAAACGCTATTGTTGTAGACGTATGTTTATATGTCATAATGACATGTTTGATTATATTTCTGAATTTGATAAACGAGATTATTCATTTATTGGCGATAAATTTGAGAAAAATGTAACGACTAATATAGAACCTGAACATCCAAATATACCAATTGAGGATAAAAATTCAGATTCTGAAAATTCAGAAAATGAGTTGCTCGATGAAAATGTTATCGATGATGATATTACTATAGATGAAGACTTTGATGACTAAATTTATTTAAACATGATACTAATTCGTTAATACTATTGGTTAAATTTTGTATACATATAATTAAATCATGTGATGGTGAATTATCACCCGATTGTGGAACAACTTGTTCAATAAGAGTATCACTTGGAGTATCAATAAGAGTATCACTCGATTGTGGAACAACTTCACTTGTAATTTCGTGTCTAAATTTTACAATGTCATTAAAATTATTTTGTATTTCATCCCATGAATATGTAGAAACTTGATGAATATCATTATTAATAATATCATTTATACGTTTTGAAAATGTACAATTATTTAGTATATTTAATTTCAAATGTTGTATTTTATCAATTTCAGATGTATATTTATCATTTTTAACAGCATTAATCATAATTTTAGCACTAGTTTTGAAATCATCTAAATCTAATGCAATAAAACCACCATTAGGATATAAACTATTAACATTAAATGCTCCACAATAAAATGTCAGAGTATTTGACAATACACCATCATATAATTTTTCTGTTACATAATTAAGAGAGAATGAATTCTCACAATTAAAATGATATTTATAAGGAATGATACCATCATCTTTACTATAAAGTGGTAATTCACCTATATGATTTTTAATACCCCATTTACTC
>JACCEA012082267.1_pt1 | contig 10725 bp, 5 predicted proteins | sample 7449851 | NCBI WGS metagenome assembly JACCEA01 (sample SAMN15323453, study PRJNA562643) | freshwater metagenome | isolation source: river surface water | place: USA:Blue River Watershed | collected 2017-08-18 | reverse complement strand
CGTCTTTAAATCCAACGAGACTTACGGAGATGTCTTTTTCGTACGCGCTGTTTTCAGCAAACTCACGTATCACTTCAAGGACATCAAAATCGATGTACTGCGATTTGCCGGCATCAACTATAAGTCGTGTATTCTCGGGGAGGTTATGCAGCGTCTTTTTTATGCTTGATTTGTTCAAAAAAGACACTTCTTCCGCAAGTTCCATTTTGGTAATCTCGCCCTCGTCTGCCGGTTCTGTGTGCAGGGAGAATGAGATACGGGCATTTTGCCTCAGTATATAAATAATACTGATCAGCAATCCGATCCCAACTCCTTTCAGCAGATCAAGCCCTACTACACACAGTGCTGTAGTGGCAAACGGTATAAACTGAGTAATGCCGCTTTTCCACATGTGGACGAATGACGACGGTTTACAGAGCTTGTAGCCGGTGTAAAGGAGAATTGCCGCCAAAGATGCTTTCGGTATCATATTCAGCAATGACGGGATCGCCGCTGCACACACCAGTAACAGAATGCCATGTACTATTGCGGATGCTTTGGACTGAGCGCCTGCATTCACATTTGCTGATGACCTTACGATCACTGAAGTAACGGGAAGACCGCCCAAAAATCCACTTAGCATATTTCCTATGCCCTGTGCTTTCAACTCCCTGTTGGTTGACGTATAGCGTTTCATCGGATCCAGTTTGTCGGTTGCTTCGATACAAAGCAGCGTTTCAATAGATGCGACTATGGCTATTACTATACCTGTTTGCCATACCACAGGATTACTGAAACCTTTCAGGTTGGGAAAACTGAACTGGCCAAAGAATTCAGATGCAGAACCGGCAACCGGCAATTTTACCAGATGCATAGGGTCGAGTCCCAACACCGGAAACTTGTTGACAAAAAGCAGGTTGATGAGTGTGCCGAGCACAACCACAACCAGGCCTGCCGGTATCAGTTGTACCTTTTTGAATGGTTTTGTAGTCCACAGGATAAGCACCAACAGGCCGGTGAGGGAAATGACCAATGCGCCTTCCTGTATGTGATGCATGGCAAGATCAATGGTATTGCCAACAAAACCGTCGTCTGCATCGTCGATAAATGGCGCTGCATTATTTACAAATCCCACAGCATCGGGAATCTGTTTGATAATGATAGTCATCCCAATTCCGGCTAACATGCCTTCGATGACGCTGGAAGGAATGTAGTTGGCAATTCCACCGGCCTTTGCAAAACCCAGGGCCAATTGTATCGCACCGGCGATCACTACCGCACAAAGGAAAACGTTGAAGTCACCAAGGCCTGTGATGGCTACCAACACAATTGCTGTCAACCCGGCGGCCGGACCGGTTACGGAAAGGTGAGAACCACTAAAGGCGCCCACTACAATTCCGCCAACAATACCAGCTACAATGCCTGAGAACAATGGAGCGTGCGATGCCTGGGCAATTCCGAGGCATAAAGGCAACGCGATGAGAAATACTATGAGACCTGACAGGAAGTCTTTCCTGAATAGGTTGAAAGAATACGATTTTTGTGTCATGTGTATTGAAACTCTGTAGCGCGTCGGGAACGCACGGAGTGTTAAACAATCAGTTGTCGGGAAACTAAATGTGATTGTTCTTTTTATCAAGAACAGCGTCTAAAAACTGATCAGCAATTGGGGGGAGGGCAATGAATATCCTTGATATGCCAATTCGGAAGGTGGCATTCAAGAGCATGATAGTTGCGGAAATGTTCTCCATCTTTCATCTCCGAGAGTATTACCTGATTATCAGGGGAGAAATAAAGATCGGGGAGGATATCGTCGTCATCAACAATATCTTCGCTACTGCAGTCTTGTTTTACCTCTTCGGTGAGCTGGTTCTTTGCAAATATTTTCCCCATTGTCTTCACAGGAAGGCATTGGAAAGAGAAAATGATCAGAAAAATATAGGCGAGTATCAGCTTCACTGCGTGCAAGATAGCAATTTATTGAACCCGAATCGGCGTTGAGAATCATAAAACTACGCCAAAGTGAAGTTCGCGTTCGTCATCCACGTGTTGTTGAAAACGTATCGGGTAGAATTCTTGCAAAACGGGTATTTTTACAGATCGTTCAGTAAGTGGTATGATTTTCTCTTCTAAATATATCGAGGATGCGGTTCAGGAGTTTTCGCGGTTACCCGGCATCGGGAAGAAAACTGCTTTGCGCATGGTTTTGCATTTATTAAAGATGGAAAAGCATGAGGTGGATGGATTTACAAATGCTATCTCGAAGATGCGGCACGGCATACAGTTCTGCGCTACCTGCCACAATGTTTCGGATGCAGATAAGTGCGATATATGTGCCAATCCGGGGCGGAACAGGAGTCAGGTATGCGTAGTGGAAAACATTCGTGATGTGATAGCGATAGAGAGCACACAGCAATATAGCGGGTTGTATCATGTGTTGGGAGGGATATTGTCACCATTGGACGGAATTGGCCCGGAGCAGCTTAATATCGCTACGCTGCAGCAACGTGTGAGGGAGGAGGGTGTAAAGGAACTGATCATGGCACTCAGCCCAACGATTGAGGGCGACACCACTGTATATTATATAGCCAAACAGCTGGCAGGATCTGAAGTGAACATAACGACTATAGCCCGTGGTATAGCGTTTGGCGGTGAACTGGAGTATGCCGACGAAATGACTCTTGCTCGTTCTATCGCTAAACGTTTGCCAATAGAAAATTATGTGACAATGCAGTCAAAATGATCTAACGGCTGAGAATCTTTTTATACCGTTCAATGCTTACATCCGACATAATTGGCTCGCCGGTAGTAATGTGCGCGGCAAATTGTTTTGCAAAAAAGGGGGCCATGGAGAATCCTTTGCCACCCATGCCATTGAAAATGCCGACGTTTCCGGCGTGAGGATGAAATCCTACAAATGGTTTTCGGTCGAAATTGGCGGGTCTTACTGACGAACGGTGGTCAATGATCCCAAACGGCACTTTTAGCCATTTTCCCAGAACTGAAATCGTGTTAGTGCGGAATACATCGGTTGGCGCGGTTGTCTCATATTTCCAGTCGTGGGATGCGCCAACCCAAAATAGGCCATTGTTCCACGGCACTATGCTGATGTGGCCATGCCTGTAAATATGGTTTTCCGGAAGTGAGGGAATGGAGGCGATCAGAACCTCGCCTTTGTCTTTGGACCAAGGCAGCATTTGAAAGTAAGGATTGGAGTTGGCCGCCTGACCATCGCAGAAGATGACACCTGACGCATTGGTACCGTTCCAGGTAACAGACTCGGGTGAGACATTACAGTCTTGAAGGTTGAATGTAGTGTTGGTGAGCTTTCCGGAAGCATGTAGCCTGTCGCGCCAATAGTTTAGTATGGTGTCAATCTTTACATAAAGAGCAGGTTTTATCTGCCCGGATCCAAACGGTAGGTGAAAGTACTGGTTGAATGTTACAGACAAGTCGTCAGTATAGAGGAATTCACTGTCTGCGAATGCTCGTTCATGAAACTGCTTTTTATCGTCAGAAGAGGTATAGCAGTCGATTATATCTGTGATAGTGACTACTTGCCCTCCGATCTCGTTACCTATTGCGGTATATTCTTCGATCGCTGCCGGAAGTAATTGATCTATCATCCATGAACGCACCATTCTTTTACCCGTCACCGGGTTGATCAGCCCCCCGGCGACGCGGCTGGACGCGTCGGGTTTGCCATCATCAATTACTAAAACCCGTTTGCCTGCGTTTATTAACTGCCTGGCCAGTAGCGTGCCGCAAAGGCCCTGCCCAACGATGAAGTAATCATATTCCATAAATAGTTCCTTCGAAAACGAAAGTGGCTGGTCCGGTAAGGATCACATTCTTTGCAGAGTGGGCAGAGTCTTTGGTGAATGAAACCGATAAAGAGCCGCCCGGTGTTTGGATGGATGTATTGAAATTGCCGGTGAGGCTGCAAGTTGCTGCGATTGCGGCGGCTGTGACTCCTGTGCCACAACTCATTGTTTCCTCTTCCACTCCCCGCTCGTAGGTGCGAACCGAAAGGCTGTCACCGATGACCTGGGTGAAGTTCACATTAATGCCTCCCGGTGCAAATTCAGGTAACTGACGTATTGTTCTCCCTTCGGTAAATACATCAATATCGTCAGCATTTTTTACCCATTTTACGTAGTGGGGGGATCCGGTGTTCAGCAGTGTGTAACCGTTGTGAATGTCCATGCTGGCAACGTCCTGCATTTGAAGGCTAACAATGCCTTCTGACGAGATAGTGGCGAAATGAGGACCATCGATTGCTATGAATTTGGCATTGCTTTCAATAATTCCCAGCCTTTTAGCAAATGCTACCATGCACCGTCCACCGTTGCCACACATGGTGCTTTCACCACCATCAGAGTTGTAGTATACCATTCTGAAATCATAATCGAATTCAGTTTCCAGTAGCATCAGCCCGTCCGCGCCTATACCAAAGCGGCGGTGGCACATATGAGCAATCTGCTCGCGGGTAAAAGAGTACTTTTTTTCTCGGTTGTCGAAAAGTATGAAGTCGTTGCCCGTGCCGTGGTATTTATAGAATGTCATAACGAATTGCTACTGTGCAAAGGTAAACACAAATTAAGGGTGATTAATCAATTACAAGGCGGGCGGTGTGTCTTTCTCCGGCTATGCTCATGCGTATGATATATACACCGGAAGTAGAAATGGATGTGTTTATTTTCGTGACGTTATGCCAACCGGTGGAAGGTGTAGTTGATCTGTAGATGGACTTGCCGGTTATGTCTGTCACTTCAAGGTCCATTTTTTCATTGATATCAGCATTCCAGACAACTGAGAAAGATCCGTTGTTGGTTGGGTTAGGGTAGATGCCGGTGACTGCACTGCCGTTGATCCATGTGACTGTGCGAACCGGAGATGGTACCAGATGTTCGGTAAAAAGCTCAGAGGAGACCACATAGTGCACCGGCGTGCCGGATGTGATGCCGGTGATTTGATCGGTAAATGAATAGCGGAAATCATGGGATCCATTGGCAGACTGCCGGTAGATCGTTGTGAATGGACCGTTGTCAATTGCCCGTTTCAGGGAATATTCTTTTGTCATGCCATCCAGCCCCGAGGTCCATGTGATAAGAGCTGATCCCGCTGAGTACATTGCTGCGTCAAGATGGATGAGGTTTTCTACAATGTCGCCTTGGGTGATTTTTCTGACCGACGAGTAGAACGGAGTTGTCCCGTTTTTCATTGTGGTGCGGATACGGTAGTAGCGTGTTGGCAATGTCGCAAAAGAAATAGTGTCTACGTAGTTGTATTTTGCTATCGATCCACCCGAGGCAGCTACATCGAATACAGTTGCGAATGTGATGCCTGAGTCAGACCGCTCTATATAATAGTGATCCGCATATTCGTTGATCAACGAACGCCAAAGCACAGCTGCCCCTTTGTTAACTGCAAAGGCTGTCAGGCTGAGATAATCGGTTGTGGCGGGGAAAATTCCTCCCGGCCCGCCATTATTAAACCAGTATTCAGAGAATGTTGGTGCCGTGAATTCTGCCCGGTAGCCGTTGAGGTACGGCACCCATTTAATAGCTGATGCCGGAATGAACACTTTTTGGCCACCGGTGTCATCCAATAAGGATCCGTTTATCGCTCGTTTGTCGGCGTTGCTGTAACAGGTGATTCCCAAACTGTAGGCGTCGGAAACAGGTGTGCAGGTGCTGCACAGGGTGTCTTCTCCGGCTTGTACTACATCACTGTCAAGTAGAAACAGTTTCAGATACGCCGGTGTATTGTCTTTAGCGTCTCCTTTGATCGTGTAGCTGCGTGGCAGAATATATTGAGTTCTTCCAGGGTTGAATAACGTGTCTTGTTGATAGAGTTCAGTGGATACAACACCTGTGTAGTTTTCAGTTTTTACGGACAATAGTAGATCGTTTCCGGCCATAACGTCCTTAAGTTCTGATGAATTTACATCTGAACCTGTGCTTACATCTGTTGTAGAATGGATGGGCGCACCGCCATCATATATATGAATGTCGTCGACAGCCAACCCTTCAAAAGTTACGGCAGGGTCGGCGAATAAAACAAATCGCAGGTGGAGGGTGCTGCCTAATGGGGGCTTGGGAAGAGCAGTTGTAGCAACGTGCCATCTTGTGAATCCGATGGTATTCCAGATAGAGAAAGTTGAGTCATACCAGTTATAGCCAGATCCGGCATCGTTGAGTTTTTTCCATTGAATACCATCAAACGAATACTCCATGTAGGAGCCGTCGCATAGTATAGTGCCGCAGTTCTCAAGGTCTTGCGCCATGCTAAAGCTGAGCATCGGGTTTGAGAGGGCTGAGATATCGTAACAAGGAGAATAGAGGTATGACTTTTCGAGATTATTATGCCTGCCGGTTAGGTTCGTTTTCCAGGCCTTCACTCCGCTGGCCGCCTTCTTGATCGACGCAGCAGCAGGTGTGCCGTATTGCCAGGATGACAGTTGACCACCTGTGAAAAATCCACCATCCCCATTCTCGAAGTTCTCCAGATAAGGATAGCTCGTTATCACGCTGCTGTTTCGGAAATTGAAATTTAAAATGGAATCATTTTCGTGATACGTATCGCCGGATGCAGCCAGCCAAACATCCAATTTATGGTCAGATGAGTTGCCGATGTTCAAAAGATCGGGGAATGTGAACAAAGTTGAGTCTTTAGCACGAATAGATGTTATGTTGCCTGAATACACTGCCCCTCCGTCCAACCTGTAATAAACTCTAATGTTGGTGAGGGGATAATTTACTCCGTTTTTAACAAGTATCTGTAGCGGTGTAAGGTCAGGGAGACCACAATTTCCGGAGAGCGGCGATATGATCGAAGCTAAAACAGCATCGTTTGTAACTGTGTATAGTCTGAAATTGTCGATTGTGATGCCTGTTCCGTAGTTTCTATCAGCGATCAAAGTGGTGTCGTTTTGTCCGAAAGCGATCTGTGTACTGGTCGAAAAGTTGGACGCAGAAGATCTAAGGACATCTGTTAAAGAAAGCGAACGTACTGTACGCACGTATCCAGGGTAGGCAGTAAGGTCGTAGGTGTACAGTTTTTTGAAAGGTTGCAGGTCATTCCCTCGGGCAGTTACAACATTGCCCGCCGGGTTTGCGGGTGTGCCGTGAAGGATGTATTGAAAATCAGCTCGTATCTCCGCATTAGCTGTGTCGTAACCGGATAAATTGAAAGTTCCTACGAGTTTGTTGTTACTGCCATGCTTCATCGGTTTTATTTGGTCGAGACTTATCGATCGGTTACCTGATATGATGAAATCCGTTGCGGCACGAGAACGAACCCTACCCGAGTCGTCATCGTTGAAGTAGTCCCAGTGAGCGTTCGGGCTGACGCCAATAGAGTCTTTGTTTGCCGAGAAAATAGTCATCTCCTCGAAATCATCAGTAAACGGAACTGACAGGTCGATCGGGTCATTGGGTAAGCATTTTATTGTTGTTGTGAATGTGTCATTTCTGTGTTCTGGGTCGGGCAGAGAGGTGTTTGTGACAGCTATAGTAATTTTATATGTTCCGGTATCGGCGAATGAAATGCCGGGGATGTTTATGTCGGCGGTATTGTTTGCCGGGATGACGGTGCCCGGGTTGGCAATGTCTTGCCAAGGCTGCGAGTTTATGCGGTAGGAGACAGCATACGTACTGCAGGGAGTATTGTATAGATTTCTGATTCTGGCTACGACAGTTGCACTATTGCCGGGGGCAGATGAGGTATATAATCTGCCTCCCCTGGGGTTGGGTATGTCTACCAACATAAGATCTCCTTTCGAAACCGGCAGGCTGCAATCACCTGTGTTGGCAATAGCAGTTATTGCAAGGCTGCGGTAAGCGCGTTTCCCGTCTATCAGTGGTTGCACTGCTACAAATGAATGGTCATTCAGCGGCATAGCACTAAATGAAAAAGTAGTGTCAGTTACCGTGTCAACCACTACCATTCGGGCGCCGACTTTTCTGAGCATTTCGTATCCTGTGGCTCCGGGAATTGGTGACCAATGTATGTTTATGTAGCCCGGACACTGTGACGAGTGGAGTGCAACGGTAGGCGGCGTAGAAATTACAAAATTGCCGGAGGTAACAGACGTGCCCGTAGGTAGGTCAGTAATGCGCACTCTGCAGGTGGCAGAGTTGACGCCTGCCGGTACAAATGCACAGAAGTGTAGAGCGGAGGCCACACCAGGGGTGATGGTTGACCACGTTGTGCCTCCATCGGTGCTAAAGTCAACAGAGCAGGTAGCAGTAGAGGGTGGTGTGTTCCATATTACCCTGAGAGAATCTTTATTCGATACAGATTCGCCACCCCTTGGATAAGTAAGCTGAATGCCGTCTGGTGCCAGGTCATATGCTACTGCAAAGTGCTGCGGACTAAAGGGTACATTGTGGCCTCGTACGGTTATAGTGTATGTCCCCGGAACCGGAGTAGAAATAGTGACCTGCTCCACATTGTTCAGATGGTCTCTGCGCTCCGTAGCGGGGTTTAGTATATTCAAAATATTTTCATCGGGTACAAGTGGCAAGTGCACTGAACCATCGGGTTTGGTAACCGTGAGATCGAGATCGTTTATCAGCTGTCGCGCGGAATAGGGACTGGCAGGCACATCATTCCAGTAAAGTAATACTCGCAGTTGCTTGCTGCCCGGCGCAACGATGAATGAAAAGATCACGGAGTCGTTATTGCCGACGTTGCCCGTGAAGTAATTATTCTCGTTCAGTATCGAGAGAGACCTTCCGACATCCATCATTCCGAAACCAAAGCTAAAGTCGGGGCCAGGGGTACCCAAGTCCATGGCGCCGGCCATCAGAATAGTTTTTAACAGGTCAGCGCGTGGCTGGGTTCCGCCTTTTATCTGCTTGTATCTTTCTGTAAGCACTGCCAGTCCACTAGCAACTTGTGGCGCCGCCATGCTGGTACCGCCTGCCCAGCCATAAGTATTGTTCCGGAGTCCTGAGTACACATTTGCACCCACGGCAACAATATCGGGTCGTATCCGTCCATCTCGCACCGGACCTCGCGACTGGTTGTCGGCCTGACGGAAGTTATGAGTAGTACTACCAACAACTAGCGTGTTTTTGGAGGGTTGGTATCCGCCACCAATTGTGCCGTATCCCGGGGCGTAAGGTGGACATGTGATATTGCCATCGTTACCTGCGGCAAATACATGCTGCACCTCCGGGTACTGCAGTGCCATTGTGTCCAGAAACCTTGAATAAAGATCATAAACGCCAAAGTAACCACAGTCGCCCTCGACAACGGTATAGGAGTTGTTGGTGATGGTCATGTTGTGATCTTTATACATGGAGCCGGTAGCCGAGAGTACATTGCTGAAGAAAAAATTGATAAGGGAAACATTAGGGGTCATGCTTACGGCCAAGGGATCGAGAATTGCAGCGCCACCGGCTATGCAATTGATATGGATTCCATGATTGGTAACCGGAGCAGGGTTGTAATTAAGGATGCGGTCGGCTACGTCGGCATGGAAAATGCCCGATGTGTTGTCGCCGACCCCAATGGTCACCCCTTCGCCCGAAAGTCCGAATCCACCCGTCAGCGGGCTCGCACCGGCAATATTGCCTTTTACAGCGGGTACTGATTGTGCGTCAAGTGGCCGATCTTCCGTGGCAGGCCCAATGAAGTATACACTTTCGTGCGCTGCCATTTGTTGCAGTGCTGACGCAGGGAGCGTTATGTTGTAGTAATTATGGTCTTCGAAGTTTCCGGGATTGAGCTGTCCACCTAATTTGGCGACGATCTTTTCTACGTCAGCCTTGAGAGTGCCCGGCAGGAACGAGACCACGCATTTTAGTGATGCTTTGGTTTGTGAGGCTTTCTGCCACAGGTAGCTATCCGCTTTCCATTCAGCTTTTACTGATTGGATACCAACCAGTTTATCCGATAGCTTTCCGGGTGCTTTTGCTTGTGCGGCTACTAATGCGAGAAATGTATTTTCTGAAATGTATTCGCGTAAGGTTATTCCACTTTCGGTCAACTGTTTCCGTTCGGCATCTGATGGAAGGGAACTGAATTGGACGATGACTTGTTTTGATTGTCCTGCCATTGGTAGTTGCTGTTCAAGGAAGCGGGTAACATTTTCTTCCAGAGGTATATTGCGATCCTTTAGCCTAACGGTTTTTCCGGAGCCGGTTCCTTGTCCGCTCGCATCGATGGTTAGTAAAAGGGCAAATAGGATAGTAACAATGTACATCGCTCTCAACAACATAGGTAAATTGGAAAAAATGACAGTATAAATATCGCGAATTTGACTCACATAGACCGTCTTTTTAAAGACGAGTTCGGTGTGGACTTGTTAAAAATTCCGGAACTCGAGGCGAATTAAGGTGTCGTTGGCTATCTTTAACCACATAGGAATCATTTTTTCACCTGAAATTATTTTCGAATGAGTAACCTGCCACCTTTGGTTTCAGACTTGGCGTTGGTGATGGGAGCAGCGGCGGTGGTGACCCTTGTATTCAAATGGTTGAAACAGCCAATGGTACTCGGGTATATTCTTGCCGGTGTTCTGGTGGGGCCAAAGTTTCCTCTTTTTCCCAGTGTAGCTGATGCAGAGAGTATAGAGGTCTGGGCTCAGATAGGCGTCATTGTCCTTTTGTTTTGTCTTGGTCTTGAGTTCAGCTTCAAAAAGTTGATGCGGGTAGGTGGAACAGCTTCTGTTATAGCAATTACCGAGCTGCTGGTAATGATGTTTCTGGGAATTGGGGCGGGAAGAGCCCTTGG
>JACCEA010939902.1_pt1 | contig 10727 bp, 9 predicted proteins | sample 7449851 | NCBI WGS metagenome assembly JACCEA01 (sample SAMN15323453, study PRJNA562643) | freshwater metagenome | isolation source: river surface water | place: USA:Blue River Watershed | collected 2017-08-18 | reverse complement strand
TGTACAGATTTAAAGACATCTAGCACTTCTGTCTACGTGTGATACTACCATTCTCATCACAATCAATTCCAAGGCACCCCCAAGTTTGTTTATGTAAATATACGAATAATAATTTAGATTACCAAATCTTTTTTCTTTTTAAATTGAATTAAATTTGGAAGATACGATTGTATTAGCGGTATCTTATCAACAATAGTCTTAATTGATTTAAAATTACATTCTTTTATTTCTTCATCCGTTCCTTTTACTTTCCAATCCAAAGCTGCTGCTGTGTAAAACGGATTTCCTAAAAACTTTTTATATCCTATATAATCCACTTCAACTATTCTAGCTTTAGTATCATTTGCTTTTTGAATAAAATAACGTACAATGTATCCTCTATCATAATCCAAATCAGTTAGTGTTGGAATATGTGCTGATACTATTCTCTCATCAAAAGTACTACCAATCTTTGATATTGTATTATATCTATTTAAGTCCATTTTATTTATATTATCTTTGTAATCTAAATCCTCCAGTTATTTCCGTTTTCCAAATCATATCGGTAATTGTATGCTTAACTGATGTTACTTGGAAAAACCCCGTTTGCTCATATGCTCTAGGGATACCACTTACCATAAATTTATCACCTCTTTTAATACCACTCACGCCATGTATAGTAAAACTAAATTTAATTGGCATTAATGCGGATACTCCGTTTTCTTCTTTAATAACATCATTACCATTTTTTAGAGATTCAAATACCAACTGGTCATTATATGCAGTTATGTATGTCATTTCTTCTAATGTTTTACTAAAATCAGAACTTGCAATCAAATCAATTTTTGGTGCATATCCAATTTTACTTAAAAACATTTGCATTGCCTTTTCTTTAGCTTTTTCAGCTGCTTCACTTTCTTCTTTTGCAGATTTAGTCTTACCCTTTGTTCCTTTATCAGCCGGCTTTGCTTGCTTTCCTTCAATACTTTTTAAAACCAAATCATCTAAATCTGTAAAAAGTCCTTTTTTCTTTTTACTATTTACTTGAGGTTGACTTCCATTTACTTTTTGTCCTAATCGATTTCCAATAATTTGATTCATTTTTGCACCACTAATATCCAAATCCAATGAAGCATCCATAAAAACAGAATTTGCACCAGCAACATCAAATTTATACGGAGTTCCAGATGTTTGTGGATTTACATTCATATCAACTACACATAATTCAGTAGAACCATCCGATGAGTTTTGTTCTTGTATTTGAAAATCCCATACCCCACCAGCTGCGCCAGATATACCATTAAGAATTTGATATAATGCATCTTTTATAGAAAAGTTTTTAGTTTCTAATATACCTTTAACAAATTGCATATTAACGTAAAGGTCTTCTAAAAATCCATAAGAACCCGCTGGTTTACTCAATCCAACAAATGTACCATCATCTCCAAACTGAATTTGTCCTCTACTTGCAACACTACCATTTGATATTGGTTCATCATATGGAAATCTAACAGTTGTAGTCCCATCTTTAATCGAATTATCAATTACGTTTGTAAAATCAGTTTGTGTTTGATTTTCTGATGCTTGTAATAATGAAAATTTTGGTGTGTTTGGATTTGGTATAAATAATTTATTTTTATCAGTGCTAAATATTTTTGGAAATGCAAAACAAACAGTGTTTTTTGTATTTACTCTAACACTAACTAATTTGTTTCCAACTTTAAATGCCTGAAATCCTATTTTACTTAAAATTTCCGATAATACTGCAAATCTTATAAACGCACTATCTCCAATAAGCTCAGTACCTTCCGGCAAATCTACTTTTTTTGCATCTTTACCTTTATCTTGTGTTTTTGCTCCACCGCCAAATGTAAATCCTAAAAAGCTAGTTCCTTTTAATTTGGAATTCATTTCAGCTTTTACATTTTCATCTACGTTTATATAGTTTAATGTTGATGCATAATTAACATCTTTTAATAATTCAGTAACTTCAAGACTTTGTTTATTTGATGGTAAGTTGTTAAATGCCATCATAAATCTTTGCTTACCAACATCTTGCTCAGATGATATATCAGATGCTTCATAAGCTTCCGCTTTATTGAAAGTTGTTTCTTCTTTACCTTCGGTATTATCAGCTGCATTAAGAAATGCTGGTAGTTCGGTGAATCCGGTACATTTTACAGTTATCGTCCATTCCTGTCCACTCATAGCAACACTACCACCTGTTATAAATCCTAAGTAGTTATCATAATGTCCGCCTGCTGCTTTTCTTTTTTTATTAACAACTTGAAATGATTGATTATCACCAACCTCATCTGCTGTTAATTTTTGTTTATATTGAGATACTCCCTTATTAGTATTCCATCCCCATTCTAAAAATATAGTATATCCTGGCTCTAAATAATATTTACATAGTGTATCTAATTGAGCTCTTGTATAGCAGGTTATTGAAAAAGTAGCTTTTCTAGAAATATTTCCAGCACCTTCATCAATTTCAATCGAAGTTATATTTGGTTTAGGTCTATATCCATGAAACTCACCACCGGCTATAATAGAATTACCAAACCATGTAGTACCAACCGTACCACTCATTGTATCATTACCATATATTGTTGGGTATTTACCAAATAAAGCAAAGTTTGGATTAGATATTATCTGACATCCACCACCCACACCAGATGCTACTCTAACCCAAGCATTTAGGTTGGATACTCGCATGATGTCTCCTTTCCTAAGAGATAATTCTTTTTGAACATAATCCGCGATATTTGAAAAATTTGGAAATGCTGACATAAACTTTATTTAGTTATTTATAAAATCGGTTACTATTTCTATATAGTTTAATGGAATTCTTAATACTGTTGCTTCTGGAAATCCTAATGGTGCATCGTGTATATTATTTGCTGATGCGATTATCCACCAAAGTGTTGGGTCATCGTAATATTGAAATGCCAATGTATCCAATCTGTCACCTAATTCTGTCATCACATATACATCATCATCTCTTAATGGAATATTAGGATATATTTTTGGTCTATATACTTCTCTACCATCGTGAGTTTTTTTAGTTTCTAATTCGTAATATCTACTTTCCATATTTTTAGCTTATATTATCGCTTTTATCATAGAACTTTCCATCTACATAAAAACCTTGCATTTTTCCTGTTTTAATCAATGATTGCTTTACAGCCTCAACTCCTGTATATTTTTCTACAATTTCCTTCATCTGTCCCATCGGTCCATCCCAATAAGAGTAAGTATATCCAAATGTACTAACGTATCCTTGAGTTTGTATAAGCTTTCCATTAGCATATACTTTTCCTTCAAATCCATCACCAGTATCTCTTGCTTCAACTTTATATGTTGGTGGTGGTTCTACTTTTGGTTCTGCTGCGTTTTCTAAACCAGGATTTGTTTGTGCAGCTGTTGTTGCTTGGGCAGGATTATTAACAGGTGCAGTTGCTACTATTGTTTGCTCTTTTGGAACGGTTGTATTAATTACTGCAGCTGATTGTTCAGTACTTGTTTTATTATTTGCATCTGCCGCAGCCTCTTTTGGTGCTGCTGTATTTTCTAAAGGTTTTACTGTACTTTCTGAAGTTTTTCCTGCAACTCTTGGTAATTTATCAAATCCATACAAATAACCATGAGATGTACTACCTTTAGATTCCACAAAGTTTAATGTTACACTAACATCTATTATTTTTGGTAATTTATAATTATCCAATGTTGTAGTTTCACCATTTACTTTAAATGATTCATTATCAGCCATTCCCATTCCAGAAACAGGACCAACTTCCCAAGTACTATTATCATCAACGGTGTATGAAAGTTGTGCAATAAAACATTCTTTATTTTTATATAAATTTCCAATTGTAACTTTAAGGAATGGTGCCAACACAGCTATACCTTTATTATATCCTTGTGGGTATGCAAGTGATGTTAAAAAGTTTAATCTTTGCCAAGCTGCTATATGTTGTAATGGTGTAGTTGAATATACTTTAAAATTAAAAGATACACTTCTTTCTATACCAGTATAAGTCCAATATGGAAATGGTGAACCAATAAATTTAGCGGAATCCCAAGTTGGTGTTGTGGTTTCCGTAATTCCAGATAAAGTTGCTCTAAAATTTACAGATTGTTTTTTTGCAATTGATGTAAATTTTAAAGTTATAAAATCATAATCATCTAATGTATCACTTCCTATTTTTAATGAATCGCCATCATATTGAGTTTTCTCATTTACAAAATCAGATTTATCCCTATTATCAATACCATATTTTGTTTTTAAAGTTACTTTGGGAGTTTGTGCATGTTTTAATGATGAATAAGTACTTATAGTAACTCCAGGTCTTTCTGTAGAAGTCCCAGACGTATCCATTGTTGCCGTTGCTGCGTTTAATGCAGCTAGTTTAGATGATAAATCATTTCTTAGCGCAACATCACCCTGTGATGAATCGACAGTGTCTGAATATTTAGTTTTACCATCATGCTTAGATTCAACTCCAGCAGCTATTGCTTTTTCATCTTTTGCCGCTAAGTTTTGTTGCCCTTCTTTTCTACCTTCTGCTAATTTAGCAGTTGCATCTTTTGTTGTAGAATCTAAAGTTTCTTTTTTAGTTGCAAACGGACTTTTAACTAATAATTTATTACTTAATGCAGATGAATCTACTGGTGCTTCTGGAACTCCAGGTTTTGCTATTGGTGCTGCAGTTGCATTTGATTCATCACTAACCACATTTAATGCATCTAATTTAGATGATAAATCATTTCTTAATTTAATATCACTAGATTTAGCATCTATTGTTGATGAATAGTTAATCGGAGCAGATGGCTGTTCAGGTGGAACAGCTGGATTTATATCTCCAATTTTTAATTGCCCGCCTGCTATTAAAGTTTGTCCTTCTTTTCTAGCAGAAGATAGTTTACTTGTTACAGAATCTTTTATCGAAGAAAACTTACCACCAATATTAAATTTTGATGTATCTAAATTTAACTTTCCTCCTAAACTTGGAGTAGGTACTGGAAAAGTCTTTGGTGCTATTTTAGATTTACTATCTTCTAAAAATTTATTTACTGCGTTTGCTTGTGCTTGCTTTTTACCAGTTAATTTTTCAAACTGAATACTTGATAAATCATTTCTTTTATATACATCCTCATCACTAGGATTAACTGTATCGGAATATCTAGCAGAACTATCGTATTGAACTTCTGTTTCACCTTTTTTAGCAAGATTTTGTGCACCTTGCTTTGGTGCTCCAAATAATTTTTTCTTTATTTCACCTTTAAGTAAATTTATACCAGTTCCTAATAATTGGTTACCAATTTGTTTAGGAGTTCCTCTTGCACTATTCTTTAAAACTTGTCCAACTAAATTACCTTTAGAATCTCCTTTAATTTTAGCAAGAGTAATCATCGTATCAGGTTCTTTACCTGCTTTGAAATCCGGGTTTAATGAAATTTTTGTTGGTATGGTTGATTCTGGGAAAGCAATACCTAATTTACCGGCAATTTTTAATCCAAAATCTTCAGCTTTTTTAAGAAAGTTACCAACAATACCAGCATCTTGCGGATTGTTTGGATTTACACCATCCTTCATTATTTCAACAAGCCTAGTTGATTTTTTTTGAAATTTAAATATATCAGTACCATATATTAGCGGTGCTGATAATGTATTTAATACTCTTAATCCAGTTGTTTCTTGCTCTAATCTACTTTCGCCTTTAGTTCTTGATATTTTTCTTCTAATTGCGGTTGCTGCTTTAAAAGATGGTTCTAATAATACCGTAGTGTTAGCAGTTATAGGCAAATCTTTACTATTGCGAATATCATACTTCTGCTCAGCCGTTTTACCATCTGCTAATACTTTCGTCTTAAATAATTCTTCTATTGTCTTGCCCATCTTTAACGTTTACCATATGAGTTTGAACTTCCCTTATCAACTATTGCTGATATTTTTGATGTAACTTTTTGTCCATCCATATGAACGGATATTTTACCAGCATTTAAATCTGCTCTTAAACCTTTTATTTCTTCAATCAATTCTGCAGTACTATCCTTACCACCACTTTCTCCACCACCAAATAGCATAGCTGCTCCACCTGCAACTAAACCCAATGCCATTAAAGCAGGTAATGCTAACATACCACTAGCAGCAACAGCTGCTAATGCAAATGCTAATACACTCAATGCTCCTGCTAATCCTAAAATTGGCATATAATCTATTTGAGATACTGCGGATATTTGTTCCATTATAGCTGGTAGTGATGCTGATATTGCCGAAAATCCACTACCCACCATTGTTAAACCTGTACCTAATACTATTAATGCAAGTCCTAATCCTGTTAATGCTAATAAACCTGCTCCAAATACCAATGCCCCAACTCCAGTAAACATTAGTGCACCCAATGCGAATACAGCTGCGCCGAATATTACTAATCCAGCTGCTGCTGCCAAAACAGAACCAATATCTAATCCAGCTATTAAACTCATAGCAAATGCGAATGGAATCAATGCCACACCTAATAATGCTACGGCAATAGCTCCTTTAATCATCTCACCTTGTGCTTTACCTAATACATAAGCAATTGCAGCTAAACCAACCAATCCAACCAATCCTTTACCAACATCTTCCCATTTAACTGTTGCGAACTCTTGGAATGCCTTAGCTGATACATAAAGTGCTGCTGCCAATATCAATAATGCAGCTGCTCCTTTTATTAAATCACCTGATTTTATTTTTCCAAATTTATTTGCTTGGTCAGCCCCACCACCACCGGCGGCAGGAGTTGCGGCTGTAGCTGGTGTTTTACCTGCTGTGGTTGCATTTCTTTGTGCAAGTAATTCTTTTCCTTTTGAAAAACTACCACCAGCAAATTGAGATGCCGATTCGGCAGGTCCACCCTTACCAAACATACCCATCACTTTACTAGCACCAGCTTTTACTATATTTTTTACAAATTCTGCAGATGATTTTACTACACCACCCATATTAACTCCCAACGCACTCAATCCAGTTCCCATTTGGCCAACTGCTATTAAACTACTACCAAATCCAGTTACCATTTTACCCAATGGACCAGTTGCGATAGCCGTTAATGTTTCCTTCATAGTATCAAATGTGGAAAGTTGAACAGTACCATCTTCATTTAATTTATCAGAATTAGCTGCCATCTTTTGGAATTCATCAACTGATAATCCTAATAATTCTGCTGCTTTTCTCTTTTGGAAAATATCCATTTTATTAAATGCCTCAATACCACCTAACTCATCTAATGTTGCTTTTACAGCTCCGGTCATATTTCCCTCATATGCCAACCCTCTTGCTCTATCTAAGTTAAGCTGCTTACCCATCATAGCTCCCAATTCCATTTCACTATTAATAGATGTTTCAAAATCTAATAAGGAATCACTTACTTTGGTCATAGCATCCATACTAACACCCATCTTAGCTGCAGCTACTGCTGCTTTAGCTATATTAATACCACCATTCTTGCCATATTCGGCAAATGCTTTTGTTGAACCAGCCACATCCTTCATTAAAGAATCGATTGGAACACCAGCTGCCTTACCCATTGCTTTTGTAGTTGCTGCCATATCCATAGCAGTTGCGGCAGAACCTTCGTTCAATCTTGCAAAACTACCAACTACATTTGCAGCTTCAGCTCCACTAATGCCCATATTAGTGGCCATTAAATTAGTATTAAGCTGAGTAGTAAATGTTACATCTTTTAATCCTCCAAATTCTTTAGATAATCCTTTTGCTGCTTCTTCTGCATCTTTAAATGCAAATCCTAAAGCAAATGTTGATATTTGTGCAGAATCTACATATCCTCCAAAACTTCTAACACTCTTACCCCACTTATCCAATCCAATACCAACACCCATAACAGCGGCTCCCATCGCACCCATTAAATTGGATGTTAATAGACTAGCAGTCTCGAGTATTCCACCAATTGTATCTTTTATACCATCATATACAGCCAATTGTTTTTCTAAAAATTCTTTTTGAGTTTTAGTCATCTGACCATAACTCTTGGCCATTACATTTTGTCCTTCTAAATTAGCTAAAATATCTTTATCTGCTTCTGAAATTTCACCTAAACTTTTTTGAATATCATTATACTGATTTAGTAAATCTGCTCTTTGTTGAACATCCTCAAATGTTAGTTTTGCAATATCTCTATTAAGAGATGCCATTTTATCTAACTTACCAACTTGGTCTTGAGTTAATGAATTACTTTTTAATGTTCTTTCAATTCTTGCTGTTTCAAATTTACTTAAATTTTGATAAATACTACCTAAATTTGAATTTTCAACTTCAGCGTTTTTTGCAGCATTTAATCTTTCTTGATTTAATTTTTTTAATTCAGCTCCAGCTTCTTTAATTTTTTCTTGCTGAATAATAGTGTACCTATTTAACAACTCTTGGCTAACGGCACCCCTTTCTATAAGGGCATTAAGATTTTTCTGACGTCCTTCCGTTTCTTTAAGCAATTGCTCTCTTGTCCTTAAGTCTTTTATTTCTTCGGCCATCTATTTAATAATATTATTTATTATTGTACTTTACGTTTATATGTTTTTAAAAGATTATTCAATCTTTCAGATTCTTTTTCAATCTTTTCCATACTATCAATCACATCATCGGGCATTTTATTTTTTTTAGCCTGCTCTAATGCTTTATTAATTGCATTTGCTTTCAATCCATCAAAAAATGCATCAGTAAATTGTTTAGCTGCACCAAATAGACCTTCTTTTATTGGTTGTTTTTCTTTTGACATAGTTTATCTATTTATATTGTATAAATATTGGATAATAAAAAAGTGAGGATTAACGCATCCTCACTTTCGATTTACTTTGAGCTTTTTTCATCTCCTCAGCTTCTTTTTTCTTTAATTCTATTAATTTATTAAAGTAAAACCTTCTCAAATATATTGGCATATGATAAACTTCCGACCAAGTAAATCCATTACTGAATTGAACCATTTCCCAAATTTGAGAATGAAGTTGTATCCTATAATCAAGCGGTAGGGTAAAAAAAGTTAATCCCGAAGGGTATATCTAGCGCCTCCGTTTCGCCAGTTATATTAGATGTAAATTGGAATGTCAAATCCATATCAGGACTCATTTCTTTAACATGCTTTCTAAAAGCTTTTGTATCTCTTGCTAAGAATCCATTATATACCCATCTATTGATAAACCCTCTATCAGTATTACCTTCTACGGATTTAATCATATATTTTAATCGAGTTGTTACATCATATTGTGTAGATGAATTTTTATTCAACTTTTCTAAAGCCTGTGTTTCTTTTGTTATTTCTTGCTCATCACCATGCGTAAGCAATTTAAATTCAATTTCTTTACCGTTTGATGGTAATGTGAATTTATATGTGTTTTCAGCATTTAAAACACTTACATCAATATCTTTTGTTTGTACCTTACCCAAGTCAATAGTTACTGCTTGTTTTTCTAAAGTAAAAGGGTCAGTCATTTCTACTTCATAATCAGCACCATATCCTAAAATACGAGTTGCCAAAAGTATAGCGTTTTTATCACCAATGTAAATATCATTTGGGTTTACACCAGGTTCAACTACAATTGATTCAAATAATTTATCCAAAACAATACCTTTTTTGATAAGATTTTGTGATGCAAGGATATCTTCTTCTCTTGCTGTCATATATTTGATTTCAATTGTACCCTTTCTTAACGGATGTCCTTCTGGATATACTAATCCTTGTGATGGTAATTCAATAGTTTCCGTTGGAAAATCATTTTGTTTTGGTGCGGTTTGCATTTGCACCTTAGTTGTATTTGTCATTTCTGCCATAACGATGTTTATTTTGTTTGTATATATAAATACATAGAAATTAAAAAATTAGAAAGCACAAAAAAGGGGATACTTTTGATATCCCCTTATTTTTATTATTTTTAGATTAGAATTCTAAGATTGCGTAATCATAAGCCAATGTCAATTCGATTGTTGCAACTTCATTAGAATCGAATGCTAAATCTCCAAAGTTTGCTTGTTGGATAAATGCACCTTTAATTTTCCATTGCTCAATCTTATCACCCACAGGTCCTAATAGATAAAAATCAATATCTTTCTTATAGAAATCAGCGTATCCATCTCTACCAGTAATTGATTCATGTGATAATCTCACCCACTCCATTACTGCTTGTGCTCCAGAAGGAACGATTGGGTCATAAAGAGTGATAGTGATATCTTGCCACTCACCTTTACCTTTCAACTTTCTCTTAACGTTGATATGGTCTAAAGTTACGGTTTCAAATTGAATTGTAGGTCTACTTGCTGCCTTTACAAGATATGAAGGGATATTGTCTATCTCCATCACATATCTATTTTTCATCTTCGGTTCGAAGTTCGTATAGAACATCTTATCAAACTCTAATATTTCTGCCATTTTTTATTCCTTTTATTTGTATTAATAAATATCTACTTTATTGATTTTCGTATTATGCGTTAAAACTTGCTCCAGTTGGTAAGATGTTGAAATCAATTACGATGAATTCAGCTGTCTTAGCCGGTTGTAAGAAAATTTGTCCTGCTAATATGTTTCTATCAATTACATCAGGAGTATTATTAGATTCATCCATTACTACTCTAAATGCGTAAAGTCCTTGTCTTTGTTGAACTGCCTCTAAGTAAGGGTTCACAGTGTTTAAGAATCTTGCTCTAGTTGTTGCTGTGTTTTGTTCGAACACTAAGAAACGAGAAGTAGATGCGA
>JACCEA011679880.1_pt1 | contig 10728 bp, 9 predicted proteins | sample 7449851 | NCBI WGS metagenome assembly JACCEA01 (sample SAMN15323453, study PRJNA562643) | freshwater metagenome | isolation source: river surface water | place: USA:Blue River Watershed | collected 2017-08-18 | reverse complement strand
TTTATATTTAAATTTATGAGGTTACATACAATAAAAGATAAATACGAAATAGGTAAAATCAAAACCTATGAAGATGTGCCAGGTTGGATAGGTTGTGCAGAAGATATATACAAAATCATAATCGATAAATTGGAAGATGGCGATTCTATTGTAGAGATAGGAACATTCTTTGGTCAATCAACAATCTTTATGGCATCCTTAATAAAAGAAAGTGGTAAAAAGATAAACTTTGATACCATAGATTCTCTTTGGCAGATAGATGCGGATGTAAGAAGGGGTGACCATCCTAAATCGTTTTTCGAATACCGATTTTCTTCTCAATTGAAAGATATACCAATTGATGAATTAATAAAAGCCCATTATAGGTTATGTGGTGTAGAGGAATATATCAATCTCAAAATAGGGGATAGTAGGTGGATGTGGAAATGGTATGATGAGGAATCACTAAAATTTGTTTACATAGATGGGGACCATAACTATGAAATTGTAAAATTGGATATGGAAAATTGGTGGAGTAGAGTAAAGGTAGGAGGTTATTTGGGTGGAGATGATATAGATGCTTACCCATCGGTTTTACAAGCAATGAATGAGTTAATAAAAAAAGAGGGAATTTCGGAGAATAGAGTTCGTATATTTCCAAATTCTTTTTTAATTCAGAAGTGATATTTATAGATATAATTTAAATAATAAACTTAATGGAGAACTTAGCTTCTATATTTTTACACAGTAGAACACAAGCACATGAATTTCATACAAGAGTTTCAGGTCCGGGTTCATTAGCAATTCATATGGCATTAGAAGATTATTATACTCAAATAGTTCCACTTGTTGATGGTTTAATAGAAGCGTATCAGGGGCAATTTGGTTTAATACAATATAAACAAGTAAATGGAGTTGATAATAATGCAACAAAGGAAAATATAATTTTATACTTTGATAAGTTAATATCTATTCTAAAAAGAGAAAGAGAAATAGATGAGTTGCAAGAGAGTTGGATTCAAAACGAATTAGATAATATTGCAAAATTGTTATATTCAACAAAATATAAATTGGTTAATTTAGCATAACCACAAATATAAATTAGATGTCAGTAAATTCAAATATAAATAACTATCCAGGATCATCATCTTTTGAAAGTGGTCAAACACCTTTTGGAATATATGATGATGATAGTATATTTGGAGATGATGCTCCAAAAGTGGCACTTTGGTGTGCGAGGAGATTGGGATACCCGATTATAGATGTTGAATTAATAGATGATCAATTTTATGCGTGTTTTGAGGAAAGTATATCCGAATACTCTGCGCAGGTAAATCAATTTAATATAAGAAATAACTTATCAATTGTAGCCGGTCAAAGCACATCAACAAATTATACCGGCCAATTGGTAGATGGTTCATTTATACCAACGATAGTAAGAGTAAGTGATGCGTATGGAACATTGGCCGGTGTGGGTGGTAGAACCGATATAAAAAGAGGAGCAATTAGCGCAAGTGCAAATACCCAATCCTACGACTTAAAAGAATTTGCGGAAACACATGAAAGTGGAAGTAGAATAGAAATTACAAAAGTTTATTTCGAACCTAAACCCGCATTATCAAGATTCTTTGATCCATATTCCATTAGTGGTATGGGAACATTAAACATTACACAAGAATTTGGATTTAGTTCTTTTTCAACTGCAACTCAATTTGTATTGATGCCGTTTTATGAAGACCTTTTAAGAATTCAAGCTATTGAGTTTAATGACCAAATAAGAAAATCGGCGCATACATTTAATATAGTAAATAATAAATTAGAAATTTTTCCTGTTCCAACTGCTGACCATAAAATCTTCTTTGAGTATTATGTTAAAAAAGAATTTGAAAAAAATTCAATAACAACTACACCAAATGTAATTTCAGATTATTCAAACATTAGATATAGTTTTATACCTTATAGAAAAATAAATGATGTTGGAAGACAGTGGATACGAAAATATACATTAGCACTTTCTAAAGAGTTATTGGGTGCGATTAGAGAAAAATATAATACAATTCCTATACCGGGTGGAGAAACCACTTTAGATGGTGCGCAACTTAGGGCGGAGGCAACTGCGGAAAAAGAAAATCTAATTACACAATTAAGAGAAAATTTGGAAGAGGTAAGTAGAAAAACTCAATTCGAAAATAAAGCAGCTGAAACTCAACAACAATTAGAAATGTTACAAAAAGTTCCATTATCAATTTATATAGGATAAAATGCCACGTTTTAATTCAGCGAGAGATATAAAATTTTTTGAGCAGATTTCATCGGAATTAGTTGATGATGTGATAGAAACATTAGTAACTCTTTTCAAAGTAAATGTGACGGAAACCTCATATAATCTTTATGGCGAATCTCTAAACAAAAGATACTATAAAGGAATGGAAACTTATAGTGTTATAGAAAGGGATGCTACCGAAGCTAATTATGAAGGATATGGTTCGGATGCAAGTAGAACAACTCGATTCCGATTCAATCGCCATACTCTAATAGAAAAAGATTTTTATCCTGAAATTGGTGATTATGTTTATTTGGATGGTTCGTATTATGAAGTGTTTAATGTAAATGAAGATCAGTGGATTGGTGGACAGGGTGGTAATAAGTTTTCAGTTATATGTGAAACATTTATTAGCAGAAATGCAACTATTAATTTAGAACAAATAACTAGATAATGGCAGATAAAGAATTTTCAAAGATAGTAAAACAAAACGAATCTAGTATGATAGAAATATCGTTAATAGATGTCGATACTATTGTTGCCAATTATATGGAAAAAAATTTGATACCGGTATTAGAACAAAATGGTAATCAAATTAATGTACCACTACTTTATGGAAATGCGGAAAGATGGAAATCGGCTCAAAAAGATGGGTATATAAAAGATAAATTGGGTAAAATTCAATTACCAATTATAATGTTTAAAAGAAATTCAATCGAAAACAACGAAACATTAAAATTTTTAAGAGACCAAAAATTAACCTACCCAACCGTAAGAAAATACTCACACAAACATTCTTATGATAGATTTTCATTGCTCAATCCGGATTTGAAAAAAAGGTTTGAAGCCTATGATGTAAGAATGCCGAATTATGTTACACTTACTTATGAGGTAGTATTTTGGACAGGGTTCACCGAACATAACAACAAAATTATTGAGCAATTTCAATATGCAAATGAATTGTATTGGGGTGAAGATGATAAGTATAAGTTTAGAGTATTGGTAGGTAATTTCGATAATCAGCAGGAAGTTGGTGCAGGGGCAGAAAGAATCATCAGAACAACCTGCACTTTAAGTGTAAATGCTTACCTATTACCAAAAAGATTTGAAAATCAACCTACAACTCAAAAAGGATTTACAATACGAAAAGTGGTTGTTGGTAATGAAGTTGTATTAAATGGTGGATTGGGAACTGATGTAAATGGAAAATTAACAACAAACTTGGAAGATAAATTGGATGCGAAAAGAAATCAGATTTTAGGGAACGATTTGGAAAAAGAAGATAAGAGATATGATTCTTAATACTACAATTTTTTAACCTATATATTTATAAAAGAATTCAACAATAAAATATTAAATGGCAACTTTCCAAATAAGAAGAGGTGGTAGTAGTGCTAAAGGGACACTAGGGTATGGAGAACCATACTTAAATGCTGATAGCCAAAGTATAGTTTTTGGTGCTAGTGGTAGTGAAGAAATAACTTTGGTTAAATTAAATACTGGTAAAACTTCATCTTCTAAATGGAGTGGTTCTTTGGCAAACTCGGGTTCATTATCCATAACAGGAGATTTAACTGCATCTAACGCTTATTTTGCTGGAAATGTTTTTGTTAGTGGTAATATAAAGATTGGTGACCAAACATCTGATGTTGTAAATCTTATTGCAACTTTAAGCGGTTCATTAACACCAGATCAAGATAGTATTTACGATGTTGGTGCTTCTAATAAAAAATGGAATAAATTATTTGTCAATAGTGCATCTATTGTTCATATTGAAAATTTAGGAAATGTAACCCATATTTCCTCATCATTGGCAAGTTTAAATGGAGCAACTTCGAGTTTGTATTCATATACTGCTTCTAATGATGCTACTAATACAACTCAAAATAATAGATTAAATAATTTAGAAACTGCTAGTGGAAGTTTAAATTCATATACATCCTCTCAAAATACTATAAATTCAATAATTAATACTCATACACAAAGTGTCAATAATAGATTAAATAGTATAGAAGGTGTAAGTGGTTCATACGCAACAACGGGAAGTAACAATTTTATAGGAAATCAAAAAATTACAGGATCTTTATCAATATCTGCGGGTGAATTTAATGTTGTGACTGGAAGTGGAGCTGTAACCAGTTCTTTAACTTTTGATCACACTCAAGCAGATGGTGTAAATCTAGAATTAAAATATGATAATAATTCTACTAATGATGAACATTCATTAAAAGTAAAGGTTTGGGAAGCTGGAATTTATACTTATTTCAAGCGAAATGGTACAGATTATCCTATATTCAATGTTGAAAATTTTCTCAATAGGAACTTATACATTTATACGGATACTCGATTATATGATTCAACTCTAACAATTGATAATAATCTTTTTGTTAAAGATAATGCCGAAATCACAGGTTCTCTAATTGTATTGGGTGGCGTAACTGCTTCTATACACTCAACAAACGGAGTAATATCAGGTTCATCTCAAATAATTAGTATATTAGACCCATTAAATAATGCAAGTCAAAGTATTCATATTGCAACCGCATCACTAAATTCATTTAGTGCATCGGTTATTGCAACTGGTTCTATAATAAATACATTTACATCGTCTGTAAATTCTTACACATCTTCTTTAAAAGATGCAATTGAATTAACTGGTTCTGCGGTAACAATTAAAGGAAACCTTTTAGTTAAGGGTGTTACAACTACTGTAAATTCTACAACAGTAGATATCGGTGATAATATAATTTCACTTAATGGTAGTGCTGCATCAAATGGTGGCTTAATTATAAGAGATGCATCAGGTGGTTCAATTAATTCAGGATCTATACTTTGGGATACTGCAAACGATTATTGGATAGCAGGTATTGCAGGTGCAGAAGAAAGAATAATTTTAGAAACACAGTATAATACTTTTAGTTCATCTATTAATAGTAGAGGAGTAAATTTAGAAATACAAAGTGCAAGTTTTCATTCTTACAGTAGTTCTATAAATTCTTATACTGCATCTAATAACACAACAAATACCACTCAAAATAGTAGATTAGATGCAATTGAAACTTCAACAGGGAGTTTAAACACTTATACTGCTTCAAATGATGCTACTAATACAACTCAAAATAGTAGGTTAAACTCATTAGAAGTTGAAAGCGGTAGCGTAAGAACAACTTACAACGCATATACATCATCTGCGAATACAAGATTGACATCATTAGAAACTGAAAGTGGAAGTATTAGAAGTGATTTTAATACACATACTTCATCATTCAATGTTGCAAGTTCTTCTTTTAACACAAGAGTTGGTAATTTAGAAAGTTTCAGTTCATCTTTGGATACCGTTTTTGTATCTGAAGTAGAATTTGGAACATATACCGGTTCTTTACATTCATTTACATCATCAGTAAATTCAACAACCGCTTCTCATAATGGAAGATTAATTTCGTTAGAAGCGACAACTGCTTCTTTAAATGTTGCAACTGCAAGTTTATTTGTATCATCATCTCAACTTACATCATCATTATCTCAAATTTCCGCATCGTTTAATGCTAGAATCAACACTTTCGTAGCGGGAACAGGATTTTTAGATGCATTTACTTTTGAAAGTTATACTCACTCTTTACACACCCACACTAGTTCAGTAAATTCATATACATCATCTGCAGATGGTAGGTTAAGCGCATTAGAATCATTTACATCATCATTAGATGCAACTTATGCAACTGATGCTGATGTTACTTCATTAAGAGGAACGTTGAACACATACACATCTTCTAACGATAGTAAGATTGGTTCAATTTATACTGCAACAAGTAGTTTAAATTCTTACACCGCATCTAATGATTCCACAAATACCGCACAAAATAATAGATTAAATGCATTAGAATCATTTACTTCATCATTGGATGCGGTTTTTGCATCGGATGCTGATGTAACATCATTAAGAGGAACTTTAAATTCATATACTTCTTCTAATGATGGAAAAATTAACTCAATTTATTCCACAACTGAAAGTTTAAATTCTTATACTGCATCTAATACAACTAATATAAATTCAATCAATTCTACATTGAATAGTTTGAATTCTTATACATCATCAAACAATGGTGTAATTAGTAATTTGAGTGCATATACTTCATCAAATATATTGAACATAAATGCTATTCATACTGCTACTGCAAGTTTGAATACATTTACTTCATCATTTACCTTAAATTTAAATGCGATTCATTCGACAACTGCGAGTTTGAATTCTTATACTGCATCTAATACAACAAATATTAATGCAATTCATACTTCAACAAGTAGTTTAAATGCATATACGGCATCTAATAATTCAAATCTTTCTGCTCTCAATACCGCAACCGCGAGTTTAAATTCATTTACATCTTCTATTAATACAACAATTAAGACGAGATTAGATGCGGAGAGTGTGGTTAGTGGTTCATCACAAATTACTTTAGCATCTACCACAGGATTTGGTACATATATAAATCAATCTCTATTAACTACTTCCGATGTTAGATTTAATTCATTGGGTGTTGGGATGGCTGCATCTGCTACTCCAGGAAGAATAGATGCTACAAATGATATAGTTGCATACTCTTCATCAGATAAAAGATTTAAAACTAATATAATTCAAATAGGTTCTCCTATCCAAAAAGTGAAACAAATTGGAGGATATGAATTTGATTGGATTCCAAATATTGAACATGGATACGAAGGGCATGATGTAGGTGTAATCGCACAAGAAATTGAAGCGGTTGTACCAGAATTGGTTACTACGAGAGAAAGTGGATACAAGGCTGTTAAATACGATAAACTTACTGCACTCCTAATAGAAGCAATCAAAGAGCAACAAAATACAATTGAAAAATTGGAGGAGAGAATTAGTAAATTGGAAGCAGGAGAGTAATCATATTTAATATATCCTCTTTCTCATATTTATATTAGTTAAACACTAAATAATTTATTAATTCAAATGGCAGCAGGTAAATATTCATTTTCAATAGAGCAGGGAGCGACTTATCGATTTTCTATCGAATACACCGATGCTTCTGGATCAGCTATTGATTTGCAGGGATATAATATGAAAATGCAAATTCGTTCTGATTATGCTGATAATTCAAATACTTTATACGCAACATTAACTGATATAACTTCTTCAATTGCAAGAACAGGAAGTTATTTATGGTTTACCGGAAGTGCTGGAACTGGAAGTGAAGGGACAGCATCGGCAGCCGGACAAGGTCAAATAGGAGTTTATTTGAATGCGGATACAACTGCTGATTTTACATTTGAGGAAGCATATTATGATATAGAATTATATAGTGGCGATGAAGTTTACAGATTATTAGAAGGTGTGATTACCAACAAAAAAGAAGTAACTAGAATTTAATAATGGCTAGTAATAAAGTAATTATAAATAGTGAGGCAAATTCCGTAGTTATTTCTGAACCAGTTGGTGGTTCTAGAATAGTAAAAGTAATTGCAGCCGGTCCGCAGGGAGCTAGAGGTGAAGGGTTTAATACCGTATCATCATCTTTAAATGCCCGATTAGATATATTAGAAGATTACAGCGGTTCTTATACGGGTTCATTTAGTGGTAGTTTCTTTGGTAATGGAGGTGGATTGGTTAATATTCCTGCAGCAGGAATAGTTGGATTACAATTAAATCAAATAGCGAGTGGTGATGTAACTGCATCCGTTAGTAATGGTTCAACTGCATTCAGAATATTTGATAGTGGAAGTGATTTATTAAAGTTAGATGATAGCGGAAAACTTTGGGTAACGGGATCGGTAAGTGCATCATTAATATTTGGACAAGTAGTAAGCGGAAGTGAATTAATATTTAGTAAATTAAGCACATCACAAAGTTCGGAATCACAATTAGTAATTGGAAATTCGTTTGGTGATTATGTAAACAAACAAACTACTATTTTTAAAAATGGTGATGTTATATTAAGTGGAAGTTTAATTTTGGAAAAAAAGAATACAATTCCACCCGTAGAAGGAGGACTATTCTTTTCCTCATCAAACGAATTTTATCTTGGTTTTAGTTAAATTGAAAATGTTATATATTTATACGTGTTACGATAGACCCCAATAAAAAGTAAATAAAAGAAGATGGCAATTTGGAAAAAAGTCATAGTATCCGGTTCGATAGCAGAACTAAATACCGTATCGGCATCATTAGCAGTAGTTGTTGGTGCAAATGGATACAATAAAATAGGTGTAGACCAAGCGACAACAAAATTATCCGGTTCGTTTACCGGTTCGTTTAAGGGTGATGGAAGTGGTTTGACAGGATTAGTAACCACTTTAGGAATTACTGGTTCAGATAATACATTTAGTTCAGTTGATTTATTAACACAAAACTTAACTGTTCAAGGTGTTAATACTGAAATTAATACTACAATTAGTGGACAAACCCTAACAATTGGTTTAGTTGATAATCCTTCAATCACCGGTGATATTACAATTGGTGGTAATACTATTAGTTCATCAACTGATACCGCGATAGAATTAACCGGTACTAATGTTGAAGTTAGAGGTGATTTAACTGTAACAGGAAATGATATCAAATCATCAACTGGTGCTACAAACATTACTCTAACTGCTAATACTTTAACTACTTTTGCGGGGGATATAAAAGTAAATGGTAATGATATTAGTTCATCAACCGCAACTGCATTAACATTAGATGGTGAAAATGTAAAAGTTGTTGGTGATTTAACCGTAGGTGGGAATGATATTAAATCTAGTACTGATGCAACTGCAATCACATTAAGTGGGGCAAATGTAAGTATGCCAGGTAACTTAAGTGTTAGTGGAGATTTAACTGTAACAGGTGATTTAACTTATTTGAATGTTACCAATTTAGCAGTAGAAGATAAATTTATACTCCTAAATAGTGGTTCAACTGATCCTGATGAAGCCGGTTTAGTAGTTGATATGGGAGGCGGAAGTGGTTCTGCTTACGCATTTGATTCAGCAACATTAAGATGGGGTTTCACTGGTTCATTAGAACATAATTCAACATCATTTGTACCCGATGCATTCGTAGCATCTGTAATTACATCGGATATAGCAGCATACCAAAAAGTTGGAAACATAAGAGTTGAAAGTGGAGAAATTTATATATACGTTTAATAATAATACAAATTAGGTTATGGGAATTTTTACAAAAAACCAAAAGGTTACTCCTTCGGAATTAGATAATAAGGAAGGATTACAAGAAGAACAAGTTGTTGAACCGAAGAAACCGAAACAAAGTGGTGGAGTAGATTTAACAATAGAAGAGTTTGAGTATCTCTTCAGTTTAATTAAAAACTAAACATTTAAGGGTACTGAATTAGAAATTATTTACAGTATTATTCTTAAATTAAAAAAGAGATATTTAGAGAAGAAACAATAACCAAAAGGTTATTGTTTTTTTTTTATCTAATAAAAATAATTATAATATTTATTGTTGATATTGTTGGCCCGAAAGGGAAGTGGGCATTCGTAAAGATTGTAACCAACCGCGATAGAAGAAGATTTATTTAAAAAGACTCATAATGGGTACTCACCATAGTGTGTCATTCTTATATTCTATCCAACCCTTTTTTTCCAACGATACTAATCTCAAATTGTAGTATTAAATGCCAAATTGGAAAAAAGTCATTGTAAGTGGTTCGGATGCATCCCTTAGTAATTTAGAAGTAGATTATAATATAACCGCATCATTTTTTACCGGAGCTTTCAAAGGAGATGGTAGTGAATTAACTAATATAGCATTTGATGATGGTTTGCCTGATAATGGGTATGATTACAATATACCCGATTTCAATGCAATAAATGACCATCAAACGGGTTCACAAGTTTATATTTTAGATTTCCAAAACGAACCTTTAGTAGGAACACCGGTAGGAGAAATAACTTGGATTGCAAACAGCACCGGCGCATCTCAATTATTACCAACAAACAATGGTGTATATATTGTAGCAAATGATGCGTTAGTTGGATTATTTACATCTAATGGATATAGTGGAAGTATAGTAGGAATTGGAAACGTAATGAATTTCAGTTCTTCGGTAGATAGTAGAATTAATGATTTAGGAGGAGCAGGAGGGGTAGTATCAGGTTCTATACAAATAGTCAATTTAGGATTTTTACAAACTTCATCTTTTAACACATTTACTTCATCATATATAACAACATCTGGATCATTAGATACTCGATTAGATGTTTTAGAGGCATATAGTGCATCTCAACAAGTTCCTACATCATCTTTTTCATTTAGAACTACTCAAACGGATGTTTATTGTAAAAACTCATCTGGATATCAAATTAATAAAGGAATGGTAGTTAGAATTACCGGTTCAATTGGTGATAATCCTCTAATTGTAACTGCTAGTTGGGATAGTGAATTAACCTCTGCTAATACTTTAGGAATAGCTACTGAAACTATTGCAAATAATGCATTTGGAATGATAATTACCGAAGGT
>JACCEA010467889.1_pt1 | contig 10728 bp, 10 predicted proteins | sample 7449851 | NCBI WGS metagenome assembly JACCEA01 (sample SAMN15323453, study PRJNA562643) | freshwater metagenome | isolation source: river surface water | place: USA:Blue River Watershed | collected 2017-08-18 | reverse complement strand
TCACTAGTGTCCACTAAAGATTAAAAAAAGTTCTTTGAAATTATTGTAAATCTGTATTTTAAGTCTCATTTTAGAGCGTGACGATTTGAATTGAATTCTTATGTTCGTAAATTAACTTTACGAAAATGAATCACGGCAAATATGTCTTTTCTCAATTGGTTGAATTTCTACCACAACGCATTTTTGATAGACTTGTAACAAAATATAATGGTAATAAAAGTGTTAAACATTTTACTTGTTGGAATCAACTTTTATGTATGCTTTTTGGTCAATTATCCTCTCGTGAAAGCTTGCGAGATTTGATAATTGTTATCGAAGCACATCAATCAAAATCGTATCATTTAGGTTTTGGAAAAAATGTAACTCGAAGCAACTTATCCAAGGCAAATGAAAATCGCAATTTTAAAATATTTGAAGACTTTGCCAACCATTTAATATTGATTGCACAAGAAAAAAACAGCAACGATAGTTTTGAAATAAAAGGCACTGTTTATGCTTTTGATTCTTCAACTATTGACTTGTGTTTGAGTGTGTTTTGGTGGGCTCATTTTAGAAAAACCAAAGCGGGAATAAAACTCCACACGCTTTTTGATATTAATACACAAATCCCCGTATTTATTCACATTACAGAGGCAAATGTTCACGATGTTAATGCAATGGATGTGATCAAGTACGAACCTTTTGCATATTATATTTTTGACCGTGCTTATGTTGATTACCTAAGGCTTTATCGAATCACAAAATCGGATGCTTATTTTGTTGTCAGGGCAAAATCTAATGTGAAATTTAAAAGAATGTATTCCAAAAAAACGGATAAATCTACTGGAGTTATTTATGACCAAACAGGAAAAATAGACGGCTTTTATACTTCAAAAGATTATCCCGAAAAGATTAGAAAAGTGAAGTTCTTTGATGCCGAAAATAAAAAAATGCTAATCTTTTTGACTAATAATTTTGACTTGTCAGCCCAACAAATTGCCTTACTTTATAAACAGCGTTGGCAGATTGAATTATTCTTCAAATGGATTAAACAACACCTGAAAGTTAAAACCTTTTGGGGAACAACAGAAAATGCTGTTCGAATACAAATCAACATCGCAATAATAACTTATTGCTTGGTGTCAATCATTGCGAAAGACTTAAAAATCAATCGTTCAATCTACGAAATTCTACAAATTTTATCAGTATCATTACTTGATAAAACACCTGTAAATGAATCACTTATGAAATAAGATTACAATAATGTCAATGAACTTGATTCTAACCAGCTGGTTTTCAACTTATTTTAAGTGGACACTAGTGCAATAAATTAACAAACAAGTAAGATTTATCACTCTGAAAAGTGTAGCTTTGTAACAAAACACGAGATATGGAATTATTTATTTACCTATTTGCCGCTTTATTTTCTGTTTTAAATCCTATAGGAACAGTACCAATTTTTGTTGGGCTAACCCAAAACGACAGCCAGCCCGAACGTAACCGACTCTCACTATGGACCGCCATTAATGTTTTTATTATACTAGTAGTCTCTTTTTTAGTGGGACAATATGTGCTCACTTTCTTCGGTATTAGCATTGACTCATTAAGAATAGCTGGTGGAATAGTAATTGTAAGCTCTGGTTTTTCACTTTTGTCAGGGAAATTCAATAAGAAAAGAGGAATCAATAAAAAGATTGAAAACGAAGCGCAACAAAGAAATGATATTGCGCTTACTCCATTAGCAATACCAATGCTAGCGGGACCTGGCTCAATGTCCCTACTGATTGCCTTTTACAACCAACATAAATCTACGAATGAAATTTTGATTTCAATAGCTGCAATTTTGGCCATATCGGCAACTATATTTGTTATTTTAAGGAGCGCACACTATTTGGCAAAAGCTCTAGGAGCCTCTGGGATTGTTGCGATTTCTCGTATCGTAGGATTTATTGTAATTGCTATTGGTATACAATATATAGTAGGCGCTTTAGTAAATATAATCAAAGCTAATTTTTAGATAAAAAAAAGCCTGTCAAATCTTATTTCTGACAGGCTGAATTTTAAAATGTTTTTGTATTTAAGCTCTTGGCAAAAAAATCTCCGCCATCATACAGCGGGCACTTCCACCACCACAAGCCTCAATAGTATCCAAACTAGAGCTTAAAATCGTAACGTGCTCTTCTAATTCTGTAATTTGTTTTTTAGTCAACGACTGATGTGCTGCAGCACTCATAACCAAATACCTTCTATCGTCAGCACCTTTGACTTCAAGCATGTTACCTGCAAAATTATTAACTTGATCTTCAGTAATTAAAATCACTTGTTTATCATCGTTTTTCAAACTATCAATAACCATCTTACGTTCTTTTTTATCGTCAATTGCATCTGCACATAAAACAGCAAAAGTTTCACCCAAACACATCATCACATTAGTGTGATAAATCAATTTACGTTCTCCATTTACGGTTTGAAATGCTTCAAAAATTACTGGCGCAAAATCAAAATCTTCGCAAAACTCGATAAACAACTCTTCATCAGCTCTAGGTGATAAAGCACAATAAGCTTTCCCATTAGCACGATCTAGCAACAAACTTCCGGTTCCTTCCAAGAATATACTATCCATTTCAGCTTCAGTATAATCCATAATCTCATTGATTACAAAGCCTTCATCTTCAAGAATATCTAAAATTTCTTCTCTTCGTTCTAAACGACGATTTTCAGCAAACATTGGATACAAAACAACATCTCCATTTTCATGAAAAGAAATCCAATTGTTTGGAAAAATACTGTCTGGAGTATCTGGAGACAATGTATCATTAACAACAATAACATTCACTCCAACAGAGCGTAATTTTTTCACAAAAGCATCAAATTCTTCTTGTGCCTTGGCATTAACAGTAGCCGGTAACAATCCATCTAATACTTTTTGGTAATAATTATTTACGGCAGTTTGCTCATTCATTCTAAAAGCAACTGGACGTATCATCAATATAGAATTGGTAGTTTGTTTCATCTCTTTTTTAATTTAAATAATTCGGATTTAAAAAAATAATCCCAAAACACTTTTTAATCTCTCAGTAAAGGTAGGGTTGAACAACGTAATAAGCCTTCTTGTTTAGCTATCTCGGCGTATGGAATCTCCTCAACCACAAACCCTTGCTCTCTTAACCAATTATTCAATCTTGTAAAATTCTTCTCAGAAACAACTACATTGGGAGCAATAGAAAAAACATTAGAATTCATATCATACATTTCGTCTCTTGTGATATGAAACAAATTTTCTTTTCCAAAAAGATTCACCAAGAACAGATAATCGGCCTCTTCTCTAAATCCATTTTTATAAATAATTCCTTTATCATTACCTACTGGTTGGAAACAACAATCTAAATGTAAGGCATTATCTCTCGCTTCTAATTTTGATTTAACCAAATCAAAATCTTTGACTATTTTATTGGGAAAAAGTTGTCTAATAAAATCAACACCTTGCCAATTTGTTCTTGCAGTTATATAATCTTTATAATCGCTTCCTTTATAGGTTCCAATAAAAATATAATCATTCCAAAGCATAACATCACCTCCTTCAATATGGACTTCTTCAGGAGGTCTAACAACCTTTGAGGGATTGATTTGATCAATAACATATTGAATCGCATCTAATTCTCTCTCTCTGTCTGGCAAAATATTCGATTTGATAAAAACATCATCAATAACAAATCCAATATCTCTTGCAAATATTTGATTATAATTTGGAATTAACTCAGGTCTATATACTGTAACGTTGTATTTTTCAAAAACAGCATTAAAAGCATCCATCTCAACAATCATGTCTTTTTCTAAAGGATAAGTGCCTGCTACTATATGCTCTAAAGATTTTGGATCATAAGCTTCATCTACCGTTGGAGTTGGCCCATTACTATTTGCTACTCCTAAAATAACCTTTCTTAAGCGCGCCGTTTCATTTTTTACATTTAACTCTAACATTATAACTTGAAATTATTTAGAACCAAAAAAGCTCCACAGATTCGTGAAGCTTTTTAGTCATTATATATTATCTTTTATCTACACATTTAAATTCCCGTAATGGGTAGCCAACATAAACTTGTCTTGGACGACCAATTGGTTCTTTGTTTTCTCTCATTTCTTTCCATTGCGCAATCCAACCTGGTAAACGACCAATAGCAAACATTACAGTAAACATATCTGTAGGAATTCCTAAGGCTCTGTATATAATTCCAGAATAGAAATCAACATTAGGATACAAACTTCTTGATTTGAAGTACTCATCTTCTAAAGCAGCAATTTCTAACTTTTTGGCAATCTCTAAAATTGGATCTTCAACACCTAAAGTAGCTAATACTTCATCAGCTGCTTTTTTAATAATTCTAGCTCTAGGATCGAAATTTTTGTATACTCTATGACCAAATCCCATCAAACGGAAAGGATCGTTTTTATCTTTTGCTTTTGATAAATACTTTTCAGTATCGCCACCATCTTTGTGAATTTCTTCAAGCATTTCTAAAACCGCTTGATTTGCTCCACCATGAAGAGGTCCCCAAAGTGCTGAAACTCCTGCAGAAATAGAAGCAAATAAACCAGCATGAGAAGAACCTACCATACGAACAGTAGAAGTAGAACAGTTTTGCTCGTGATCAGCATGCAGAATAAACAATTTATCCAAAGCACTCACTACAACAGGATCTGCTTTGTAAGGCCCAGTAGGTAACTCAAACATTAATCGCATGAAATTCTCTACATACCCCTTTGTATTATCATAATAATTCAATGGGAATCCCATGCTTTTTCTGTACGTCCAAGTAGCAATAACTAAAAATTTACCCATAGTTTTACATACCGCCTCATACATTTCCTTTTCGTTCTCAACATTAACAGATTTAGGATTAAAAGCTGTCAAAGCACTTGTTAAAGCAGATAAAACTCCCATTGGATGGGCAGTTTTTGGAAATCCATCAATAATATTCTTCATTTCTTCGTTTACCAAAGTATGCTTACGAATATCATTTTCAAACTGAGTTAATTCTTCAGCAGTTGGTAATTCACCAAAAATCACAAGATATGAAACTTCTAAAAAGTGTCCTTTTTCAGCTAAATCTTCTATCGAATACCCTCTGTAACGAAGAATACCCAACTCTCCATCTAAAAAAGTAACTTCACTTTTACAAGAACCTGAATTTTTGTATCCAGGATCAATAGTAATCACCCCTGACAAATCTCTTAATTTACTAATATCAACAGCTCCTTCATTTTCGCTACCTACTATAAATGGAAGCTCAAATTTATTGCCATCAATTTCTAACGTTGCTATTTTTGACATAATATTATATGGATATACTTTTAATTAAATATTTCCCAAATCTAATGAATTTAGAACTAATTTAAAAACGAATTCAATCCCCAACTTGTTAAATGTTTACAAAAAAAGCCATCTGAATAAACAGATGGCTTTTAGTATAAAAAACACTAATGTTATTTTACATTGAAAGCATTTTTGCCAGGAAAATAGGCAGTAGCTTCAAGTTCTTCTTCTATTCTCAATAATTGATTGTATTTAGCCATACGATCAGAACGAGATGCAGAACCTGTTTTAATTTGACCACAGTTCAAAGCAACTGCTAAATCTGCAATAGTGTAATCTTCAGTTTCTCCAGAACGGTGAGACATTACAGATGTATAACCAGCATTTTTAGCCATATTTACTGCCGCAATTGTTTCAGTCAAAGTACCAATCTGATTTACTTTTACAAGGATTGAATTCGCAATTCCTTTTTCAATACCAGTAGATAAACGCTCAACATTAGTAACAAATAAATCATCACCAACCAATTGCACTTTATCACCAATTTTCTCAGTTAATAATTTCCAACCATCCCAGTCATTTTCTTGCATACCATCTTCGATAGAAATAATTGGATACTTAGCTGTTAATTCTGCCAAATATTCAACTTGCTCTGCTGATGTTCTAACTTTTCCAGTTGGACCTTCAAATTTAGAATAATCATATTTGCCATCAACATAAAACTCTGAAGAAGCACAGTCTAAAGCAATCATCACTTCATCTCCAAAAGTATAACCTGCAGCTTCTACTGCTTTTTTGATAGTATCTAATGCATCTTCTGTACCACCAGCTAAATTCGGAGCAAAACCTCCTTCATCACCAACAGCAGTAGAAAGACCTCTATCGTGTAATACTTTTTTAAGATTATGGAAGATTTCAGTACCCATTTGCAAAGCATGTGTAAATGATGTTGCTTTAACAGGCATAATCATAAACTCTTGAAAAGCAATTGGAGCATCTGAATGCGAACCACCATTAATGATATTCATCATTGGTAATGGCAAAGTGTTAGCTGAAACACCTCCTACATATCTATACAAAGGAAGTCCTAATTCATTTGCAGCAGCTTTTGCAGCAGCAAGAGAAACACCCAAGATAGCATTTGCACCTAATTTTGATTTATTTGGAGTACCATCTAAATCAATCATTAATTGATCAATTTTATTTTGTTCAAATACGGAAGTACCTACTAACTCTTCAGCTATAATCGTATTTACATTATTCACAGCAGTCAAAACTCCTTTTCCTAAAAAAGCTTTACCACCATCTCTCAACTCTACCGCCTCGTGTTCACCTGTTGAAGCTCCTGATGGAACCGCAGCTCTTCCTATAATTCCGTTTTCTGTAATTACGTCTACTTCAATAGTTGGATTACCTCTTGAATCGAAAATTTGTCTTGCGAAAATTTTAACAATAATACTCATTATTCTTATATTTTATGTTATTAATTTGTATTTTACTCAAAATTACGGAAATAAAATGATAATCATAAATAAAGAATAGACTATATTTTATAATTTATTAACGATAACGTTTTAGCTTTTTGCTTTCTCTATATTAGCAATAAACTGATCAAATAAATAAGATGAATCGTGTGGTCCAGGGCTTGCTTCAGGATGATATTGAACAGAAAAACAATTTTTACTTTTCATTCTCATTCCTGCTACAGTAGAATCATTTAAATGTAGATGAGTAATTACTAAATCAGGATGTTTTTCTAATTCTTCTTTATTAACGGCAAATCCATGATTTTGAGAAGTAATTTCACCTTTTACCGTTTCCAAATTAGTAACTGGATGATTGATACCTCTGTGACCATTAAACATTTTGTAAGTAGAAACTCCGTTTGCTAATGCAATTACTTGATGCCCCAAACAAATTCCAAACAAAGGCTTATCTTTTTCGATAATTTGTTTTGCAACTTTAATAGCGCTTTCAAGAGGATCAGGATCACCAGGTCCATTCGATAAAAAATATCCATCAGGATTAAATGACGCTAAATCTTCAAAACTAGCATCATAAGGAAAGACTTTAATATAACAATCTCTTTTGGCAAGATTTCGTAAAATATTAGTTTTAATACCTAAATCTAAAGCAGATACTTTATATTTTGCATTTTCATCACCATAAAAATAAGGCGTTTTTGTAGAGACTCTAGAAGCTAGCTCTAAACCTTTCATATCAGGAACTTTAGCAAGTGCTAACTTTAAATCTTCGATTGGTGTCCCATCCGTACAAATAACAGCATTCATAGCACCATTTTCTCTGATATAACTCACAAGAGCTCTAGTATCAACATCAGAAATACAAATGAGGTTTTGCTTTTTAAAATAATTTTCAAGACTCTCAGTTGCATCTGTACGTGAGTAGTTAAAACTAAAATTTTTACAAATAAGACCAGATATTTTAATATTGTCTGATTCTACTTCTTTATCATTTACACCATAGTTACCAATATGAGCATTTGTAGCTACCATTAATTGTCCAAAATAAGAAGGATCAGTGAAAATTTCTTGATATCCTGTCATTCCTGTATTAAAACAAACTTCACCATAAGCGATTCCGCTTAAACCAATTGATTTTCCATAGAAAATAGTTCCATCACTAAGTAATAATAAAGCTTGTTGTCTAGTTGTATATTTCATTTGTAGTTAAAAATTTTGCAAATTTAAATTATAAAAGGAGGCGAAACAATTAAAGAGGATAATAAATAAAAGATAATTTTAATTTCAAAAAAAAAGGATAAACTATAAATAGCTTATCCTTAATTTTTATTGAATAATTATTCTCATATTTATTCAGCAGCTTCAGCAGTTGGCTCAGCATTAGCCTCAGGAGCTTCAGTAGCTTCTTCAACTTTTTTAGCTTTTCCACCACGACGGCTTTTTGCTTTTTTAACTTCTTTTTTACCTCCGTTGTAAAGTTCGTTAAAATCAACTAGTTCGATCATTGCCATATCAGCATTATCTCCCAAACGATTTCCAACTTTAATAATACGAGTATATCCACCTGGACGGTCTCCAACTTTTGCAGCAACATCTCTGAATAAATCAGTTACAGCATATTTACTACGTAAATAAGAGAAAACGATACGACGATTGTGAGTAGTATCAGCTTTAGATTTTGTTATAAGCGGCTCAACAAATTGTTTAAGCGCTTTAGCTTTAGCAACAGTAGTGTTAATACGTTTGTGCTCTATAAGAGAACAAGCCATATTAGCTAACATAGATTTTCTATGTGCAGTCTGTCTGCTTAAGTGATTATTTTTTTTTCCGTGTCTCATTGCTTTATGAATTTAATCGCGCCTTAAGGCGGATTAGATTATTCTTTATCTAGTTTGTATTTTGTCAAATCCATACCGAAAGTAAGGTTCTTCACTGCTACTAGTTCATCTAGTTCAGTTAAAGATTTTTTACCGAAATTACGGAACTTCATTAAGTCATTTTTATTAAAAGATACTAAATCACCAAGTGTATCAACTTCAGCCGCTTTCAAACAATTTAAAGCTCTAACAGATAAGTCCATATCAACAAGCTTAGTTTTAAGCAATTGTCTCATATGCAATGATTCTTCATCATACGATTCTGTTTGTGCTATTTCATCAGCCTCAAGTGTAATTCTTTCATCAGAAAATAACATGAAATGGTGAATTAAAACTTTAGCAGCTTCAGTAAGTGCATCTTTAGGATTAATAGATCCATCAGTTTTGATTTCAAAAACTAATTTTTCATAATCTGTTTTTTGCTCTACACGGAAGTTTTCAATAGCATATTTTACATTTTTTACTGGAGTAAAAATAGAATCTGTAAAAATAGTACCAATTGCTGCATTCTGTTTTTTGTTCTCTTCTGCAGGGACATAACCTCTACCTTTTTCAATAGTCAAATCAAAACTTAATTTGATTTTACTGTCTAAGTTACAAATAACAAGTTCTGGGTTCAAAACTTGAAATCCTGAAATAAACTTTTGAAAATCACCAGCTGTTAATTGATCTTTACCGGAAACAGAAATAGTAACTGATTCATTATCAATATCCTCAATTTGACGTTTAAAACGTACTTGTTTAAGATTTAAGATAATTTCGGTAACATCTTCAACAACTCCTGATATAGTAGAAAACTCATGATCTACACCTTCGATACGAACAGATGTTATTGCATATCCTTCTAATGCTGAAAGCAAAACTCTTCTAAGTGCATTACCTACGGTCAATCCGTAACCTGGTTCTAAAGGTCTAAATTCAAATTTACCTTCAAAATCGGTGGAATCGATCATGATAACTTTATCGGGCTTCTGAAAATTAAATATTGCCATAAATTTCGACTAAGTCAATTATTATTTGTTGTACAACTCTACGATTAATTGTTCTTTAATATTTTCAGGAATTTGAAGTCTTGCAGGTACAGAAACAAAAGTTCCTTCTTTAAGATCATTATTCCAAGTAATCCATTCATAAACATGACTTGAATTAGACAAAGAACGTTCGATAGCTTCTAATGATTTAGACTTTTCACGAACAGCAACTTTATCACCAGGCTTAAGGTGGTAAGAAGGAATATTTACAACTTCACCATTTACAGTAATGTGTCTGTGAGAAACGATTTGACGAGCACCTCTTCTAGAAGGAGCAATTCCCATTCTAAAAACTACATTATCCAATCTTGATTCACATAATTGTAATAAAACCTCACCAGTAACACCTTTTGTAGCTGATGCTTTTTCAAATAAATTTCTGAATTGTTTTTCTAAAATACCATAAGAATATTTAGCTTTTTGCTTTTCCATTAACTGAACAGCATACTCAGATTTTTTTCCTCTTTTTTTAGCCATCCCGTGTTGTCCAGGAGGGTAATTTCTTTTTTCGAAAGCTTTGTCATCTCCGAAAATTGCTTCGCCAAATTTACGAGCGATTCTTGTGCTAGGACCAGTATATCTTGCCATTTTAATTTGTTTAAGATAGAAAATTATGAATTCAGGTCAAATCCTTCGATAATCTATGTTCTATCTAGGTTATACTATAAATAATTTTTGAGTATTAAACTCTACGTCTTTTAGGAGGACGACATCCATTGTGAGGCATTGGAGTAACATCAATAATTTCTGTAACTTCAATTCCACCATTATGTATAGAACGAATTGCAGACTCACGTCCGTTTCCTGGTCCTTTTACATATACTTTAACTTTTTTAAGTCCAGCCTCAAGAGCTACTTTACTACAATCTTCTGCTGCCATTTGGGCTGCATATGGAGTATTCTTTTTAGAACCTCTGAAACCCATCTTTCCTGCTGAAGCCCAAGAGATCACTTGACCTGCTGAGTTAGTAATGGAGATAATAATGTTGTTAAAGGAAGCTTTGATATGTACTTGTCCGTTTTGTTCAACGACAACTACTCTC
>JACCEA011202774.1_pt1 | contig 10729 bp, 16 predicted proteins | sample 7449851 | NCBI WGS metagenome assembly JACCEA01 (sample SAMN15323453, study PRJNA562643) | freshwater metagenome | isolation source: river surface water | place: USA:Blue River Watershed | collected 2017-08-18 | reverse complement strand
ATTGCCATGAAATTTGATCGTTATCTTTTGACAGACCAAAATCGCGCAAGATTTTCAAAGATTATCTAGACAGTTTTGTATATTCCAGCATTCAAAAACAGGAGCGCATCTCCTGTTTTTTTATGTCCATTTTTAGGCAAAAAAACCCCCACGCGAGCTGGGGGAAAAGGGTGGAACTACACCATGAAACTGAATACTTAAATCGATAGCTTAATCCTTAGAACTTCTTACCGAAGCCAACGGAAATCACCCAAGGGTCGATATCTAGGTTGTCGATTTTTTTGTAGTCGCCATTTTGGTTTAAGTCGAGAGTGACTTTTGTGTCAAACCAAATCTTTTTGACATCAAAGTTAATCAGCCACTTGTTTTCTAAGTTGTAATCAAAACCAGCTTGAATTGCTGGACCAAACGCATCGCGTGATATGTGGATTGAACGGGTTGACCCATCAGCAATATCTGCTCTTAGGCTACGATCCATGGCACGGACATAAGATACACCGGCGCCAACATACGGATCAAAAGTTTGGTCTGGATTAAAGTGCCATTGTAGAGTTAATGTCGGTGGTAGAAGATTTACTTCACCTAGATTTTTGTTGCTCACAGTAGCTCCAGCAGCTAACCCAGAGATGCTCACATCGTGCTTCGTACCTAAAGCCAAAATTAATTCAGCGGCGATATTTTTTGTAAAATAGTACGACACATCCAATTCTGGAATCGTGTTGCTGTCTACACGCAACTCTGCGCCTCTATTGCCGTAAAGATTGTCAGTGTTATATGTATCGAAAGTCTGTTTGCCGAGCTTACTACTTTCATCTGGGTTGATATTTGTCGCACGTAAACGTACTACGATGTCACCGGCTTCAGCATGGACTAAACTTGGCAATAAAGCTGCGCTAATTGCTAAGGCTACTAATGTTTTTTTCATGTCATTCTCCAACGAGATAATGCAAATTCAATAAGTGCATCATATCGATGGAATGCTCAAGGCTATTTGATTTACATCAAAGGAGATCAAACTTTGTGTAAGAAAGTCCGAATTATTTGCAGGTAAGGGCAGATTTATTTTTTGACGGGGACTGGGAATTTCTTAGAGACAGGGGTTGGTGGTGATGGAGGGAATCGAACCCTCGACCTCAGGATTATGAATCCGAAATTCCTATAATTTATCTAAATTTACAATTCAATATTACCTATTATATATCAATATGATATGTGTTATTATTATCATATCTAGATTAATAAAATTTCCTGAAATTTCACATAATACGTAACCCCAGCGTAACCCAATGAGATATTTTAATAATGATTAGAAAATTTAACTTCACAAAGGAGAGGCTAGATAACTTGCCAATTCCTAAGGAGAGGGAAACCTATCAGGATGCTAAGGTGGCTGGCTTGGTTGTCAGGGTTAGTAAGACTGGTACTAAATCCTTTAGTTTTTTCAGACGTATTAAGGGTGGCGAGCCTATTAGAGTGACACTTGGGAAATATCCCCTTATCTCAATTGATAATGCTAGATTAGAAGCAACTAAACTCAACTTATCTATTGAATCTAGAGCCAATCCTGCAACTGTAAGAAAAGCCATCAAAGCAGAACTAACTTTCAAAGAACTTTTTAATCATTATTTAGAGCGCCATAGCAAGCCTAATAAGCGTACTTGGCTTGAAGATTTGCAGAAGTATCAAAAGTACCTTGATAAGTCATTAGGCAAATCAAAAATATCTGCTATCTCACGTAAGGAGATTGGCGATATCCATAACAAAATATCGATCGCAGGCAATCCAACAACAGCTAACAGAGTATTGGCGCTTATTTCATCTATATTTGGTCGTGCGATTGAATGGAATTTGGTGGAGAAGAATCCAGCCATCGGAATCAAGCGAAATAAAGAGATAAAAAGGGATAGATTTATCCAATCAAATGAGCTTCCCTTGTTTTTTAGCGCATTGAGAGCGGAAGAAAACGAAACAGTTAGGGATATATTTCTTATTGCCTTACTAACGGGCGCTAGACGTGAGAATGTTGTTACCATGAAATGGGCTGATATATCTTTTGAACGTGCAGAGTGGTTTATACAACGTACGAAGAATGGCGAATCCCAAACAGTCACCCTATCTCCAGAAGCTATAGAAATTCTATCAACCAGAAAACCTAAGAAGATTGGCAAATACGTCTTCGAGGGAACTGGCAAATCTGGTCATTTTGTTAATCCACAAAAGGGTTGGTTACGCATTAAAGCCAGAGCAAAAGCAATTGGATTTATTCATGCTCTTGCAAATGAACTGAAATGGTCGGATACAGAAATAGAAAAAACACTATCCAATGCATTGTTATCTCCAAAAGAGACAATAGCCAATCATCTTCAAACTGCTTTGTCTTATGGCATATCGCCAGAGCAATTCAGTATTGATAATCTGCGCATTCATGATTTAAGAAGAACGCTTGGAAGTTGGCAAGCAAAAGCAGGTGCTAGTTTAGTGATGATTGGTAAAAGTCTTAATCATAAATCCGTTCAAACAACAGCAATCTATGCACATCTAGACAAAGAACCAGTTAGGGCAAGTGTGGAGTTGGCTACTAAAAACATGCTGGAAGCGGCTGGAATTAGAAAGGGTAACTAAAATGGATGATTTAATATTAGAAAATTATCCCCCCATAACTATCAGCCGTCTTTCTAGCGGAGTCCTGACTGGTAATTCTAATAATGAAGATGGAATTATCTTAATGCGTCTATTTTGTGAGATGAGTGACCAAGATAAAGAAATCCCAAATGAACTAATTAAACACTTCTCCGAAGTATTTAAGATTATCCTCGCTAGAGAAAAATTGCCTAACCAAGCGTTAGGAATAAAAGAAAAATCTCACCCTAACCACCCGTCCGAGAAAGTCAAAAAACAACTCGCTTTTGCATTTCTATTGCACCGAGTATCTGGAATGAAGATTGATGCTGCCTACGATTTCATATCAACTGAATTTGGATGGCAAAGAAGTGCAATTTATGAAGCATGGAATGAGCATAAAGAGGACGCAAGAAAAATGTTCCAACTATTTTGCCATGCTACCAACAAAATATTGACAGAAACTGAACAGAAAAATCTCAATAAAATTCTAAAAAGTTCGGCTCGTCAAAAATGACCCGAATTTTACAACTCTAATGTCGTTTTAAAGTGCCCTCAATAGCTGGATTATTACCCAGCTAGTCATAATATTACATGAGGACATTAAAATGACTGTAGATTCACCTTTAGTATTTCCAAAAAAGAACTCCAATCTTTTAACCAATGAACAAGCCGCAGAGTATCTTGGCGTAGCTTCAAACTCCCTCGCTGTATGGAGAACAACTAAACGTTATGCAATCCCCTACGTAAAGGTTGGGAGGCTTGTTAAGTACAGACTATCTGATTTAGAAGCCTTTCTAGAATCCAGAACAATCACTTCTTGCTAGTAAGAGGTGAACATGAAATTAACCTTTGACCAATACAGACGTCAAATCAGGCGTGAGTTATTTCTCAAGCGTCAGCTAGATAAAGATCATTCTGAGGCACGAGTATTTGCTGATGGAAAAAAGCTTGATGCACTTCTAGTGAAAGAAGGGTATGAACTTATATATCCAGCGGAGTGGAGTAAGACTTTTGATGAGAAACGTCACCAAGAGCGACTAGAAAAATATGCTGCAAGATATCTACAAAGTTCGCAAACTCATTTAAATCCAGAATCAATACCAGAGCAAGGGTAGCTATGATTTCTCATCAGATTATTTCTGGAATTGGGGAGACTTTCACGAGAAAGTCCCATAAAAATCTATATCCGTTAATAGGGCTGGATGAAATTAGATACTTGGTGGATAACCCACAATCGGTGGCAAAAGAAAAGGCTCGATGGGCTTTGCCATCAAACTTTCATAGTCGCAATCATAAAGAGCAGCAGGCGCATGGCAGTTACCTTTATTTATGGGCTGATTTGGATGAAGTAGCTCAAGGTGTTGGGTATGTGCGTGATGTGATTGAATCAATCATTGATGTTGACTATGAGATTTATACCACTCGCTCTGCAACGAGACATAACCAAAAGACAAGAGTACTGATACCACTCGCAAATGAGATTTCATCTTTGGAATGGCATGAGTATCAAATCACCTTAAATAAATTGATTTGCGAGCACCAAATCAAGCCCGATAAAGTTAATAAAGCCTATGGGCAGTTCTTCTATTTACCCAATCGTGGTGATTTTTATGCCCATTACTCAAGAAGGAATGGGAATTATTTTAATCCAGCACATCAATGGGAGAGTTATCTGAATATAAAACTGACAGAGAGGACAGAGCTAACGGAGTACACAGATGATTACAGAAGAGTAAAGATGAATATAGAGATTACTGATGTCATAGATAGAGTTGATATTGACTATGCTAATTTACCATCTGACTGCTCTCCCAAAACAGAGGGCGAGAGAAATAAAAAGCAATTTAACTTTGCCAGATACCTCAAGCGTGATCATCCAAATGCTGATTGGAGTCAGTTAAGACCAATTGTATTGGATTGGTATAAGCATTTTGAAGGGGTGATAGGTACGAAAGGCTTCTCTGAAACATGGAGTGATTTTCGTAGGGGGTGGGTGAAAATTAAAGTGCCTTATGGAAAAGGCATTGAATCCGTCATTACTGGTATTGATTTAGATGTTGCCGTTCCAGAAGAATTCATAAATCTTGGATATACAAAGCCTAGAGAATTCAAGTTATTGTTGATATGTGAGCAGTTACAGTTATTGCAGGGTGATGAACCATTCTTCCTCTCATGCAGAAAAGCTGGGGAGATGATTGAATATAACCATGAAGGCGCATCTCTAATCCTAGATTCATTTGTTGCTGATGGAATATTGGAGATAGTTAAAAAACACACAGCCAAAGATGCAACTCGTTACAGATACACATGGAAGGATTTAAATGACACAACTATGTAATAACAACCTGCTTGAATATATTGAAAATATTGACAATCAGGCTTTACCTATCCCCTATAGAATTGACCTTAAGTCGATTGATGATGTGAGATTAGAGATGGCACGTGTATATCGTGACATGAAGTCACAGAAGATACCCACAAGCGATGGGACAAGATTGGTTTACGTGCTCGGACAGATAGGCAAGATGATCGAATTGCATGATATTGAAAAGAGAGTTGAAGAGCTGGAGTTAGTTTATGAATCTAAAGAGTAGATTAAAAAGATTATCACCTTCGCTTTCTCAGTATAAAAAGGTAATTGTAGTTAAATATCCTGCTGAATTAGTGAAATTATCATTTGGCTCAGAGAGATTTGATCGCCAGCAAGCAGAGACCGCAGATGACTTTATTATAAGAGCGAAAGAGCTTGTTTTAAAGAGAGAAAAAACCCTTAATACAATCATTTTAGTTGGAAACTTCTAATACTTTCTTAGTCAATTTTATTAACTCTGAGTGAAGCGTATCAAAGACTTGTTCCATTAAAGTATTACGGAAGTTAGGCTGTCCCTTATTGGGCTTCAAAAGTAATGCAGGATGATTGTCTGTATTAGCCGAGTATCATCAGAATGACGAATATTGTTGCAGAGGTTACCCAACCTCTAAATATTGGGTTAACAAAAATTTGTTCAAAAATACTTGGCTTAAGGTTGTGAGATTTTAGAAATTTATTAGTATTAAATTCATTTGGGGTTAATTGCGGATTATCAATATAGTATTGCTGTATGGTGCGAATTCTATTTTGTATTTTATTTTTAAAAAAGAATTTGAAGAAACCACTCGAAAGAATATCAATATCCTCTTCTGACCAGTCTATAGGAGCTTTCTTATTGAATTCCAATAAAAAGAGAATCATGCTGCCGCCTTGCACAACTTCAAGAGCCTCCTCTTTTGACCTGCCATCAGTCGGTATTATGTCAACAAGCAAAGTGAATAAGAACATAAAAAATTTTGAGATCTGAGGAAAGAAAAGTGAAAAAATAATCTCAAAAATGAGGAGTGCTAAGATAGAAATTAACACCTCATAAATACGACTTTCTGCAGACATTTTCCCAATGCCGTAATAGAGAAATGGTGCACCAAAAGTGTATAGCCAACGTAGCAATAGGGATGGTAAGCCAAACAGAATGGTAAAGAGTTTATTAGCTCTATAATCTAACATTCCAAACATAATTCCCCCTATTTATTAAGGATGCTTTGTCTTATGCATTTTTGTAAAGCATACTTATTACTTTGATAATAGACAACAAAATTAAAAATTAATGTTATGGTACACAATCGGCTCAATAAAGGAAGCATCGCATGAAATACAATTTGAATAGAAAAATACTACTTTAATCCAGAGAGTTTTTCATCAGTCAAAACAGGCTCTTGTTGTAATAGCGATATTTCTTTTATTGATTCTTACATTTAAGTAAATTTTAAAACTAAATGTTTTTATTAGCGCATAAAATAAAAGATTCTCTTAAAGATGATATTGGTCAAAGCATCATAAAACTTCAGTCCATTTCAAAATGGACTGAACAGAAGCATTTGGCTCGTAAAAACTTAATTTCCATGCTCGAAAAACATGATTACATCTCTTTCAGTGGTCATGTAGATAAGTATCACCTTTCATGCGTTGGAGAATCTTGTATATATGATGTTCCCAATAACCGTAGAGGTCATTTGAAAATTTTCAGAGGTCATAGAATTAGATTAGTATGTGTACGCTCTGGAAGATTTGACAGATTGTATATGGCTGGAAAATATGAAGGAGTTTATTAAATGGCTAGTTATGATGATATTGAAAATGATCCAGATTATATAAGAGCAAAACAGGAATCAGAAAGAAATCACCCAAACTATGAATTCAAATTGCTTCTCAATGAAATAGAGATTCATTTGAGATATGGTATTCCAGCATTGAAATTTATTGGTTGGATAATTGTGATTCTGTTATTAGCAATACTGTATAAGCTCTAATTTTTAGGGTCTAAATTTTATATAAAACTTGCGCATATAAAATAGGTATATATTATCTTGAGCCTCTATCAATTATGCTTGCGGTCTCTTTTAACAGCCAGCGAAAAGGTGATAAGATGACTAGTAAGTAAGTAAATAGGTTTTATTGCTTACCGTTCCGATTTAGCCTTACTTGCGGGGAACGTTAAATGAATACTGCTAAACAAGGCTTGTACCTTTTCATGAGGAGCAAGAACATGGAAGTTTTCGAAATATATTTATCAGTTTTAGCTGTTATCGCCATTGCAGGACTATTGTTTGGTTTTACTTCGCATTACACCTCCTCAGAGGATGAAGATGAATCGAATGTAATAATCTGGTCAGATTTGTATCCCCATAAAGTAAGAATTTATGCGCCTTATCCAAATGCAAAGGTTTTAGATAAAGCTAAGCGGATAGTTGACCAAATTTGTCCTTATGCATTCAGACCTCATGGCGGGACTTTTATGGTAATTCTTCAAAGAGAGTTTTACCTTAATAAATATTTATGGTTTTACAACAGTCACAATAGATTCCCGTCTTTAGAGCGACTGGCTGACAAACCCCCTTCTAGCTATGGATTTCCTTACAAGCACAAAGCCATACCTGCAGGTAAATGGTACGTTCCTAGTAAATCACTGAGAGGTACTAGTCATGACAATTAAGAAAATAGGTAATTCACTCTACATATGCGGTGACCATCCAATAGAAGATGCAAAGTTCTATGCGAGTCTTCTGAAATCACCCGAACTTGGCTTAACTGCAAGGCAAATTAAAGCTGTTAAAGATGGAAAATCTATTTCTATGAAATTAGCAGATAGTGAAATAAAAGATGAAAACTTTGATCAGGTTTTAAAGTAACACTCTAAAAAATCGCAATTTTTATTGGTAAAAATTAATACTAAGTTTAATTATCAAGGAAAACTCGGTCTCCCTGATTAATATTTGTTTCTTCAGTTAGCTCGATAAGATAGTAGCCATCATAACCTTTGGAAACCTCTGCTCTAGTGATTGAAGTATCATTACCGATGGTAATTTTCGTTCCAACGGGAATTGTTGTGGGAATTGTGGAAGAAAAAATTACATACTTTGGATTAGTATTCACTGATACTATTGAACCCACCTGACCTCTATAAGGCAAATTCTTGGCGTTATTAGCTATTTTTGCTTTTTCCTCAAGTTCTCTTTTAGCATTAAATACGCATGCGTCGAATAGACTTGAATTAGGGTTCAATCCTCTATCAAGGCAGATTTGGGTATAAGCACTATATTTGGAATCATCTACATATGTATTAGACTTGGTATTTGCAACTGTTTTAGCTTCGTAGGTTGCTATTTGATAGGGTTGAGGTCTAATCTCATTTCCAGTGAAATTTAAAGCGGCTAAACGAATCTTTTCAACCCTTGAGCCACTTGATGGGTGCGTGCTGAAAAAAGATGAATTGGAGGGAATTATTTGCTCTTGAACTCTTATTGCTCCCTCAGCTGAAAATCCAGCTGCAAGCATATACCTAACCCCTTGTTCGTCAGCCTCAAGTTCCTCATTTCTCGAATATGCTGCTAAAGTAAGGTTTGATGCAAGATCTAAGCCTGTTTTGTACAAACCTCTGTATGGATTATACGCAGCTCCACCGTAGCTCGAGTCAATAGCAATCATTGCTAAACCTGCTAGTAAATCTACTAAGATGCCAGCATTCTGACTTGATTTAGCATGTTGTAATGTTAGATGAGAGATTTCGTGACCAACTACTGCTGCTAAAGCATCTGTATCATTTCCCAGTTTATCTAAAATACCAAGAGTAAAAATTGTTACAGGCTGTCCATTTTGCCATGTTGCATAAGCATTTATTTCTTGGCTATCAGAGATAAGAACTTTAGGGTAAATACCTGCCTTGCTTGAAATACTGTTTTTGATCTCATGAAATCTTAAAATAAATGTTCTTGAAAGTGTATGCTTAACTCCATTATTGGAAATGAGTTGAAGGTTATCCGAATTTGCAACTTGATTAGCTGCAGAGTCTAAATCCCAAAAGGACTCCCCAGCCTCACAACTAAGACATATAGTGATAAGTGTTAATAGGATTAAGGACTTAAACTTCATGAGCCTCATCACCTTGAGTTTTCAAGAACACATTTATTAAATTCTTCCGTTTTATCTTTGAATCCTTGTTTTCTACAATTATCTTTTGCTGTCTCAAGTTTAGAGTCATTAAGATTTGAATCTTTAGTGGATATCATCTTGTTTAATGATTCTAATGCCTCCTCTTTTGTCAGTCCAAATGTGAACTGAAACTTTGCACCATCAGAGGTATTTCCATTGCCATAACCAGTAGTGCATGACGAGGCATACCATCTCATAGTCAAAGATCTTCCGTCAGAGCATTGACCATTAGCATTCCCTTCCTGACCTTCACAACCTATACCAAAAGGAATTTTGTCAGGACTTGACGCAATGCCTGAGCAATTAATATTGCTATTGATGCCAGTAAATTCGTACTTACCTCCACCAACCATTAAATTGTGATTTACATTTCCAATAAACATGTCTGAGTTATTATCAAATTTACCAACAGCTTTATAACTGACACATCCACTAAGAACAATGAATGTAAATAAAATTTGAAGGTATTTCACTATTCCTACCTTTTTAAATAGATTAAAAATTAACATTATTAGATATTCCCCCCAAAATCTTTCATATAGTTAGGTTTAATTTAATCAAAATTGATCTTAGAAATTAGCCACTTAATTAAAAAGATTAAATACAGAACAACATAAAGTGATATTAGAAATATTAATAATATAGTGCTACCGTATTTAATTTCCTTTTTCATCATTGAGTTAGGTTCAATGCCAGCAAAAAAAATCAATAGAATACTAATTGATCCCAGAAATATTAGCCAAGAGTAGAATTTTTTTTTCATTAATTAGTTAGAGCGATTAACTATTTGCCAATATGGGCGCAATTAAAATACAAAGTTAAATTCATCAGCACTCCAGATTTGTCGAGATTTTAAATATGTATCTTATGAATTAATTGAAATATTATCAAAAAAGATATTAAATAAAACAATTATTTAAAGCGACACAGTTAACATGAAAAAATTATTCTTATTTCTTCTACTTGTCCCTCTTAATTCTCATGCTGAATGGACTCAGGTTGAGGATAGCTTTGATGGTATAAGTACATATGTTGACCTGTCGTCAATCAGAAAGACAGGAAGCTTGAGAAGAATATGGGCGCTTTTTGATTTCAGCAAACCTCAGGAAGATTCAAAATACCTATCAATGAAATCTTTAAGCGAGTATGACTGCAAGACAGAAAAATATAGAGTTCTAAGTAATACAATATTTAGAGGGAACATGGGTTCTGGAGAGGTAATTAATGCTCCTGAACCTGATAGAAGTTGGCAGTATATTTCTCCTGAGAGTAAAGCCGAATTCTTTTATAAACTTGTTTGCAAGAGAAGATGATATAGATTCTGTTTGCAGAGTTTCATTGGGTGGGCTAATAATTAAAAGTATTCTCTGTATTTGTTTAGATTTCTCTCGAGAAGTTACCCCAGTGTAACCCAGAGAGTAAAATAAAAAAGCCCACATTTCTGTGAGCCTCTATTTTATTGGTGGTGATGGAGGGAATCGAACCCTCGACCTCAGGATTATGAATCCTGCGCTCTAACCGGCTGAGCTACATCACCAATCCAGACTTTTCGTAAAAACGAAAGCCGCGCATTATAGCCTGAGACTT
>JACCEA010565134.1_pt1 | contig 10729 bp, 8 predicted proteins | sample 7449851 | NCBI WGS metagenome assembly JACCEA01 (sample SAMN15323453, study PRJNA562643) | freshwater metagenome | isolation source: river surface water | place: USA:Blue River Watershed | collected 2017-08-18 | reverse complement strand
GAAGGGTGAGTGGAATCGGTGTGGAAGGGGTTGAGCGGCATGGATGCCGCGAGAGGCGCGATGGGCCAAGGATGGCCCTTCGCGACGTGCCCCTGGAGCGCCGATGGAGCAAACGAACCCGGCATGTAGCGAAGCGAAATGGCGGGCCGGATGTCGGGTGCGTTTCTTCTTGGTTACTTCTTCTTGCCGCATAGCAAGAAGAAGTAACTCGCCGTGCAAGGCGAAACCTGTAGCCAAGTGCCGAGGAAAGCGTTCCGGTAGTGCTGGTCACTCAAGCCAATAAAAACCACCGGATTGCCAATCCGATAAAACACCGGATGTACCTGAAACGACAAAACCCGGCACAAGACCGGGCTTTGTCACACGCAGGCAGACCTTACAGCAGCTCGATCGCCACCGCCGTCGCTTCACCACCACCGATGCACAACGAGGCCACACCGCGTTTGCCGCCTTTGTGCTGCAGGGCGTTGATCAGGGTGACGATCAGTCGCGAACCGGTAGAACCGACCGGGTGACCCTGGGCACAGGCGCCGCCGAACACGTTGACCTTGGCATGGTCCAGACCGTGCTCACGCATGGCCAGCATGGTGACCATGGCGAAGGCTTCGTTGATCTCGAACAGATCCACGTCGTCCTTGCTCCAGCCGGTTTTCTTGAACAGGTTGGTCAAGGCGCCGACCGGGGCGATGGTGAACTCGCTCGGGTCCTGGCTCTGGGTGGCGTGCGCGACGATTTTCGCCACTGGCTTGAGGCCACGCTTGGCCGCTTCTTCCGCGGTCATCAGCACCAGCGCGCTGGCACCGTCGGAGATCGAGCTGGCGTTGGCGGCGGTCACGGTGCCGTCTTTCTTGAAGGCTGGCTTGAGGGTGGGGATTTTTTCCAGATTGGCGTTCAGTGGTTGCTCGTCATCCTTCACCACCACATCGCCTTTGCGGCCGGCCACGGAGACCGGAACGATCTCGCTGTCCAGCGAACCATCGGCAATCGCCGCCTGAGCACGCTTGAGCGATTCGATGGCGTAGGCGTCCATTTCTTCGCGGGTGATGCCGTACTGGTCGGCGGTGTCCTGAGCAAAGGAGCCCATCAGGCGGCCGGTGCGTGCGTCTTCCAGACCATCGAGGAACATGTGGTCCTTGACCTCGCCATGACCCATACGCAGGCCGGTACGGACTTTCGGCAGCACGTAAGGTGCGTTCGACATGCTTTCCATGCCGCCGGCGACCATGATTTCGTTGCTGCCGGCCTTGAGCGCGTCATGCGCCTGCATCACCGCTTTCATGCCCGAACCGCAGAGCTTGTTGATGGTGGTGCAACCGGCGGCTGATGGCACGCCGGCGTTCAGTGAGGCCTGCCGGGCCGGGCCCTGCTTGAGGCCGGCGGGCAGCACGCAACCCATGATCACTTCCTGCACATCGGCGGGCTGGATGCCGGCGCGGGCAATGGCTTCGCGAATGGCGATGGCGCCCAGATCAACTGCGGCAATGCTCGACAGGCTGCCCTGAAAGCCGCCCATGGGCGTACGGACGCTGCTGACAATAACGATATCGGACATCGGGAAATACCTCTGCAAGGGAAATTATGGGAACCGGATTTGTGGTTGAATCCTAACATGTGACCAGAAGCTAAAAAATGGTCACGCTGATAAACGGCTTACCACTGCTTCGGGAAGTGATATAGCATCGCGTTTCTGTAACCAATTCCAATCACAAGAACCACAGGTAACTGCTCATGCTCCAGACGCGCGTTATTCCTCCGGCCGAGAATGCCTACCAGTACCCCTTGCTGATCAAGAGTCTGCTGCTCTCGGGCGTTCGCTATGAGCGCGACCGTGAAATTGTCTATCGCGACAAGCTGCGTTACACCTATCCGACCCTGATCGAGCGCGTTGCGCGCCTGGCCAATGTGCTCAGTGAGGCCGGGGTCAAGGCGGGCGATACGGTGGGGGTGATGGATTGGGACAGTCATCGCTATCTGGAGTGCATGTTCGCCATTCCGATGCTCGGCGCGGTGCTGCAAACCATCAATATCCGCCTGTCGCCGGAGCAAATTGCCTACACCATGAACCATGCCGGGGCCAAGTTTGTCCTGTGCAACAGCGAATTCGTGCCGGTGTTCAATGGCATTGCGGCGCACCTGCACAGCGTACAGAAAACCATTCTGCTGACCGATGGCGAAGAAAAGACTGCGGATCTGTTCAACCTGGTCGGCGAGTATGAAGACCTGCTCGCGGCTGCCTGTCCGTGCTACGACTTCGAGGATTTCGACGAAAACTCGGTGGCCACCACCTTCTATACCAGTGGCACCACCGGCAACCCGAAAGGTGTGTACTTCACCCACCGACAACTGGTTCTGCACACTCTGGCGGTCGCCACTACCCTCGGTTCGCTGGACGGCAACCGGATCATGGGCAACAGCGATGTGTACATGCCGATCACGCCAATGTTCCATGTGCACGCCTGGGGCATGCCGTTCGCGGCGACCATGCTCGGCCTCAAGCAGGTGTATCCGGGGCGCTACGATCCGGAGCTGCTGGTTGGCTTGTGGCAGAAGGAACAGGTCACCTTCTCCCACTGCGTACCGACCATCCTGCAGATGGTGCTCAACGCCAAGGCTGCGCAGGGCGTCGACTTCAAGGGCTGGAAACTGATCATCGGCGGCTCGGCGCTGAACCGCTCGCTGTTCCTCAATGCCAAAGAACGCGGTATGCACCTCTCCACCGCCTATGGCATGTCGGAAACCGGCCCGATCATTTCCGGGGCCTACCTCAATGACGGCGATCTGGCCGGCAGCGAAGATCAACGCACCGCCAGCCTGCTCAAGGCCGGGGTGCCGGTGCCGCTGGTGCAGGCACGGATCATCGATGCCGAGGGCAAGTCCCTGCCACACGACGGCCACGCTCAGGGCGAACTGGTGCTGCGCGCGCCCTGGCTGACCATGGCCTATTTCAACGAGCCGCAGAAGAGCGCCGAACTGTGGGAAGGCGGCTGGCTGCACACCGGCGATGTGGCGGCCATCGGCACCGGCGGCGCCATCGAGATCCGCGACCGCATCAAGGACGTGATCAAGACCGGCGGTGAGTGGATTTCCTCGCTGGAACTGGAAGATCTGATCAGCCGTCACCCGGCCGTGCGCGAAGTGGCCGTGGTCGGCATAGCGGATGAGCGCTGGGGCGAGGCGCCGTTTGCGCTGATTGTGCTGCGTGACGGGCAGGCGCTGGATGCGGCCGGCCTGCAGGCACACATGATGCCGTTTGTTGAACAGGGCCGGATCAACAAGTGGGGTATCCCGCGTTCGATCGCACTGGTGAATGAAGTGCCCAAGACCAGCGTCGGCAAACTCGACAAGAAAGTGATTCGCCTGCAGATCGCGCAGTGGAAAGCCGAAGGCAGTTCGGTGATTTCTTCGTTGTAAGCGTCTTCGCGGTAGACTGGGCCGGCCGTCTCATCGGGAGGCGGCCGGTTATCTGTCTGGTCGTGATGAATCCATCTTTTTCTCCCCCTCTCCTTGCTCTGCTGCTAGTGGTTGCCTGTCAGCCGGTCCTGGCGGGCGTGCCGTTCAATATCGGTGCTGTTGAAGCACAGCTGGATACGGAGCTGGACTATTCGCTGCTCTGGTCAACCCAGAGTCCGGATGCTGATCTGATCGGCGCCAACAATGGTGGTCGTGGCTTGTCCACGGCCTCCGACGATGCACGCCTGAACTATGCCAGTGGTGACAGTGTCAGCCGCCAGTTCAGCGGCAGCAGCGCACTGGAGCTGCGTTACCAGAACAGTGGCGCCTATCTGCGCGGACGTTACTGGTATGACTTTGCCCTGCAGGACGATGACCTGCCGTTTCGCCCGGTCAGCAACAGCGGGCGCCAGCAGTCGGCCCAGTCCTCCGGCGGCGAATGGCTGGAGGCCTTTGCCTATCAGCGTTATGCGTTGGCGCAGCAGCCCGGAGAAGTGCGTGTCGGCCGGCAGATGCTGAACTGGGGCGAAGGGTTGTTTATCGCCAATGCGTTGAACGAACTGAATCCACAGCAGGCGTCCGCCTATCGCCAGCCGGTAGCGCCGCTGAACGAGGGATTGCTGCCAGTCAATTTGCTGCACCTGTCGCAGGCACTCGGCGAGCGCTGGGAGCTGGAAGGGTTCTATCAGCTCAGCCGCGCTGAGGATGTTTCGGAGAACTGCAGCACCTTCTTCTCCCCGGCGGATTATCTGGCACAGGGCTGCGATGACAATCTGGCGCTGCTGCAAACCCGGCAGCAGGTCGCCGCGCTTTACGGACAGCCGGCGTTGGCAACCTTGCAAAGCTTGGGGGTGCGCTGGAACAACCCGGATGAAGGCGTACTGGTGCAGCGCGCTGCCGATCAGCAGACCTCCACCGACGGCCAGTTCGGGCTGGCGGTGCATTACTTTGCCGAGCCGCTGGATACCCACTTCGGTCTCTACGCCCTGCATCTGCACAGCCGTCAGGCGTATCTGGGGATACGTGCGCCGGATCAGGTGACTTATAGCGCCGCGCAAGGGCAGGGTGTGCTGGCGCCGCTGGTGGTGACCGGCAACAGCCAGTACTTCATGGGCTATCCGCAGGATCAGCGGACTTACGCGCTGAGCCTCTCCAGCCAGTTGCGGCTGGGCCTGCTGTGGGCCGGCGAGCTGAGTTACCGACCGAATGCACCGCTGCAGTTGAACACCGTCGACCTGCTGGCGGCGCCGCAAACGCCATTGGATGACAGTCAGTCGCCCCTGCAATTGGCTCCCGGTGAATCGCTTTCCGGTTACCGGCGCAAGGACATCACCCAGTTGCAGTCTTCGCTCAGCCAGACATTCGATCAGGTACTGGGTGCCCAGCATATGACCGTGCAAGGTGAGGTGGCGCTGGTGCAGATCGGCGGCCTGGAAAGCCGTAGCGAAGCACGCTATGGCCGCGACCCGGTGTATGGCCCCGGCAGCCTGTCCGGCAATGCCTGCGCGACGCGCAATACCAATGAGTTGAATGCCGCTGGCGCGTCGCTGAACAATGCCGCGCGCTATTGCTCGGGGGACGGTTTCGTCACCTCAACGGCCTGGGGCTACCGCGCCAGAGCGGTGTGGGAATACCAGCAGGTGCTGCCCAAACTCACCCTCAAGCCGCAGCTGGCCTGGGCGCAGGACGTGGCCGGCTATGCCCCGGACGGGCTGTTCAGCGAAGGGGCCAAGGCCGCCAGCATCGGCCTGGATGCCGAGTACCAGAACATCTACCGCGCCAGCCTCATGTACAGCAGTTTCTTCGGTGGCGAGTTCAACACCCGAGCCGACCGGGACTTTTTGTTGTTCAGTCTGGGCGTCGATATCTGAGGCGGCGTAGCCCGGATGCAATCCGGGTTAATCACCTCAGGATCTATCACCCCGGATTGCATCCGGGCTACGGGCTGGCGGTACTGCGCGTTATTCCCTCTCCCCAGCCCTCTCCCGTAAACGGGCGAGGGGGGGGTCCGTGCAAACCGGTCCAGCCGTGATTGTCCGGCAGTCTGCATTCAGCGCCGCGCCATATCGCCTCGTCGACTATGCATCCGGGCTACGGGCCTAGCGATGACGCAGCTTCTCGGCCACCTTGCCGATGACCCGGGCGGCCAGGCGCTGGCGCTTCAGCGCGAGGGTGTCGTTGTCAAACACCGGGGTCGGCACCACCTGTTCTGTGGGGTGCTGGTATTGCGGGAAGAGATTTAACGCATGCCCGCGGGCAATGCCGTATTTCACTTGCTCATCCCAGATCGGCGAGGTGTCGAGGGTCTGGCAGCACATGGCAACCACCGGGGCCGGCGCAAACGGGAAGTCGCTGCCGAACAGGATATGCGAGGGGTCTACCAGCTCGCGCAGGGCGGCCAGCGAATAGGCCGATGGCGAGAGTGCGGTGTCGTAATAAAAGCGCTGGATGTAGGTCAGCACCCCCAGGGGCGCCGCTTTGATGTACTGCGGCATGAGATTGGCCAGTGACACGCGCCAGGCGATAAAGGGCAGGAAACCACCGGAGTGCGAGAGTATCCAGCGAATCCGCGAATACTTCTCCAGCGTGCCGCTGAGGATCAGATTGACGGCGGCGCGGGTGGTGTCGCAGAGAAATTCGACCATGAAGTGCGGCGTACCCAAACCGAGCTGTTCGCTGGTGGCGTGGATGTTCGGGTGCACAAAAACGGTCGCGGCGCGGCGGTCGAGCTCGGCCATCAGCTCATCAAACCGCGGGTCACCGAGAAACACTCCATCGGTGCTGCCCAACAACACAATGCCTTCGGCTTTGAGCGTATCCAGTGCATAGATCGCCTCGGCGGCGGCGAGGTCGGTAAATGGCATCGGCAGCACGGCGAACGAACCAAACCGCCCGGGGTAACTGTCACGCATCCCGGCCGAGAACTCATTGCAGGCCCGCGCCAGCGACACCGCCCGGGCTTTGTCACCGAAATAGACCCCTGGTGCGGAGAGCGAGGTAATCGCGGTCTGGATGCCGTTGGCATCCATCAGCGCAATGGAGGCCGCCGGCGACCACTGGGGAATCGGGGTGCTGGCCACCTCTTTGATCCCCAAACGGTCCATCTCCTGCATAAAGGCCGGCGGGAAGAGGTGGTGGTGCACATCGATACGGCCTTGGCTAACGGTCATGACTTTTGCTCCAACAATGGATGGCGGTATGGGCCGGCGACTGCATCGAACGCAGTATCCCTCCGGCGAATAAATTCAGTTAATCAGTCGTCATTGCGCTGTGCGGGGCGAATTGCAATCCACAGGCAGGTCAGCAGAATCAGCAGCGCAGGTATGGCTTGTGGCAATGGGGTAAAGATCACGTGGTAATACAGCGCCCCGAGCATCACCGGGATTAGGCAGCCAGCGGCAAGCCGGCGCATCGGAGTGATGTAGAAACCCACGGCTGCAGCAACCTCGCAGAGCCCGGCCAGAAACGACGTGCCTTCAGGTAAGCCCATGGTAGTGAAACTCTGTGTCACTTCCGGGACGCCAAACAGCTTGGCCACCCCGGCGGCACCTACATACAGCGCTACCAATGCAACAGCGAGTGAATAGGTGTATTGCTTGAGCTTGCTCATGTTTATCCTCTTTGTAGCGTACGAATGGCTGTACTGAAGGTGAATCAACGGCGCGCCAGCAGGTCCAGCGCGACGTCGACGATCATGTCCTCCTGGCCGCCGACCATGCGTCGCTTGCCCAGCTCGACGAGGATATCGAGGGTCTTCACGCCGTACCTGGCCGAGGCTGCTTCGGCGTGGCGCAGGAAGCTGGAGTAGACCCCGGCATAGCCGAGTCCGAGGGTCTCGCGGTCGACCCTGACGGGGCGGTCCTGCAGCGGGCGGACGATGTCGTCGGCGGCATCCATCAGCGTGTAGAGGTCGGTGCCGTGGTTCCAGCCCAGACGCTCGGCAGCGGCGATAAACACTTCCAGCGGCGCGTTCCCCGCGCCGGCGCCCATACCGGCGAGGCTGGCGTCGATGCGGTCGCAGCCTTCCTCGACGGCAGTGATCGAGTTGGCCACGCCCAGCGACAGGTTGTGGTGGGCGTGCATGCCGGTCTGGGTTTGCGGGTCGAGCACGGCCTTGAACGCGCGCATGCGCTCGCGGATGTCCTGCATGTTCATCGCCCCGCCGGAGTCGGCCATGTAGATGCACTGGGCGCCGTAGCTTTCCATCAGCTTGCCCTGTCGGGCGAGTTCTTCTGGCGGAATCATGTGGCTCATCATCAGGAAGCCGACGGTGTCCATGCCCAAGCAGCGGGCGTAGTCGATGTGCTGGCGTGAGATGTCGGCCTCGGTGCAGTGGGTGGCCACGCGCACCACGCGGGCACCGGCATCGTAGGCGGCCTTGAGGTCGTGGATGGTACCGATGCCGGGCAACAGCAAGGTGGCGATCTTGGCGTGGCTGATGACGTCGGCAGCCGCTTCGATCCATTCCAGATCGGTGTGGGCGGCAAAGCCGTAGTTGAAGCTGGAGCCCTGCAGGCCGTCGCCGTGGGCCACTTCGATGGAGTCGACACGGGCCTTGTCCAGCGCGCGGGCGATGTCCTGCACGTTCTGGATCGAGTACTGGTGGCGGATGGCATGGCTGCCGTCGCGCAGGGTGACGTCGGAGATATAGAGTTTCTTGCCGGGGTTGAAGGTCATGGCGGTTCTCCTCAAGAGTTGATCAGTGACTGCGCCATGCGCTCGGCGGTGGCCAGCGCGGCGGAGGTCATGATGTCGAGGTTGCCGGCATAGGACGGCAGGTAATGGGCGGCGCCCTCGACTTCGAGGAACACTGAAGTCTTCAGTCCGGAGAAGCTGCCCAGTCCGGGGATATGCAGCGGTGCGGATGGCGGAATGACGTCGAACTGCACCGCCTGCTTCAGGCGGTAGCCCGGCACATAGCTGTGCACGGCGTGCACCATGGCTTCGATGGAACCGGCGATGGCGGCCTGATCAGCGGCCTCGGACAGGACGAACACGCTGTCGCGCATCATCAGCGGTGGCTCGGCCGGGTTGAGCACGATGATCGCCTTGCCCTTGGCGGCGCCACCGACCTGCTCAAGGGTCTTGGAGGTGGTTTCGGTGAATTCGTCGATATTGGCGCGGGTGCCGGGGCCGGCCGACTTGCTGCTGATGGTGGCAATGATCTCGGCATAGTGCACCTTGGCCACCCGCGAGATGGCCGCCACGATCGGAATGGTGGCCTGGCCGCCGCAGGTGACCATGTTGACGTTGGGCTGGTCGAGGTGTGCGTCCAGATTGACCACTGGCACGCAATACGGGCCGATGGCGGCGGGGGTCAGGTCAATCAGCCGCAGGCAAGGCTTGAGCTGGCGCAGTAGGGCATCGTTGCTGACATGGGCGGTGGCCGAGGTGGCATCGAAGACGAAGTCGATGTCGTCGAACACCGGCAGCCGGGTCAGGCCTTCGACCCCTTCATGGGTGGTCGCCACGCCCAAGCGGGCGGCGCGGGCCAGACCGTCGGAGGACGGGTCGATGCCGACCATGGCGCCCATTTCCAGGTGCTTGGCGTGGCGCATGATCTTGATCATCAGGTCGGTGCCGATATTGCCGGAACCGATGATGGCGACTTTCAGTTTGCGGTGACTGCTCATGGGATGAGCCTCCTGTGGCGGCGCCAGTCGGAAAATGGAATAGGTCAGTCTTGTAGGATGGGTTGAGCGCAGCGATACCCATCAATACACGCGGTGATGGGTATCGCTGCGCTCAACCGCATCCTACGGTTTGCCTGCAGGGCCTAAACAAAACGGCAGCCGACTTCGCCGAGGCGGGTCAGGCGCAGCTGCAGGCGGTCGCCGACGACCACCGGGGTCATCGGGCCGTGGGCGCCGGACAGCAGCACATCGCCGGCCAGCAGCGGACGACCGGCAGCCGCCATGGTGCGCGCCAGCCACAGGCAGGCATCCAGCGGGTTGCCCAGGCAGGCGGCGCCGACACCGATCGAGGCTTGTGCGCCGTTCTTTTCCAGCAGCATGCCTTCCAGACGCAGATCCAGCCCCGACAGCCGGGTCGGCTGCTTGCCCAGCACGTAGAGCGCCGAGGAGGCGTTGTCGGCGACGGTGTCGGCCAGGCTGATCTTCCAGTTCTCGATGGCCGAATCGACGATTTCCAGCGCCGGCAGCAGGTACTCCACCGCGCTCATCAGTTCGGCCAGGGTGCAGTCGGCGTGGGGCAGATCACGGCCAAGGACGAAGGCGATCTCGCCCTCGGCCTTGGGCTGAATCAGCCGGCTGCAGTCGATCTCGCCGCCATCCAGAACTTCCATGTCGGCGAACAGCATGCCGAAGTCCGGCTGGTCGACGCCCAGCTGCTGCTGCACCGCCAGCGAGGTCAGGCCGATCTTGCGCCCGACCAGCCGCCGGCCCTGTTGCAGCGCGGCGCGGGTGTTGAGTTCCTGTACGGCGTAGGCGTCGGCCAGATTGCTGATGCCGAACGTGCCGGAGATGGGGGCGATGGGTGCCTGTGCAGCGCGGGCGTTGGCCAGCGCTTGGGCGGCGGCTGCAATTTGTGTGGCGTGGCTCATGAGGCCTCCTGTTGGCGGGTGGCGGTCTGCAGGCCCAGTTGCTCCAGCAGGCTGTGGACGGCGGCGGGTGCGCTGCCCGGTCTGGCCATGGCAAACACAAAGCGGTCGGGGCGGACGATGGCGACGGCACCTTCGGCATAACCGGCTTCGCGGAAGCGGCGGATGCACTCGCCGCTCATGTCTTCCCACTCGCTGAGACCGGCCGGGGTGCTGGCCGCTGCCTTGCCTTGCGGGCGGCCTCCGGCCGGATAGAGGGCCAGGTAACGGGTGTTGAGCTGCGCCAGTTGTTGCAGGTCTGCCGCCGACAACGACTGCCGTGGATCCACCGCAAAACCGATCAGCGCATAGCCATCGCCCAGTGCTTCATCGAGCAGCAGCGGCCGGCATTCGCGGTCAGCCAGGGTTGGTTGTGGTAGCTGTTCACCTTCCAGTCCGTTGCGACGCTGACGTGGCAGGCCGAAATACGCGCCGGCCTCGTAGCGCGGGCGTGGCTTGAACTTGGCTTCGCTGAGGAATTCGCGCAGACCGGGGGTGCGGCGGGCGGTGCGGGTCGCGACATTGCGCAGGGAACTGAGCAGCGGGTTGGCGGTGGAGACGAAATTCTTCATGTGGATCGACAGATCGATCATCGCCTTGGCATGCGGCCGGCGTTCACTCTGGTAGCTGTCGAGCAGTCTGTCGTCCGCCTGACCCTTGAGCGCTGCGTCGAGCTTCCAG
>JACCEA011703535.1_pt1 | contig 10730 bp, 7 predicted proteins | sample 7449851 | NCBI WGS metagenome assembly JACCEA01 (sample SAMN15323453, study PRJNA562643) | freshwater metagenome | isolation source: river surface water | place: USA:Blue River Watershed | collected 2017-08-18 | reverse complement strand
TGCTTTGGGATAAAGGTATTGAAGCATACATCGCAGGGCATTGGTCCACCGCTAAGGAAATATTTGAAGAGACTTTGAGACTGACAAAAGGCAAGGACGGCCCTTCAAAGCAGCTGTTGGGTTATATGGGAGATCATGGCAATATAGCTCCAAAGGGATGGAAGGGTTATCGCATGGATGATGAAGGTGGACATTAGATATTAGTTAATTAAGTAGCATCCACTCCGAATGCCACGCCCAGCAGCGACAGCGGGCAGGAGAGCACGCACTGCAGTCGCATGCTTAATTTAGAGCGTTAATTAAGTAAAATATCAAATCCATAGAAATCCACCGTATTTCCGGATAAACTTCAAATTCTCGGCTTTTCTCGAAGATCTTGATTTTTATTTTTCTCGTCATCTCATCAATGCTTTGAGTTTTTGCGTTTGGTCGATCTTCACTTAGTTTCACGTTTCACGTCACGTTATTTGTGTTTATCAATAACATCGCTTTGGGGTTGTTATTTTTGTTGTTGTTGTATTTGGTCTGATTCTTGAATCTTTTATTTTTATTTTTTATTCTTAACCTAAAAAATGTCCACTCCTGCTGGTAAAGCCCCAAAATCAGAAACTGCTTGCATGTTCTTTGTACGTGGTAAATGCACTGCTGGTGAATCATGTGAATATTCTCATGACAGCGAACTTATTCGTGCTGCTCAACAAGCACGTGCTGATCGTCGTGCCCGTAAAGCTGCTGCTGTTGCCAGTGGTGAACCACGTGAAATTCCTGTGAAGACTAAGCCTTGCAAATACTTCTCCACTCCAGAAGGTTGCAAGAATGGTGACAGTTGCACCTTTTTGCATGACGAAGCACCACCTGCACCAACTCCAGCCCCTGCACCAGTCGTCGCCGTCCCTCCACCAGCTCCGGTCAATGAAGAGCCAAAGAAAGTCTGTCGTTTCTTCTTACGCAACAAGTGTGATCGTGCCGACTGCCAATTCCTACATGAGAAGCCCGAACAAGCTGCCCAACCTGTTGTTGACGAAGCAAAGGCCGAAAAGAAGAAGGCCAAGAAGGCTGACAAGAAGAAGGAAGAAGCCGCTCCTGCTCCCACTCCAGCTCCTGCTCCAGTGGTTGTTGCTCCCCCACAGGTTGATGCTACTGAAGAAAAGGCTCCAAGAACTTGCCGCTTCTTCAGAAAAGGTCGTTGCAACAAGGGCGATGAATGCGAATTCAGTCACGTATTAAGTGAAAAGAAGGTTGCCCCCGCTGCAGCCGCTCCTGCTCCTGCTCCAGTTGTTGAGAAAAAGGCTGAGAAGGTAAAAGCGGCAAAGGCCGCTGCCCCCGCTCCTGTCCCTGCTCCAGTCGCTCCTGCTGCAAGTGAAGAACCAAAGAAGATTTGCCGCTTCTTCTTACGCAATAAGTGTACCCGTGGTGCCGAATGCGAATTTTTGCATGAGCGTGCCCCAAAGGAAAATAAACAACCAGCTCCTGCACCAGCTCCTGCCCCTGCACCAGTCGAAGCACCAGTGCAGAAAGAACCACGCGTTCGTGAGAGACGTGTGCGCGAGGACAGACGTGAAAATAATGGCGATAGACGTGAACGCGACGATGGCGATAGACGTGAACGCGATTATGGCGATAGACGTGACAATGATAGACGCAGTGCTCCATCACGCCGTCGCCAGGTGCCTGGCTCAAAGTCCAATGTATGCAAGTACTATCTCGAAGATCGTTGCGAGAAAGGTGATGATTGCCCATTTGGCCATTTCCGTCCATCCAGTAATGTGAGAGGAAGAGGTGGTGCTAGTTCGAGAGCTCATGTATTCACTGGTGATCGTTAAACGCCGAGCATTCGGTAGGTCCTTTTATGTTCTTCCGGTGTTTGTTGTTTTTTCTTTTTCCTGTGATGATTTCTTGCTTGTCATTTGATAATACCTGACAGTGTAAACATGTGCATATGTTAATTGTATGCTTGTGTAAAATATTGTTGTGGGTTTTGAGTGAGTAAACTGGTCACTGTTTGAAGTAGCTCGTGCTTTTCTTGAATGATTTGTTTGATTTCTATTTTTAGGTGATTGGATTGGCTTGTTTGCCTGTATGAGGATGTGATAAGTAGTTGTGTTCTGATGGTGATATGAATATATATACATAATTTGTTTGTGCTCTCTCTTCCTCCCATCGTGCAACTGTCTATGATAGCTTGTATGTTTAGATGCTCACGCATTGCTTGATGTGCCATTTGTGTTGATTGTCTCCTGTTGTTAGCTGCTGAAAGCTTTGTGTGTTGTAGTTGTCATGATTTTGTTGGATGGATTAGGGAGAGGTATGTGTAATTGTTGTAGAATAGTTGCCATTAGTAGTTAGGGTAATGTAATAAAGTTCTGATCGTTCTATTAATCGTTGTTGTAGTCAGGTATGTGGTGAGGATAATTGCTTAAGGGATGGAAACAACAACAATATATGTATTTTATTTGTATCCTTATCATTTTCGATTCTACCCTATGGATTGGATTGAAATCTATTATGTCCCTGTTTAGCCAGCCTATCGTACATTTGTCCTTTTTGCCGTTGTCGCCCTCTCGAACGAGGTTCTTCCATTTGCGACAACTTTGAAATTGATTTCGTCATTGTTGTTGGTCTAAATGTCGGTGTATCAGGAGCAAAAATAGCGGATCCTTTTACGAACTCTCCAATTTCTAAGGAACATTCAATAATTTTTACTTTTGGTTGCATCAATTTAACTTGATCAAATGTAGCATTCACATAATATTCAAATGCTCGTTCATCATAATAAGGATGAAATTTACCCTTTCTGATCCGATAACAATTATACTGGATTGCAAGAATTCCTCGCTTGGATTTCAATGGCATACATACAATATCATCATTACGTAAACCCGGATATAATCGCCATGTAAGATCATCACTATCAGGCTGAAAAAGACGAATATTATCTTGTTGAGGAAAATGACCTTCTTGTTGTAATCGACGTTGAATTGAATTAAAATATATTAAATGTAAATATTTATCAATACCGCTAGGAAAACACCAATGGGTGCAATCACCAGAATCAACATGAGCATCATATTGACTTCGTAACATTTTATTTACAGGTATAATACTTATTAGACCTTTTTCTACTAAATTATCCATTAATTTATGAATAATATCATTACGCCAATCACTATTTTCATTTATTGGAGAATCTCGATTCCCTTGCTCTGTCAATAAAGTATAACCAGCGGTGGGATCAAATGCATCTAAAGTACATCCTTTTCTTTTAATAATATTATCATCAATAAAATAACCATTTGATGTACTATAATGTTGTGGTGTAGTTTCTGTAAGAAATAGTAATGGCATATTTTTAATAGTAAATAATTCTTGTATTTCATGTTTTTTTAATGGTATTATTTCATTAATAAATTCATTATATTGATGTTTATTATAATGTAATCCTACATTAAATATTACTATATCATCCTTCGTTAAAGAATATTTATAGATCATAGGTAATATATAATTGGTAATATTTTGATTATTAGGTGGATTAGAAACAAACGTTATTGATGTATTATATTCTTTAATTGTTAAATATCCACTAACTATATGTGCATGTAAAGGATTCTCTACACCAATCTTACCTGGATCAATGGGCATTGGAATTACTAAAGGATCATTGAAATGTCTAGCACGTTCATCGAAATATGTATGTATATGAGTTGTTATACCTTCTAATTTGTATAGTGAACATACTAATGATTCCCATGTTTGTCCCATCATGCTATCACCAAGCATCAAGATACGACGATGAGCGATCATTTTAAGAAATTCAAGAGGATGAAAAGGCGAACATGAATTAGGATTATTTGGTATAAAATGTCTGTGTTCTAATAATTTTGGACGATTCTTATCATTACCACGTCCACTTGTCTTACCACCACCACTCTGATAATAACATGTATAACTTGCCTGTTGTGCTGGGCATGCATCGCGTACAAACCTTTTCACACTTGATGGTATATCATGACGATCAAATACTGTACGTGCACCATGGATAACATAATTATCATCGGCAAATGATGCCGCAGTTGTTTGACTTCTCGTTGATCCGTCCGTATTATGGAGTTTTCCTCTCTCATCAACGGTGATCCATTCCCCATCACAATAAGTAAAATCCAATCTCTTTTCGCGTTGCGATTGACCTCGATTCACACCTAAGATGGAATAGAGTAGAAAATAAAGAATGACCCGTGTCATCATCATACGTACAGTGGTACTTGACAGGTATGAAAATAAATTCAAGCCTCATTTGGATTTTGCAGAGAAATATTTGAACAAAAAGTAACCCTATATGGCTGAAGCTTTTTTTATTTTATTTTATTTTTGTGTTATACAAGACTATTAGCTATCCCATTCTTCATTGCGATTGATGGAGGAGGTTTCGCATCTCTCCCCTGAATCTGTTATCTTCCATTACATTGGACAACTTCCAGGATAGAAATGAGCCAGTGAAGAAAATTTTAAATCATGGCCATCCACCGTTTCTTCTCGGTAAAACACGTGTTGTTGGTGTTGGCCATCATGGTAATCATTGGACAATTCACTGTTCCAGCATCAATTGATTTATCATATTGTGATGGTGATTGGACGGATCCACCATATACAAAATGGCTTCGACATGATTCCAATGATTCATCTGGTCAGGAGGATTTGAATGCCATGGTCCAACAATACGGCAATTACAAGATTTATGCCAGTCGAACCGCATTTGATCGACATCACTCAACACAAACAGTTGAAAAGTTTGTTCAAGAAGCTTGTCCGGCTCAACAAGCTGGTTATACTTGTTATTATGGAGAGCATAACCAAGATAAATCGAAATTACTCGAAGCAAGACGATTTTTACCTCATAATCCAATGACTTGCCAACCATTCACTGCATCGAAATTCCTCGAACTTATTTCGAATAGAAAAATATTGATCTTGGGGGATAGTATATCTGGACAAGTGTGGGAATCATTGGTTTGTACGTTGTATGGGATTAGTGGTGTGACGACTCATCTCTACACACATTTCAATCAACACTTCAAGAACTTCAACAATCCATTACTTGTTCCTGTGCCTATCGACACGAAAAAGATTGGTGTTGAAAATCCATTACATGCACACATTGTTAGTGGATATATGACATTAAAAGAACTCAATAGTACGATAAGCTTTGTCTCAGAGCCTTTGGATATGACGAATTACATTCCACGTATGATCAAGAAATATCAATTGCATAAACAAGATATTCTAATCTTCAACATGGGTATGCATGTCAATCAAGAGCAACAACAAACATTTGCTGAAGTGTTATTACCTGCAAAGCGGAAAGAGATTGAAGAAGTTCTTGGAGTGAAATGTGTCAATAATCAAGAATGTTCAAGTATCCCCAATAAAAATGATGCCCCAATGATATTTATTAGTGAAACTACACCACAGCATTTTTCAACTGACAATGGATATTATACAAATGATGCGAAAATAAAATCATATGGTTGTTCTCCTCATAATTTTACATTGACAAACGACGATCGTCTCGTGAGATCAGATGATTGGAGGAATGCTTTGGTATATAAGACTATGGACCCTCTTGCCAAGCAAGGTTTAGTATCCTACATCCCAATAGGTAAGTATTTACACAGTCAATATGATGCACATGCCGGTGGTGCTCATGATTGTACACATTGGTGTTTTCCAAGTGGTATACATAAATATTTTCATTTAATTTATTTTAATGCTTTTATTAAGCGATTACAAGAAGAAGGTTCCATCAGAGATCCACCAATGAATAGTGGTTCCCATTATGCTATGGAAGACAATGATGATATCACATGGAAACTACACCCGACACTTCGCAATCACGATATTGTATGTTTTTATTCTCAAACACAATTCACATATGATTGTTATCGTATTGAAAAAGGAAAATTTCGTCGTTATTATAATTTGAATGCATTAAAACAATTAGAAAATATTCATCTTGTTAGTGAAAAAACTTCATTACAACAAGCAATTAAAACATATCCTAATGTAAAATTTATTGAAATACCATTAGAAGTAGGTGATTATATTTTAGGTGAGCCACTTGGAATGACTTCGAAACATACTTCCACAGCAAAAGCTGCATCTGCAAATTCAGTAAGAGCAAAGCATTTTACAATGAAACAAACGGATCAAAAGACAACACATCATACTCGGGAAAATAATAAGCATGGTATAGGTAGAAATAATATGAAAAAATCACAGAATTTGAATAATTTGTGATCATTTTTCCAACGTGTTAACAAAATACACAGTCAGAATTAGTTTGGTTTATTAGATGTAGCCAATATTATATTGTCCATCGCAGTAGGTAGCTTTTGTTTTGTAGCTTTTGTATATAATTTTAGGTAAATCAAATTGTCCCTTCATTTAATTTTGTCACCGACAGGGATATTGCTGTTAAATTGGACTTGCAGTGGTTGTCAGACAGTTAAAGTTTGGTCGAATCTTATTATGGTAATATTGTAAAGAAATAAATTAATGATTCGAAAGCGATACATTCCTATGCATTAAAGTATCATCAGGAAACAATAATTGCTATTTTATCTTTGTCCATGGTGCATTTATATCAATTTCAAATGAAACAGCTTCATCGAATATATTCTCTAGATCAAGTACATTGTCAATATCCCACTCGATTAGGCTTTGATTAAATTTACGACAATTATTAAACATAGAACTCATGTCAATAACACGGCTAACATCCCACATACCAAGAGGCTGATTGAACTTTGTGGTAGAAGCAAACATTCCAGCCATATTTGTAACTTGTCCGACATTCCAAGCATCGAATGGTTGATTGAATGCGTGGGCATAACCAAACATTTGGCTTATATCATGTACATTTGAAACATCCCAACTATTTAATGGTTGATTGAATGTCGTAGCTTCAAAGAACATATGACTCATATCCAATACTTGACTTGTATTCCATCGACCCAAAGGTTGATTGAATGAATATGCGGTGACGAACATACTGTTCATAGATTCTACATTACTAACGTCCCAATCATTCAGGGGTTGATTGAACAAAGTAGCTCTTTCAAACATACCATGCATACTCGTGACATTACTTACATCCCATGAATTTATTGGTCGATTAAAAGATTCGGCACCAAAGAACATATAGTTCATGTCACAGACTTTACCTGTATCCCAATTTTGAAGATCTTCATTGAAATATTTTATTGCCAAAGATCGATAATTATCAGCATTGGAATATTTTATTGCAAATAGACGATTCATATTTATTACTTCACTTGTATCCCAATAGGAGATATGACCATAGTTTATCCATGCATTTTTTAATTTGGTTAGCCATAAATTGACAGCATATTGACAATTGTAATCTGTGATGGCATGGTGTAAATATACTTTGATTAGTCGTCGTAGTTCCACTGGAACACACAAACGATATAATGATAGATCCATGAATGAGAAAATCGTTGTCCTCATGGTGCAGAATTCAGGACTTTCATAAAATTCCCTAATCATCACTGAACTGTTTTTGCCGGTACTATGCTTTCGCCAGTCAATAATATTATGACAAGTTACAGTTCAAGGGGCAGCTAAATGGGCGGGCACGCCACACCCGGCGCGGGCATGCCAAAAAAGCGCGCAAACAAATTCAAGCAGAACACAGAAAAAATTAAGATGAAACTCTTCATTGGTCAAGCATCCATGAGATGGTGGGTGACTACACTATTGTTGAGTGTCTTTATTCACCAAACTCACCAAAAGCATGTGTTAGATCTTACCTATTGTGATGGTGATTGGTACACAGATCCAGCCCCATCCACTACAAACAAAACTACTTCTATCCACCATGATAATAAGACGCAACTCTATAATCACTATGATATGTGGGCTTCTCGCACACCCTTTATCCCTAATAATGTTGGACCTAGTGTTGCCAACTTTGTGAAAACATCATGCCCAGCTCAACAGTCTGGTTATACGTGCTATTATTTAAATAACGGCGATGTGGAAGGGGTGCGCCCTAAAATGTTAGAACGACGTTATTTCGTACCACATAATATGGAAACATGTCCACCCTTTACACCAATCAAATTCTTGGAGTTAATAGCGAATAGGAAAGTATTGTTGTTAGGTGATAGTACCACAGGTCAAATATATGAATCACTCTCATGTGCAATATTAAAACTTGATAATTTAACAACACACACGTTTACTAAATTTCAACAACATCCTAATAATTTTAAGAATCCTTTACTAGTTACTGTTCCCATTAATCCTGCAAAAATTGGTGAAGAGAATCCATTACATGCTCATATTGCCTCTGGATACTTGACTATCAAGGAGTATAATGCGACGATTATCCTGCAGTGTAATCCTTCTCATAATAATATACATCTACCAAACTTTATATCCCAAATGATATCAAAATATCATATAGAAAAAGAAGATATTGTTATTTTCAATTTTGGATTGACGTTTAATGACGCACAACATAAAGATTATGTTGAGAATGCTATGCCAGAGAAAAAGAGAGAAATTGAAGCGATTCTAGGGATTAAGAGACAATACGTGCAAGCTAACGTTGGTAATACTACTACTATGATTGAAAACTTATCTATTACAAATCATAATGCACCAATGATATTTTTATCTGATACAACACCACAACATTATAAAACAAAAAATGGTTATCATACTGATGATCATGCTATTACAATCGCGGGTTGTGCTTTACACCCAATGGAAGTCGATGAGAGTGGTGGTGTAATACGTGGTGATTGGAGAAATGAAATACTACATTCTGTAGTGAAGCCGTTAGCTAAGCATGGTTATGTTACCATGATACCATTTGCTAAACATTTACACAGTCAATATGATGCTCATGCTGGTGGACATGATGATTGTACCCATTGGTGTTTTCCTAGTGGTATAAATAAATATACGCATTTATATTTTTATAATGCTATAAGAAAACGATTATTGCATGAATACGATGATAATGCTGTACATCGTAATCCTAAAATAGGACGTTTTGATCATTTTTGGTCGAAGGATAGAGATGATTTGACATGGAGATTATTTCCTGGTTTAAGAAATGATGAGTTTGTATGTATTGTACATACAAATAAACATCATCATGGTTATACATGTTATAAGATAGAAAAAGGCAAATTACGTCAGTATGTGAATTTAGCTACATTGGATTATTATGAACATATTCAAATTGTTGATGGTGCAACAATATCATCCCAGAAGATACCTCCAGATCGTATAATGCATTTTATTGAACAACCATTAGATTTAGGTGATTATGTTGTAGGTAAACCAATTACTCCACCACCAAATGTAACACTTCCTCATCCGACTATTGTTACTCCGCAACCACCGAAGGTTGTTACGAAGCATGAACTGCCAAAGGTTGTTACGAAGCATGAACTACCAAAACAATTGGTTTTAAGGCCCCGATTACCAACACTACGTCCAACGAGCCCACCTCCTCCTCCAAGTTATCAAGCCCAACATAGCACTGTTATTAAGCAAGGTTCTTCACAGCAAACCACGTTATACTCGGGACAATTGCATCAACAACAAAATCATCATACGTTCCAAACCACACCGCAGATTACAAAGAAAGATAAAACATCAAGCTCTTATTATATAAGGCCATCGGTTGGTAATGTTAATGGTAATTGATAAATTTAGTTATTCAACTAAGTTTTGTACTGTTCATATGATGTGACAAATGATTGAAGTTAGTCTATGACTTTCTTTGTCAATGTCACCATTTTTTGTTTTTGTTTTGAATGATCAGCACTCATTGATTTCTTCTGATCAAATCGACGATAATGAATAGCTGTCATAGTTTGATTGTTACTTATATTTTTTATGTAGTAGGTAGTTTAATTATAGCAAGTGGAGCAACGGTGTTAATTGTGCGTCCGTAATTAGCAACTTCAACAAGCACCGCGCATTTATTTTTTATCAAAATACAATTGTAGAAATTTCTCCTTGTTGAGGGTCCCTTAGCCGTGCAAAAAATATATTTGAGTGATAAAATGATATATGCCTTTGTAGCTTTTATTGTAGCTTTTTTATTTCAAATTTCTGCGGCCAACAGACAATATCGAGTGACTTGTATCGGTGACTCTATCACTCAAGGCAAAGGAGGATGTATGCCTGATGCATATGTTGATATCTTAGCAGAACAATTGGGTCCTCAATATTCTGTTTTGAATGCTGGAGTTGGTGGAACTACTATGTTGAAGAAAGGCGTCTATGACAGTACCATGCTGCCATATTCTTATTGGGATACAAGCGCTTGGAAATCTGCCTTAACCAGTGATCCAGATATTGTCACCATCATGTTGGGTACCAATGATGCCAAATTTTACAATTGGGAGGGTATTCAGCAAGGTACTGGTGATTACTATGCGTTGGATTACGTTGACATGATCAATCAATTGAAGAAAGAGACTAAAGCCAAGGATATCTATGTCATGGTTCCACCACCTTTGAGACCTCCATATCCTTTTGATATGAACCAAACTGTCATCAACGAAATTTTTCCTGTATTGGTTCGCAATATTGCTGAAGTTGCTGGTGTAAAGGTCATTGACATTTTTACTGCTTTGAGTGATAAGGACTACAGTTGCGATGGCTGTCATCCAAGTCATGATGGT
>JACCEA011684754.1_pt1 | contig 10730 bp, 8 predicted proteins | sample 7449851 | NCBI WGS metagenome assembly JACCEA01 (sample SAMN15323453, study PRJNA562643) | freshwater metagenome | isolation source: river surface water | place: USA:Blue River Watershed | collected 2017-08-18 | reverse complement strand
GTGTCAAAGCTTGCAAACAAATGAAATATCGTGGTGCAGGGACTTTTGAATTTTTGTATGAAGATGGCCGTTTTTATTTCATCGAAATGAATACGCGTATTCAGGTTGAGCATCCTGTGTCTGAAATGGTGACAGGTGTTGATTTGATTAAAGAACAGATCCGCGTGTGTTCCGGTTTGCCACTCTCAATCAAACAGTCTGACATAGTGATTAAAGGTCATTCATTTGAATGCCGTATCAATGCTGAAGACCCTAAAACCTTTATGCCTTGTGCAGGGTTGGTTAAAGGTTTTCATGCACCGGGTGGTTTGGGTGTGCGCGTTGACTCGCATCTTTACAATGGCTACACAGTGCCGCCAAATTACGATTCTATGATCGCTAAAATTATTACCTTTGGTGATACCCGCGAAATTGCCTTGAATCGTATGCGCAACGCACTCGACGAAACCATTGTGGATGGCATTCGCACGAATATTCCGTTACAGCAAATGCTGGTGCGTGATGAATCCTTCCGCAAAGGTGGCGTGAATATTCATTACCTCGAGAAAAAACTCGCCGAGTAATGGCGATGAAAATCCGCCCCAGTGTTGTTGCAACACTGGGGCGTTTTTATTTCTGAGCAGAAAAATTAAGGTGTGGCAAGGTGCAAATTAAGATCGCAACATTGAACGATATAAAAAAAATAGCCCCGATTTTTGATTCCTATCGTCAATTTTATAAACAAGAACCTAATTTGGAAAAAGCGGTTGATTATCTGTCTCTGCGACTTAAAAATGTTGAATCAATTATTTTATTTGTAGAAAACGATCAGCAACAAGCCATAGGGTTTTGCCAACTTTATCCATCATTTTGTTCAGTCATTGCTGCACCTATATACCTGCTATATGACTTATTTACCGAGCCAGAAGCGCGCAACTTGGGTGTTGGAGCTGCGTTACTGAATGCGGCGCATCAACATGCAAAAGAAAATGGCATAGCTCGCATGGATCTCACCACAGCAAAAACTAACTTGGTCGCACAATCACTCTATGAATCTGTAGGTTGGGTGCGTGATGACATTTTTTATACCTACAACAAAACTGTTTAACTTGACTACTTGCAGGTCGCTCTATGCCTTGGCTCCAATTAAAAATTGTCTCAACTCGTGAGCAAACAGAACAGATTGAAAATGCGTTGCTGGCGAATAATGCTGTATCGGTTACTTTACAAGATAATGCGGATCAACCCATTTTTGAACCAGGTTTAGGTGAAACACCGCTTTGGGATCAAGTCAGAATTACCGGCTTGTTTGATGCGGAAATTAATACTGAACAAACGCTCGAACGAATTCAGAAAAAATTAAAAACACCTCTTTTGGAGTTTTATTGGGAACAGCTTGAAGACAAGGATTGGGAGCGGGAATGGATGAGTAATTATCATGCGATTTGTTGTGGCGAGCGTTTATGGATTTGCCCTAGCTGGCAACAACCTCCCGAGCCTGAAAAAGTGAATCTGATGTTAGACCCCGGCCTAGCCTTTGGTACGGGCACTCATCCGACAACGTTTCTTTGTATGCAATGGATAGATCAGCAAGATTTTGCAGGGCTTGAGGTTGTGGATTATGGTTGTGGCTCCGGTATTCTTGGCATTGCAACCTTATTGTTAGGCGCCCAAAAAGTGATTGGTGTGGATATTGATCCGCAAGCTTTGTTAGCCACTGTCGAGAACGCCAAACGTAATCACTTACCGGAAGATGCTATGCCGGTATTTTTGCCCGCTAGAGCGCCCAAGGTTCAGGTCGATGTGATGTTGGCGAATATACTGGCCGGTCCTTTGGCTGAACTTGCACCGAAATTAAGTGAAATGACTAGATTCGGCGGCAAGATTTGCTTATCGGGAATGTTGTCAGTGCAGGCAGAATCGGTGATGCAGGCCTATTCACCTTGGTTTTCATTCGACCCTATTGCAGAAAAAGAAGGTTGGGTGAGGTTAACGGCGGTGAAAGTTCGTCTGTGACCCGCGAGTCTATAAAGAACACTCAATCTTGATTTACTTCGATGAATGTTCCAGATTCCGACAGCTGATATTGAGTGGATTCGCTCGGAGTGCTGCAAACATGGTTAATGTCAAAACTGCACCCCTCATTCAGATATATTTTCCTGTGGAATGTTTATTGCGGTATTTGTCATTCCTGTGGAAATCCAAATTTGCCGTTTGTGTTTTTCCATTCTGACGCTGCTGGAATTGCCTCAATAACATCCCAATGCTCCACTATCTTGCCGCCTGCTACGCGGAACAAGTCATAAAAAGCCGAGTGTTTGCCTGCAAACTCTCCTTCGCTGATTGTCAGTACAAAATTGCCTTCACCTAACACCTTATGAACTCGGTCATAACGCATGGTGATGCCTGCTTTGGCCATGGCGGCCAGTGCTTCTGATAAGCCACTTAGCCCGTCAGCAATTGCTGGGTTGTGTTGGGTGTAGTGGGTGGCATCAATAAATATGGGTAATTTGTCGTACTTGGCGCCTAAGAGAATATCGGTGACAAATGCATTGACGAGAGCTTTGTTCGCGGCTGTCTTTTCGGTGTCAACAACCTCGGTGGAGCCATCAATCATTGAGCGGCCACTTGGGTTTAGGGAAGTTGGGGTTTCTTGCAGGTTATCCCAGTGCTCTACGATCTTGCCGTCCTCAAAACGGAAAATATCAAAGCCAATTTTAGGGCCAAAAAAGTTGTATTCCGTGTGAGCAAACACATAATCGCCATCTTGGAAAACACGCTGGGTATTCACTTTCGGCGAACCCTTGGGTAAGGACTGTAAGACCGCCCCTAAGCCTGCTAAGCCATCACCTACACCAAGATTGTGTTGAATGTATTTATGGGGGTTCACACTGGCGACGGGGCCAGCTTCACCTGTTTCGATACTTTTTAGCAAGGCTAGGACTTGTTGTTTTTTGCTAGACATATTGTTGCTCTCGTTGGTTGGATTACTGATTTTTGGGTGCCATAGCCGCATGGCCTGAACATGGCTCGCTGGCGAGTAAAGTTAAGGTTTGGAGTTGACTCTCACAAGGTTGATATTGGGATAATGATGGTCAAATCTGGGAATGTGTGTGTTCAGAGGGTAGAGTGTGAGTATGTTAAAAACCAATAGCAGTATTAAAGATATTCATTTTCAAAACCCGCGCTTAACGCGAATTGGCGTGGATATATTGAGTTTGGCTGAACTTCGGCGGCGCGCGTCTGCAACCTTGGTTGCCCCTCAGCGGCTGGGGTTTCATTTGCTATTGATGGTTGATACTGGGCATAGCGCACATTTTGTGGATTTTGTGGAGTTAGCCTTGAATTCCGGCTCTGTGGTTTTTGTACGTTCGGGACAAGTCCAGCAATGGCTGTTGGACGAGAGCCTTCAGGGGCATCTAGTCCTGATTACAGAGGAGGCATTAAATCCTGCTAGTTCAAGTCTTGGCAGTGATATGGCACTGATTAAACTGGATGAATGGCCAACACATTCGAAGCCTGAAATATCATCATTTGGCGCTATAAAGGCAGAGCTAATGCACTTAAAACAGGATGTTGATGGCTTTGATAGTACTGAAATCCAAGCGGCACTGATTAAACATCGTCTTTTGGTTTTATTGTTGCGGCTTGCACAATCCATTAACCCAGTTGCTGCTCAACTCAATCGCCATGAGGCGAATATCTATCGCTTATTTGCAAAAGAGTTGGAGCAGCATTTTTCTAAACGCCTTACAGTCTTGGACTATGCCAAGCGGCTCGGCTATTCGCAAAGTACATTGTCTCGAGCCTGTGTTGCAGTGGTTGGATATACCGCTAAAGAGGCGATTGATCGGCGCATAGCCTTGGAGGCGAAAAGACTTTTGGTGCATAGCGACACCACAGTGACTTTTATTACCCATGAATTGGGGTTTGGCGAATCCACTAATTTCATAAAGTTTTTTAAAAGACGCGAAGGTATTACGCCACTGGAATACAGAGCCAGAATCTTGAAAAATACTTCCTCAGGTTAACAGCCAATCCAATAGTCGATTTTTGTAATAGCCCCATTCCGCAGAAAAAGAAGGGAGCGCGAGGGTAACGACGATAAAAATTCGTTAGTTATTGCACACTTGGTAATAGCTTGCTTGTGCTAAGATTCGAGCACGATTGATCGCATCAGGATGCAGTAAAGATGACACTGACTACAGCCCCCAATACCATGGTCACGCGTTGCCCTAAGTGCAGTACAGCGTTCCGTATTACAGCGGCGCAGCTGGAGTCGGCGAAAGGTGTGGTGCGTTGTGGTTCTTGTTTGCACGTCTTTAAAGCTCAGTCGCATTTGGTAGGCAAACCTGCCGCTCCGTCATCTTCAGCCCCTGCACCACAGCCGGCCAAACCGATTTCAGCGATTTCCAGTATTGCCAAAACGATTGCAACACCTGCGAGAACAGAAGCCAGCCTAACCACAAAGCCCCCAGCGGAAAAAGTAAACAGAGACACTGCCGCGCCTAAAGCCCCGGACGTGTCAGCCAAAACAAAAGCGCCAGTCGCGGTCAAAGTAACAGCATCAGCAATTCAAGACGAAGAAAATCTGTTGATTAGTGATGACATGGATCAGAAAGCATCAGGCAAATCACGCTATGAATTTGATGGGTATCTCGATCTGGATCTAGAAACCAAAGTGAAAGCCAATTCACTGTTTGATCGTAAAATCAAAATTGAAGAAAAAGTTATCAAAGATAATTCCGATGAATCTTGGGCGGATAACCTGATTGACGATGATGATGTGCCTCAAATCGGCATTATTAAAACGCCAGTAGCATCATCGGTTCAAAAAGTGGAAAAGTCAGAGCAAAAAAATCAGGTGATTTTTAATTTGGTTGATGAAGGTCAGTCAGCCTCTGATGAAGCTTTAGACAACAAACAGTTTACGTCCAATATGTCGGCGGTTGATGAGTTTGTTCTGAGTGATGAGTTATCCCGTATTCCCGATGCCAAGCCCCAAGCGGCAGCAGTTGCTGAGGAGAAAGAAGAAATTATCAATGCCATTCCGGTGGCAGGTATTTTCCATGACGAGGATTTTGATGAGTCAGCCAATAAACGCCAACTTAAAATCGAACCCAAAATTCGCTCTTACGATGGTTCGCGTGCGGGCTTGTTAAGAAATATTATCCCTGCGCCTTTGGAGTTTACCGCGAACAATATTGGCTATTGGTACCATCGTGTGCTTTGGCCCCTGTTGGTTATTTTGGCGTTATTGGGAATTGTGTTGCAGTTAGCCTATTTCCGTTTCGATCATTACGCGCGTGTGCAGCCTTATCGGGATATTTATGTATGGGCTTGCCCTTTGGTGGGTTGTACCTTGCCGACACTGGTCGATAAAAAACAAATCGTCACCTACAACTTGGTTGTTCAGGCTCACAGTGATGTTGAAAATGCTTTGTTGGTGGATGTCATGCTGCTCAATAAAGCCAGTTTTGAACAGCCTTTCCCGGATCTGTTACTGAGCTTCAGTGATATGGACGATCAGGTAAAAGCCTCGCGTCGTTTCTCACCGACGGACTATTTGGGTGGTGAGTTGCTGGGTAAAAAACTGATGCCGAGTAAACAGCCCATCCACATCACCCTCGAAATCAAAGACCCCAAGGTCGATAACTACAAAATGGATGTGCTGTAAACAGTGTTTCAATAACCTCTAACGAGGGGTGTTGCCGTCGTTAGAGGGAGTTGGGCCTGTCTTCCAATGCCAGTACATCAGAATTTCCCGGGGGAAGATCATCACTGCCCAAGCTGTTAGTGACCAGATTGTTGTCTGGTGAAAGGTTGTTAACACCCATCAAGGCAATAGCGGCGGCTGTGGACGAGGATGAGCTTGAACTTAGGCTGCTGGAACTCACTGAGCTGCTGGAGGAATCACTTCCACCTCCGCCACCCCCACCGCAAGCTGTCAACAGCAAGCTGGCTATTACCAGGCAGTATGTACGCGTTAATGTCAGCATCAGTATTTCACCCAAATTGTGTCTTCAGTCGTGAGTGAAACACCGGTTTCAGTACCCAAATTGCTGTAGGTTAAATCGGTGGCCGCCAAGGCATCAATTTTGGTCACTGTATTGCTGTTCGCGCTATAGGCACGTTTGCCAACCCACACAATGGCCGCATCGCCAAAGTAACTTTTTAATCGTGCTGCTTTGGTGCCAGAACCACTCAGGGTGAAATCCCCTAGAGTAGAGCTGTCCAAAGTGTATTTATTGAACCCTTTTCGTTTGTCGGGGAAGGATAAAAGAGTAGGGGAGTTGGCAGAGCCCCAGTCCAACACATATTCCTGCGCATTGGGTACAGCACAAATTTGAGTGGTTAAGAATGAGTATTTTTTGATGGCAACGTCGGTTGATGATGTGACTGCCGGTGTTTTTAAGCGAATACTGACTTTGTAGAGTTGGTCGTCGGCAGCGGCTTGTTCTGCCACTTTGGTCCAAGTGAAACGAATTGAACCATCTTCAAGAGCTTCTCGCGCTACGTTACCAAATTCACCTTGATGGCTTGGGCGAAGTGAGGCTGCACCGGTCGCTGTCACAACTGCCGCAGGCACGGTGATTTGTATTTTGGTGGTATCGAGGTTGCCGGGTGGGGTGGGTTCGGCTTCAGCATTGCAACCGTGAGGGACGATAAACACAATTTCGCTGGTGGAGTTGGCGACTGTGTAAGCGGATTGGCCTGCTGCTGCAATGGGTAAGGTGTTATTGGCAACGCCCACATGAGCCATTGTGGTAGTGGCGCATGCCATGCTGGATATCAATAACGCGAACGCCGTTTTTTTCATGAAGGACTCCTGATGCTGCGACTGGATGTGTTATGGGTGTTCCGCATTATCCATTCCTGATGCTTGAGCACAATGCGACAAAATGTCGCAGCCGTGGCTGATAAAGAGTTGATAAGATTCGTGCTTTCGCCCTTTCTGATTGAATGACTGCTTAAATGAATAAACTCATTGATCTACGAATTGAAACCCTGAAATCTGGGCTGCTTCTTATGCTGGTCATGAGTGCATCGGCTTGCAGCCATGTCGCACCTTGGGAGCGTGGTATTTTGGCAAAAGAGGCCATGTCTCTGACGCCAACGCCGCTACAAAAATCCCAGCGCACCCATGTCCACAACAGCCGCGAAGCAGCGTCCGGTGGTGATGTGGCAGCGGGGGGTGGTTGTGGCTGTTACTGATTCATCCTCAACAAAACATCCTTCCCTTATACAGTTAACCTTGGCTGCGATTGCCTTGCCGGGTTTGCTTGTGGAGCCTGTCAGTGCAGATGAAAACTCAGTGAGTTTTCTGCATGAGCATTACCAAGAAGCCGAGCGGGATTTGGCGGGCATGCACAGCAAATTCAAACCGATTGAGGTTGATACGGTTCTGGCGAATCTTGATTTCACACTCAATGACGAGATCACGGCGGCTTTCAAAATCACACAGGACACTTGGTCAGGCGCAACCCCGGTTGCTACTGCGCCAGTGTCTGCTCGCGGTAATCGAGTCAATAGCGGTCATGTTCATGTGATGACCGGTGCTTCGATAGACGGCGAACATATTCATGATCCCGAACAGGGTGAGCCGGGGCTTGAACCTGTGGATACTCATTCATCTGCATCACCCTATCTTTACAGTTCGTTAAAGTTGGATGCGAACTACCAGCCTTTGCAAACTGATGCGGACGGCAATGTCACGGGGGGTGTGGATCGACAATTGGTGCATACCCTGTCGAGTGCATCCCCTGAGGTGCGTCAGCAATTTGATTTGTCCCTGACAGCCAAGCACCAAAAGGGCGACTTGACCTTGGGTTTGGGGCATTCACGCGAACGGGATTTTGACTCTTGGTTTGGTCAAGTATCAGGGTCTTGGGATTTTAATCAACAGCTGACGACACTGAGTCTTGGCTTAAGTTATGCGTCCAGTCATACGGATGCGCTGTTGGATCATGATGCCGTTCCCCATATCTATGAACCCTATATGCTGACCTATGAGCGTCGTGGCGATGATCGTTATTTCCGCGGTAGCCGTTACAGTCAGTTAGTGTTGGCTGAACAAGGGCCGCGCTTGCAAGCGGAGCGTGAAGATTGGGGGCTGAACCTAGGCTTGACGCAAATTCTCAACCAAACAGCACTGATGAATATTCAACTCGGTTTTACGCACAGCTTGGGTTATCAATCTAATCCCTACAAAGCAGTGGAAGTCGCCTTTGTTGACCCAGCCAAACAAAAAGGGCAGGCGGGGGGTAATCATGCGGCCAATTATATGTTTGATGCCGAGTTGGTTGCGGTCATGGAGCAACGCCCAGACTTGCGCAATCAGGGCAATATTGGCCTGAAGTATGTGCAGTACATCAAGTCGGCCAATGCTGCGCTACATAGCCGCTATCGTTACTTTCGGGATAGTTGGGAAATCGAGGCACACACGCTGGAAATAGAATGGATTCAACCCCTGGGAAAACACTGGACTTTGTCCCCCAGCCTTCGCTATTACTCACAAAGTCAGGCGGGATTTTATACACCCTATCTAGTGAGTAAACAGGGCTTGTTTTCCACTGTCGATGCGCTAGAGCAAGACACTTTGCCCTTTGTCCGCGATGCATTACCGGCGCATTACTCAAGTGATGCTCGATTGTCTGCCTATGGGACATTAACCACGGGTATCACCTTACGCCGCGCCTTGGCGGACGGAATCGACCTCGAATTCAGTTATGACTACCGGCAGCAAGCCGGTGATTTGAAATGGGGTGGATCAGGTGAAGCGGCCTATGCGGATCTTGACTCGTCTATGTGGACTATTGCATTGAACGTCAATTTGCCGGGTGAGGATCAGTGGAATGCTGAACTTCATCAGCAGGGCCATCATCAACATGCTGCCCATCATGGCCAAAATCCTGCGCCTGCGGGTGTGCAAATGGATCACATGCTGGAACAAAAAGGAGATTGGATGCTGGGTTATCGGATCATGGATATGCAGCAGGGCGGTGCCATTAAGCGCGCCGGAAAATCGGTAGATGATTACACCTTGGTGAATAAAGCCTGCTACGGACATCCTTGTTATCTGCGGCCAACGACCATGAATATGCGGATGCACATGCTGGATATTATGTATGCCCCCCGTGACTGGCTAACCTTGATGTTAATGCCTCAGTTTGTGGATATGTCGATGGGGATGAGACTGTTGGATGAATCCCCTCGTACCGGTGGTATGGATGCTATAGGCATGGCCATTATGCATGCCGAGCATGGGCATAGATCCTCCGGCTTGGGCGACACGGAATTACACGGCCTATTTAAGCTGTATCAGGATAACCAGTTGCAGTTACAGATGGGATTGGGCCTTAGTCTTCCCACGGCTGAGGTGGATCTGTCCATGCGTCCGATGATGGGTCACGATTTGGGGTTAATGGAATACGGTATGCAATTGGGCAGCGGGACTTGGGATCTAAAACCCAGCCTGACAGTCACCGCACAGACGGGCGCAGCCGGTTGGGGCGCTCAGATAACCGCGGTACACCGATTAGAGGATGAGAACGAATCGGGTTACGCCTTTGGTAATCAACTGCAATCCAACCTCTGGGCCAGTTATCAACTGCTTCCGGGGTTTTCCACTTCTGTGCGGGGTGTCTACACCCAACAACAAGCCATCAAAGGCCGTTATCAGGCTACCCATGTCCCAACGGGGCCGGGCGATTACACGGCAAACTATGGCGGTGAATTTGTTGATATGGGGTTAGGGCTATCACTGGCTTTTGATAAAGGTTCCCTGGCAGGCAATTACTTGGGTATTGAATGGCTGCAACCTGTCTCGGACAAGCCCAATGGTTATCAACTGGAACGAGAAGGGACATTGGTATTTAATTGGGGCATTCATCTCTAAGCCAGATACATCCATGCCATTGAATCTATTCCAACGTTCGTTTCATGCGATGGGCTCTCCTTGCGAGATACAGCTCTACAGTGAAACCGCATCACAAGCTCACACAATCATTCAAGCCTGTATCGCCGAACTCGAACGATTGGAACAGCGTTACTCGCGTTATCGCCCCGAGAGTTTACTGTCGCAGATCAATCAAGTCGCACAAACAGGCGGAACTATTGATCTGGACGACGAAACCGCAAGCCTGGTGAATTATGCCCAAGCTTGCTACCAGCAAAGTGACGGCTTATTTGATATTACCTCTGGGCTGTTGCGACAGGCGTGGAACTTTAAATCCAATCAAATACCTAGCCCTAATCAAATACCTAGCCCCAATAAAATACCTAGCCAGAGTCTGCTAGATCAATTGTTGCAAAAAGTGGGGTGGCACCGGGTGCGATGGGTTTCGCCATCCCTGAGTTTTCCACTCGGAATGGAATTGGATTTTGGTGGCATAGTCAAAGAATACGCCGCTGATCGTTTGGCCACCCAGTGTTGGAATCTGGGCATAAGGCACGGCCTGATTAATTTGGGCGGCGATATCCGCATTATTGGCCCTCACCCGGATGCCAGCCCTTGGCGTGTAGGCATCCAGCATCCTCGTCAAGACAATAAAGACTCTATCTGTAGGGTGGAGTTACACCAAGGTGCCATTACCACCAGCGGTGATTACGAACGCTGCATCCTGATTGACGGTAAACGCTATGGGCACATCATCAACCCAAAAACTGGCTGGCCGGTACAGCATTTGGCCGCGGTTACTGTAGTGGCCGATTTTTGTGTGCTCGCTGGCAGTGCCTCGACCATTGCCATG
>JACCEA011169374.1_pt1 | contig 10731 bp, 11 predicted proteins | sample 7449851 | NCBI WGS metagenome assembly JACCEA01 (sample SAMN15323453, study PRJNA562643) | freshwater metagenome | isolation source: river surface water | place: USA:Blue River Watershed | collected 2017-08-18 | reverse complement strand
TATTTTTTTGTATTTCTTGAAATTAAGTTCGCTATGCGATGTTGAATAAAAATTCTCTTATCATGGTTTAACAGTGCATGGTAATCTCCTTCTCCTTTGTGTAAACAATTTTGTTGAATGAAAAAATATTTGCGGCGTTTGTCAAGTTTATGGAATTTGTTACTCTGCATTCTTGGATGGTAATTCTTTGTGTAAGCCGAATGTAGTTAAAAAGTTTTTCAATAAACTACTGGTAGATTGTTTGAGCATAAAAACCCGTTGAGTTAATTTTGTTAAGATTTTGAATTGAAAATGTGTTTTTGGTGCTTCAGCAAGCCTTCTTGTGCGGCGTGTGTTAAGACTTCATAATTTAAGACTTCATCACTAGTGGAATATGTGGCTTCTGCCTCTAATTCTTCTCTGGAAGCAACAATTTTTCCTTGTGAATTTAACACTTTCGAAAGGCCACCAGGAAATGTTGGTTTAAATAAAGCATGCTCATTCATTCTAATGAAGGTCATTTTTTTTACCTTATGTGGAAGCAATCCATCACGCGTTTTATTATGGGTAAGTGCCATACTCGAAAATCCCCTTTCGGAACTTGCAGTGGAAGCAACTAAAGTAAATACTTTTTCAGCAATATCTTTCAAAATATCTAAATCACTCATATCAGAAAACCATGCTCTCCAAGTTGTTCTGGGATGAGCCGACATCATGGTGATAGTTTCGTACCAGTGTTGATTGGTGACTTTTGCGTTAGTAATGATAGACACAAATGAAGAGTATTGACGTCGAATGGACGTAGCGCGATCTGCGTAAGACGGTTCGTCTATTTGCGGTGTTTCCTGATCACTCAATGATTGAAAATCATTATTAACTATATCCAGGTTACATGAAGCTCCATATTGGACTAAATCTTGAATCATCGAAGCACGCAACATGTTGTACTCTGAAAACTGGTAATATCTAGGGTCGAGCAGGAAAGCGATGCGATGAGCTTTCTTAATGACAAATGTGCTTCTTGCCTCAATCTTGTTACGCAACTCCGTAAGTTCATTTTGTGTTAAGCATCCTCGAAATTCATGGAGAGCATCTTCATTCTGAGTCTCAAATAAATAAATGAGATGCTTAAAAGCATATACAACATCAGACAAAGGCTGGTGGTCACACTCAAAAAAAGCTATCTTTTCTTGAATCAGCGAAAGGATAAATATCCCTTTATTTAGCATTTTCTCATAGTCCAAAGATAATACAAAAGTTTTCAAGCGTCTTCTTAACTCTTTGGTTTCAGCTTTTAAAGATTTTCCAGTTCCATTTGGATACCAAACGTCATCCTCAACTAATTTACAAATTGCAACTCGTGCCCCTTTCAATACTTGGAGCATTTTCAAATGTCTTCCCCAGCGGGTGACACAGGGTAATTGAAGTCTCAGACCACCATGTATGTTCCGAAGCTCTTGGTATCGAGAATTCAACCCCTGAGTATTTCTAATGTGAACACACAATGTTTTGCATTCCTTAACAAACGCTGCCAATGCACCGAAAACAGACTGAGAGGTAGATGGTGCCGATGGAATGTCTTCAAATAAGTCTTTCACCAACAACTGCAATGTATGGCAGACACAACCATAAAAAAAACGGCCAGGAAATTTCTCTTCGAGAAGCTGCCAAGCCAATTGATTGGCCGAGGTATTGTCAGTCACAGCTCCAATAACAGGCTTCGATAAAGTCTTCATTACCCTTATTATATCGGCGCAAATAAACTGCCCAGTATGGGCCTGGGTTTGCGTATGTTTACTCTCCAAAAAAATCGTGGAGGCACAATCTGAAACCATGTAAATAACAACAGGTTCTTTGAATATATCACTCCATCCATCCGTTGTCATGCAAAGATACTTGGGAGATTCGCGCAAGTATTTATCAACCTTTTCTTTCATCTAATAATAAATTACATTGATGTTAGAGATTGAATCAATTAATATACATGAGGATCAATTAGTACCTCTGTGTAGCATTTATCCAACAGTATACCAGCCATTCGCTCTCTAGACGGTACTTGAACATCATCTCTTAGAATATGCAAAGCAGAAAGGAAATGAGAATTTTGACAAGTAATGAAAGGTGTATTAGTTGTGATGAATGCGTAGGCCAATTCCAATTCAAACTTTTCTTGATTGTAATTTCCAACGCACGTGTGGTTCCTCATGTCAGTTTGAATCAATCCTTTACTTGCTGATGCTGAAAAATTGTCCGTTCTGCCACCAATTTCAAAAGAGTTAGTTAAACTGGACATCGTTCCAGATGAAGCCTCTGTGTTAGAACGAACAATAGATATCGGAGGAGCCTGTTGTTCAACGCGAAGGCGCTTTTCATTTAACTTTTTGCACTTTTTTGATAAATGATCTTTAAGAACCTTCACCTTTTTCCCAACATTCAGTTTGTCACCGCAATGATTGCAAAAGTAAAATCCCATTTCCGTTTTACTAGAAGTGAACTGTTTCCATTCATCTGATTTACGTCTTCCACCGCCATGGTTTTTTCCACTCATCACTTTTCTTTTTTTTGTAGCAGTGTCAACTTCGAATTCTACATCTTCATATTCTACATCATCAACAACATCATCAACAAGATGAGACAATATTTCCCTTTCTGTTGGGTCAAGTAAAGTATTCTCTTTCATTCTTGTGATTCCAACAAAAGCATTTGCTCTCGGGTGATGTCATCACTCATTAAAAAGATTTAAAGATCCGCCCACGCCCATTTACGGCTGAAACCCCGGGGCGGAAAAAACCAAAAAACCACAAAAAACCACAAAAAACCAAAAAAACTCATTACCGCAGCAAAAAACCGGTTTTTTGCCAGTCCTCCTGGCCTGCTGGCTGGGCGATCCAGAAATTTGGGAGAGAGAGGGGAGAAGGGCTGTCAAAACACAAATCAAATCCAACCATACTTTCTAATCATCACCTGTATCCTGCTCTCACTCACCAATCCGTTTATATTTTTTACCGCATCCATTGTTCTTAAAAATGACTTCGCAACTTCTTCATAGAAAGACTCCTAATGGCATGAATATGGCAGTTAGAGCACGCCGAAGTTTACAAGCTTGTGTGATGGGAAATCGATTTCTTCACTCCAAACAGCCTGTACGATGCATTATTAAATCAATTTTGTTAAAGCAAGATGTGGATGAAGAGAGCGGGAGTGATGACAGCAGTACCTTCGGTGGTAGTATTGGTAGTACTGGGAGTTGGTGTTGGGAGAGAGAAAAGGATTTATGGGCAGAGGATGTTGAAGAAGATGAAAAGGCATTGATAATGTTCGACAATACTATGTTAAAAGAAGGGAATATTGATGATAGAGAAGTGGAGGACATCATTGTTAGTGGATTCAATGATGAAGATGATTTGCAATTATTGCACAAATTTACAGCTTGCAGTGTGAGCTGGGAAAATGACGACGATGATTTTATTACTCGAAATATTGGAGAGATAAATGACGATAATTTGATGAAGAAACGCTTAGCTGTATTTCAGCAGCTTTGTTCTCCTTTTGCCAGTGCGTGCACTAGTCCTGTAGCTCCACGGACTAAGCCTCCCAACAATCCTAAGGCAAATAGATGCACATTAAAAGTCTTTGAATTATTGAGACAAGGACATTCTGCAATTTAAATCGAGAGATAGTGAAAGAGAATATGATCGTTGGCGTTTGGATATGATTTGTGTGTATATACTCGCGAGTAAGTATGTGTTGACAACATCTGCGTGACAATCGTGAGTGTTCTCCATGAAAAATACATACAATCGTGTGGTAAGAATATTGAAAACCAAGGTAGAGTGTGAAAAACGACTTTTGATGAATGTTTATTATTTTGTTTATGATATCATTAATTTAAAAAATGAAAGTGGTGACTACCATTGAATTTATTCTATAGATACAAATATGAAATAGATTCCATTCTTTTTTACATGTAGGCCATTTATCAGCTAGCGATTGGGTTTGTTTAAAAATATTGTGAATAATGTAAGTTATTGAATGATGGTTCGGTATGACTAATTCTCTTTTGTTTCTTCTGACAGATTATCAAGACGGTAATATTCATGACTATACCTTATATATGTTAAATACTATGTATAAATACTCTTCAATCTCTGTTCTTTGGAATTCATGGTTAAGTGATAAAAAGGAATCATACAGTGCATTTTCACTCTTGGTTCGGTTTTATCAATTGATGATGACATACCAATAAGAGCATTGATCGAAAGTGAGGATTAATTGTAATACCATCCGGATGGTATAAACCAATAATACAGTACTCCATATATTGTCATTGGCAACTCCATTGGTTTTGCGAAACACACGCTTCTGCTCACAGATTTGGAGAGTAACCTTCATGGTGAGAAAGCTTTGTTCTTCCGGAATTGTTGTATTTCACAATACAATGTGATAAGCAACCTTGTGAAGGAATGTTCAATCGACATTTTGAAATGCTGAAAATTCATGCTGCACTATCGAATATGTTGCTTCATCTGTCCATTCGCCTTTTAAAAACTCGCTCTCTTGTTTTATTTCTTCTAAATTCAAACCAATACTAACCAATAACTTGGATGATGGTGTGTTACGTGGATCCAAACGACCAACTATTTTGCGAGCATGTAGAGCATCAAACCCAAATTTTAATAAGGCTTTCGCTGCCTCAGTTGCATAACCGAATCCACGGAAATCAGGAAGGAAGACGTAACCAATCTCAAAATGATGCTCTTCGGGCGGAGTTAAAAGTCCTAGGCCAATCTCACCAATGAAAGTGTGTGTATCAGCAATTTCCACAGCCAACCAACATTTCCAGCTTTCCATAATAGGACTTGCTGAAGAGAGAGACTGCGATGTGATATTAACTCTTTTCATCAGTTGTGATTTGCTGCTGGTGAAATCCATAACGTCTTGGTACAAGTATCTAACCGTGTCGGCATTGCTCATCATACGATAATAATCTCCAGCATCATTTTCATTCAATGGGCGCAAAAGCAAGCGCTGTGTATGAAGAGGAAAGTACTTAAGAATCATGGATGGGTGGAAAATCCAATTATTTTTTGTTTGAGACGTGGGTAAGAAATCGTGTCCCATTCAAATGGCGTCGCCCACAAGCTGCGCTCACCACCGCACATAGCAGCTTGCATAGAGCTGCCGGAGCCCACAGCCGCCACAGCAGAAACAGCAGCGGTGCTGTGCTCTCATCTCATTAGAATTGTTCTGGTGGCCAATATTCACGAAAATTCTCGGAAAACAAGTGGAATATTGCCCCCTCAACAACAACCACACCAGCTCATTTTTCATTTTTGGTTTGGTTTGTGGTTCTCCTTGTGGGGGCTTCGAGTGACATCTGCGTTATCGTCATGAGTTCCACAACAAGAGGATCATCATTGCCATGGAAGGGCGCCATTGTCTTTACTGTTATTTATTCTATCTTGCTGGCATGTTGTCAAATCACATCTGTCAGCGGTGATGCTTGGAATCCTGTAAAGTATCCAGATGAAGAGTCCTTTTGGAGGGCAAAAACTCACGAACGAAGTATGACAGTGAAGGAGATGGAAGACAAGATCAATGTCATTCGCAAACGTCGTGGATATCGCCCTTGGGATGAATCCAATCCGATTGTCTCATCTACGTTGAAACAATACAGCAATAGTACCGGTAAGTCGAAACTGCTCCCATTTCCTTGGTCATTCTTTGCTGAGTGTTTATCTCTCTGCCATCTCTCAGTACGCCGGCCAAACATCTTGTTCGTCCTCACTGATGATTTGGGTTACGGTGATCTCTCTGTGGAACCATTTGTTCAACCTTTTGAAGAATCAAAGTTCCCTTGCACAGAAGGAGGAATCTTGACACCCCAGCTTGAGAGAATGGCTAAGAATGGAGTGATTCTAACCAATTATCATGCTTCTGCTCCAGTATGTTCACCTGCACGAGCATCGATAATGACTGGTCTCTATCCTTGGAGAATGACAGCCATGAATGCATTTGAATTGGGACGTGATCCAATGCAAAGGAATAACTTTCTTCCTCAAATTCCTACAATTGCTGAGATGCTTAGACAAGCTGGTTATTACACTGTACATAGCGGTAAATGGCATCTTGGTGGAATGAGAGAAGAATTGAGACGTGATCGTGCATATCACGATCGTTGTTCTAGACCTAGTCCCAATCAACATGGTTTTGAAGAATATATTTCAGAATTAGATGGCCCTGAAAGTCCACGTTATACATTCTTTTTAAGACACAATTGTCTTCACACTAAAGGTGAGCGCATTCGTTTTGTGATATCGTTCATCCACTTACTTCTTGTTGTCTTGTAGGTCATCGCCATTTGCTCAAAGATGATGTTCCTGTACCAATTATTGAGAAACCTCACGAAGAAAATGTTCTGTCTGATCGTGAAGCTGAAGATGCAATCTATTACATGGAACAAATGAAGAAACATCATCCAAATCAACCATGGTTTATTCAAGTATGGTTCAATGCACCTCATGGTCCTTGGGAATTACTTCAATCTGGTGAAGATTATTATTCTAAAAAATATAAAAAAGATCACAATCATTGGGCAAATTATATGTGTACTGAGCATGATGGTCGCAAAGCCAGTCTCTATACGGGCTCTGACAAACGATGGTATTACAAGACCATGGTAAGTGCGATGGATAAATCAATGGGCAAGTTGCTCGATGCAGTACGTGATTTGGGAATTGAAAAAGATACCTTGATCGTATTTACAAGTGATAATGGTCCAGAAATGGGTGCTGGTACTGGTGGAGTCTTCCGTGAAGGAAAGAGATCCTTGATGGTGAGTGCCACGTCTTTATGTCGAATGGTTGCTGACGTTTTCTCTTTCAACTTATTTAGGAAGGAGGAGTTCGTGTTCCTATGATAATGCAATGGAAAGGCGTAATTCCAGAGAACACATATACTCATTACTTTGCAGGTCATACTGATCTTGTTCCAACTTTCTTACATGCTGCACATGTTCCAAAACCAGAAGGAATGAATTTCGATGGTATTTCTATTTTACCTGTATTAACAAAAGCTACTCCTATTACAGAGAAAGGTGAAGTAAATCATCATATTCATCATGTTTCCAAACATGTTCCTGGTGAAAAAGAAATACGTGCCCGTTATTTTCATTTTAATTTATCAAGTCATCGACAAGAACTTGTTTTAACAAATTCTGCTACATCGACACCATTGTATCATGTTACTGGTATTTTACATCATGATGAAAATAGTCAAGAACCAATTGATCGTGTCTTTTTATGGCATAAAGATACTGATCCATTTAGTCGTGATGAACGTGTACAAAGTGCTGGATATTATGATTATGTTAAAGTAATTGCAAGCACACAACGTGGTTGTATTGATCGTATATTTGATATGAGACATGATCCATTAGAACATGTGAATCTACTTACAGGTAGTGATCGTCCATTATCAAATGGTTGTCGTGTAAATTATAATAATATTGACTTTCAAATGGTAAAAAATTTATTAGCAAATGCTCCATTAAAACCTCATTGTAGTGTAGTAAATAGTAGTAATGGTGGTAAAGATAGAGATACAACACATAATCGTGCCGCGGAAGATGAATGTAAACGTAAATATAATTCATTAATTGCTACAAAAGTATGGATTATTTTAAAGAAATTAATACCATTTGTAAAATATGGTAATCGTGGACATTTAAATTATTTATCAAAAGATGCTGATCATGCTACTTGTATGATTCCTGTAACCAATGATGTTTTTAAATTGAATTATAATGTTGCTCAAGAATGTAAAGGTGATAAATTTGGTTGTTCCGAACCGGAATATTAAATTACTAGTGGATATTTTCCTGCGATGTTAATAATATTATGTCGACAATGTTGTTGTTATTGAAATGTACTTGAATTATTATGACTTTTACAATGAAAATGATAAGAGCTGCTTTAAGTTTAGTGCTTTGGATAGGATTTATGAAAGAAGAATTAGGGAATTATTTGTGTTGTTTGTTTGTTCATTAATTGCGTGGTTAGATTGTTTGTTTGCGTAATAACGTACTTAATAATTTGAATTCATTTGGAATTAATATAATAAGGCCACAAAGTATGTGCTTCAATGAAATTGATCACAGTCGTTCAGACCCCTAAATTTCTTTCTAGACCCCTAATTGTCGATAAAATGTAACCGCCGTTGCTTTTGTTTCGATCGCCAAAAAAGCAAGCGCAATTGATGGATTAAATTGCGAAGTATCCAAACAGTACCAGTCTCTCTCTTCCAACTTATCCTATTTCCTGTTTTATTTGCTCCATCGCGTGATCGATGAGTCTGTGATATTTTTTGTTCTTTTACTACTTGTGTTAAGAAATAAAAATGTTCAATACGACACAACCAATACCAATGAAGAAGACTCTACCAAAGGAAGAGTTCACCAGTCAAGGTGGAGCCTACATCAACCTTGGCACCCACAAAAATAAAACATCTGCGATTACTTCGTTCAATCCGGTGATGACACATCATGTGACAATTACTCATGATGTTCAAGTAAACAATCAAAATGATGATCTAAAAAGTGGATTGCGAGAAACAAGATTTCATAAAGGATTCCAACGTAGACAAAAAGAACAAATACAAAATGTTTTCGCCGATGAAGATCGTCGATTGCGTGAAGAATATGGGAAAGTGAGACAAGCGAGAGCGGATGCACAAAATGAACATCGAGGCGAACTTCTGAAGACAATAAGCAATCGCGCAGGTTATGATATTATTACAGGAAATCCAAAAGGAGATGGTCCTCCACAAGCCCGAGCACAAGGTATACGGCCAATTCCAAACAAAGGCTTGGGCCCTGAAGCACCAGCACGTGGCCAAGCAGTACTGCGTGAGACGGAAGCTAGATTCTTCAGACCTTTGGGATCTGGTCCGAATCATGATTACCGTCAAGATATGTTGTATCGTGAAGGTTTAGTGAAGAACGAAAAGTTTACAAGTATTATTCAACTTGGTAAGAAAGACTTACCATCGTTTGGCATTGAAGATCAATTTAGTAAGTCTGACTACATCAAGAAATCCGCCACTGCAAGTACTGGATTATACGAAGCTAGAATTCCTGGTAAATTTACTCCAAGACAGGTGCCTACAGAACCATCAGGTAATCCTCGTATAGTAGAGAGATGGAATACCGATATTGATTTAACAAATAAAACGATGCGAGCTGCTAGGTAGTTTTGTTTTTGATGTACTTTACATGAATGTATAGAATAATTTGTGTTTTTTTTGTAACTTCGTGATTATGAAAGATTTAGTACAATTATATAGAAGTATATCTGAAAGGAAAGTGAGTTGATGGAAACTCTTGCTGATTTAGATGGAATGCCTCCCTGGGGCGATAATCAGTTTCTGACTCAATTTTTTTGGGACGAATAACAAAAACCTTTGGGATGAGGCCAGGAAACGAGATGTTTCCCAGTCTATTGGGAGTGGGCTGCTTGCTCACGATTAAGCACAATGGAAATGTTAAAATAAAACCTGAAACGTGGGAATATCTAGCAAAATGAAACGGACCAGCAGTAGTCCATCGTCCGAATCACTTCGAATCGTGAATGATAATAATGTCAAGGTAGTTGATCTCATCTGCCTATTTTGGGAAGAAAATGATATCGAGACGTTGATTGATGTATCGTATTCTAAGCTCCATCCTCAAATAGGTTATTCCAGTGATCACTACAATGGGTATTCATTCCATGACCAGCGAAGCTTTAATTTTGTCAGTGATGATAGGAATGGAGAATGGATGGGCCTATCCGTCCGTAACATTGCTCCCAAACTTGGATGTTCCTTACCAAAAATTATTTCTACTTTTTCGTCGTTCTTTCCACTTCATGTTTATGTGTTACATTTGAGTGGACTAAGCTCTTCTATTGGAGACCACGGATTAGATGTTACCAATTTTCAAAAATTGATTTCCTTGGATCTGAGTAAAAATAACATTAATGATGGGAGTATTTTAAATCAAGTTTTGAATCTTTCCCATTTGGAAGCTTTAAACTTGAGTATGAATCAGATTGATGGAGTTATTCCAGAACGATTGACTGATTGCTTACAACATCTCAAACAACTGGATTTAAGTTATAATTGTTTGACATGGATAATTCCTTCTGATATTTTTTGTCTGCGTTCATTGTCTCATCTTAATTTGAGTCACAATATATTCAGTGGGAGATTAGAAATTTCACATAATTGTGATACCCTAATGGAACTGAATTTGTCTACTAACAATATATCTGGACATATACCATCTGAAATAGTAAAGTTACGTCAATTGACGCATTTAAATATGTCGGGAAACCAATTTTCTGGTTATCTTCCTCAGTTCTCTAGTCGCATGAAGTTGGTTTATCTAAATATTAGTGAGAATGATTTAGTTGGTACTCTGCCAGATATGTTCCAAAATTTGCCACTTCTTACAACATTAAGTCTTCATCGAAATAATTTCAGTGGATTAATTCCTCCATCATTATATTCCTTAAAATCACTGACATATCTGGATTTGCGTTGGAATAGCTTGAGTGGTGGATTGTCTGATGACATACAAAAGTTGCCGCAGTTAGAGACTTTAAAACTAAATCGCAATCGATTCACAGGACTTCTCCCTAAAGCTATTGGTAAACTTTCTAATCTCAAAGTTCTTAATATAAGTTGCAATCGATTTCATGGAAGTCTCCCGAC
>JACCEA011679185.1_pt1 | contig 10732 bp, 6 predicted proteins | sample 7449851 | NCBI WGS metagenome assembly JACCEA01 (sample SAMN15323453, study PRJNA562643) | freshwater metagenome | isolation source: river surface water | place: USA:Blue River Watershed | collected 2017-08-18 | reverse complement strand
TGTTTCAACTCTGCAATATTTGCATTGAGACTTTCAATTGTTTCACCTAATACAACATTTTTATCACGTTCTTCTTGTAATTGGATATCAGTTTGTGCTCGTTCTTTTCGAAGCTAACAAAACAGTGAGAGATAAGCTACTTCAATTAATACACATAGATAATATACTTACCATTAGAACGGCTTCACCAACAACTTCTGGTGTCATTACATCCTCCTCATTATCATCACGATCGTCATAATAGTTATTGCTATATGGATCTAGTCCTGTAAGATTTGATTTCGATCGTTTTAATGTATCATCCATCATTAAACCTGATCGATTAGATGCTGAAAAATGTTTTAATACTTTTAATTTATTCATTCCACTTGTACTAAAATGTTGAGATGACGATTGACGTAGTAATGGTACATTATTAGTATTATTATTACTATTACTAGTATCACGATGACTTGGTGTAGGTGGTTTACTACTACCACCACTGATTAGTATAGTATCAGATGACACTTGTTTGGTTAATAATCCATCCATTGTCACTGGTGGTGGGGGACTTGGTTGACCTTTTTTATTATGACCATTAGTCCCTCCTCCAGCATTTGGTAATGAATTCATTAAAGCACCAATATATTTCTCATTATTTACATTATGTATTTTATGTGAAGTAGTTGTATTATTATTAGATCGTGGTGTACCATTATTCATGGTCATGTTTAATTGATCAGGATTGTCAATAACATCTACAGGGATAGTATCATCTACAATATTATCAGTATCTTGTTGATGATACATATTCATTTTATATTGTACCATTTGATTAGTATTTTGATCATATTGTCCTACACCAGCTGGTCGCCATTGTAAATCTAATGCCCATGTATCAGATGCCATTAATGCTCCTACACCACCAAAGATAACAGCACAGCTATTCGTGTTTGTAGTAGTATTAGTAGTTGTATCAATAGTACCATTCATACTATTATTAGTTTTATTCATAACAATTTGTCGATTATGTTTACTTACATTATGACTTTTATATGGCATTTCATGAAATGGTGCCCATCCATGCATCATAGTAACCGAATGATTACTACGTGAATTAGGGAAAGCATGACCAGTAGTAACACGACGCCAATCGTGATTTGTAATATCAAATGCAAATAAACATGAATAACAATGTGATTTCATTGCTGTAGGATTTGAACTACCACCAAATACTAATAATTCATATTGTTGTATATTATCATTATTAAATGGATTATTATTCATTATATCATCTTCTAACGAATTCTTTACTTGACCATTTGTACCTACAACAACCCTATTGGGCTTCTTTCCTTTATTACTATCATTCGATGTATTACCCGTTAATGGTGGTTTTTTAATAATAGGAAATGCAGTATGACCAAATATACCACCAATAGGACCATCACCACCTAATCCACGTATTAATGCATCATTACCATTTTTTAATGTATTCCAACATAAATTATCAATATCTAATATATATACATCATGTAATGCTGTTTGAGACTCTTTACCTATACCACCTACTATTACTAATAAACTCTCTCCTACTGTACCAGGTACTACAGTAGCAGTATGACGATAACGTGGTGATGGTGCATTACCTTTACATTGTACAGTTCTCCATACAATTGATTGTAAATCATAATCTTTATTAATTGGTTTCATTTGATTGCGATTATGATGATGTTTCGTTGATGATGTTATTGGTGCAGTAGTAGTAGCAGTAGTAGCAGGTGCTACTGCTACACCTGTCCCTCCTACTGTTATACCACCAAATAATTCTTTTTGTCTCTCTTTTTCTTTTTCATCTTCAATTTGTTTATAATATAATTTCTTACTAATTTCACAATATTCTTTGACTTTTTCTGCATCACAAACTAATAATGTATTACTTAATGTGATATTTTCACTAGAATATCCACCAAATAACATGAAATGACGACGATTATTAAGCATGACTAGATTCAATGTATGACCTTTACGTGGTAATGGTGCTAATGCACATTTGATAGAAAACCACATCATTTCCTTTGTATCTAATGCATACATATCATCTAAACATGATATTATTGATGCTGAATTCATATTATTCAGATTTCTTACTGCTTGTAAATCATTTGTACTATTAACCGAACTTAGCGGAGAGAGAGAGAGAGAGAGAGAGAGAGAGACAGAGAGGCAGAAACAAATTAGAAGCATTCAAATGAAAAGTGGCAATAGAATCTCACTCGAACTGCTGGTCCTAATTTCATACACTGAAGATTATCACCAGGACAAACCCCTTTAGATGCACCAATAGTTTTCTCATAAGATGGCACATTCATCATACTAGAAGACATTGTCATGGTATTCGCAGCGGTGGTTCCATCAGCGTGAGAACTTTCCTGTGACATACCCATATCAATTGGATGGTGAATACCATGTTCATCAGTGTATACAACAGCTTCTCCACCATGGACGATCATAAGATGATCTAAACCACTTGATGCGTGGTAGCTACGAGCTGCGGGCAAAGTACCTTTCATGTTCGGTGTTGACCAGTGACGTTGTTGTACATCCAAAACAATTGTATTATTCATACGCTAATAAAATGGAAAGGAATGCTTAGTTAATATGCTGATGATACCGCTCACATCAGAGACACTCACCCTTCCTGCTTCAAATCCTCCAAATATGAATACTTTTGATCCACAACTGAAAGCTGAATGACCCTACACACAGAAGATCAATAACAATTAGAAACCAGAAAAATGTTGAAGAAAGAAATTTCCCACCTCTCTTGCAGCTGGATGAAATCCTGGTGTTTCTAACTTTTGCCATACCAATAGTGTATCTTCCCCTCCATCATCATCATTCTTGAGGAACTGGCCAGTATCACCCAGATCATGTCCTGCCAAAAGATCAAAATCTTCTATCGGAGGCGCAGACGTCATATTTGAATGTTGTGATATAGTTAGATAATTTCACAGATCATTCAGGGTCTTGCCAATATGAATGATTTATGAACAAACGCAGTCAATTTATTTTTTACAGAGGCGCGAGGCGGGCGCCTTTTTGAATCTCACGCCCGTTACAGCCTTGACGTTAAGACATATAAATCCCCAATATTGAATAAACAGGATACTTAATTAAGGGGTTAAAATTGTTTTGATTTGTACATTCAACAGCCTGCAAGTCATCTCATAGATGAATAAATGCTCCTAATAGACTTTAGTCATTTAATTTAATCAGATCTGAACTTTGGATCCCAAACCCAGAAATTAGCCAACCACTTTTCACCTTCATGTACAGGTAAGGCAGCATGAAGTGACAAGTCATCACCATTACCATCTTCAAGTAAATCGTAGAATAAAACAGCACTTCCCTTCCCTGGGTGTACTTTAATGCCTAATCCATCGTTACCCTTGGGAAACGCAGTCTCACCTCCAGCATGTGGGCTAGCCATGTCATTCAAATAGAGCAACAAAGTAATGAATCTAGACTCAGGATGTCCATTTACTCCCCAATCGTGGTGTGAGTCATATTTTTGACCATCTTGATAATGTACAATTTGTAAATCCTCAGCGGCTTCTTGACGATTCAATAGAGTCTCATCAAGTTGCAATAAATCTGCAGCTCTTCTGAACAGTGTATCAGTGACTACTGATGTTTTGCGAGGTAACCACGTGTTTTTAGAAGTCCTTGTGTCACTTTCAAATGCCCCAGATTCTACATCTCCCACGATACTCTTTCCCAAACGTGGTGTGCCATAACTTATGATCTCATCCGCTTCAAACTCGCTGAAAAAATTCTTAATTATGAATGCGCGTGGTCTTAAAGAAATCACTTCCAGTTCTAAATGGACAGGCTCCAAGCTATGACATTCCTCAGCAGATCCTTTGCACATCCTATGAGTACCAACATGACATTCTGCATACAATATCAACCGCTCTTTAAGCTTACCAATATCCATACGATGAAGTGACACCATGAACTTCCCCAACTTGACTTGCGGGCCACATGAAGAGGGAAGGTGGGGGACGTGGGCCGTCTGGCCCATAGTAGTGACGCCACAAGATGCCAGTTCTCTTGTAGTACTCATCCATAAACTCCAACTCCTTTTCAGTACTCTCTTTAAGATCTCTGGGTGCTGGATTCTGAGGATCTTCGATGACAATTAATGCCTAAATAATCAAATTTTTGATGTGTAAATGGAGGAGTAAATAACCATGCAAATGATTGATATCACCTTTGCTGAATCCATCTTAAATCTTCCATATACTTTCTTCTTGTCTCTGAAGTCAGTAAAGAAGAAAACATGTCCCTCATATGTATTTGTTGTAGTTTCCTGCCACATCACAAATTTTCAACCATAAACGTAGTGCAGAGACAAGATATGTATACTCACCTGTCCCAATGCCAAGTGTCCATTTTCAACTCCACCTCTTCCATCATCATACCAAATGCGAATTTTCTTTGGCACCAATGATCTTGAATGGCCAATGATGAACGGTAAGAGATTTAGCTTGATTTGTAATGAATAGGTTGTCCACTTACCGAAATTTTACAGACATGGCTGTGCTAGCTCGATAGTGAGGCTCTAGTGGCTTCACGTGGGGATTCGGTTCTGTATTGAATCGAACACTAAATTGAGGGCGTGGTGGAATATGATGATGCTTCTCCACTTCCGTTTTGTGAAAGAAATGTTGTTCTACCAATTTTTCAGCGGTATTCAAGATATTCGCAGTATTAACTTGTTGATCGCCGTTGATCTCACTAATTGCGGATGTACTGTTAATTGCTACTGGTAGAAGCATGTACAAAGCAAAAGTAATGACCCCAAAGAACAGCATGATCGTCAATATCAAAGCTCTAAATGAAATGCCACCGGATTTCTTGTGTGTAATGTTAGTTGGAACAGGATGGGAACCGTTTTGTGACAGATGAGGATTTGGGGCGCCTTTTCCTGCCAATGCTGCAAATGGGCAACCAACTGGCTGTAAAGATCCTCCGCTACTCATCGTGAAATGAAGACGAAGACTTCAAAGAGGAGTTTGTTGAGTTCTGAAGGAAAAGAAGTTGTGAAGGGTGTGAGCGTGAAAATCTCTTCACAGCACACCTTTATTGCCAATAATACCCTAATAGGGCCAAAAGTACTATTTGTAGAAAACTTGTTATTTTGAAATATCTGAATAAATGGATAATAGATCGATATTATTGAGTTTTCAAGAGTCTTCACCAAGCCCATTCAATGACAATGCTTTCGAAGTTTGGACTGTCCAAAAGTATTTCATCACTTCATGCATACCAATAAGGAAGATGGAGGTTGGAGATTACCGAAAGTTGCCTTTGAAGGAATTTGCCAGTGTGCAAGATCGAGAAACAAGTGAGGCTCGCTTCTGGAAAGCATTCAATGTGGTGAAAGAGCATCAGTTCCAGTCTGCCCCAAATACTATTCATTTCAATCCAACCGAACCACAATCATATATCGTCACAGCGACAACGAAGGTCTCGTTGTTTGATGGATTATCAGATAAAGTTCTTCGTGCATATTCTAGATTCCAAGATGATGCATTCTCTGGAAAGTTCAGAAAAGATGGCAAATTGATTATTGCAGGTGACAAGACTGGTACAGTAAAAGTTTTCGATTATCAAACAAAGGCTTTGCTGAGACAGTTGAGACGTCACAATGCTGCAGTACGCACAGTATCCTGGTCAAGTGATGGTCTCAATATCATCTCTGGTTCCGATGATAAGAAGGTATTAAAGTGGGATCTGGCAACAGAAGAAGTTTTGTGGTCAAGTAGAAGTCATCATAGTGATTATGTCCGTGCAAGCGATGGCCATCCAATAACACCAGATATCTTTGCTAGCGCTAGTTATGATCATACAGTAACGTTATGGGACTCTAGACAATCGGATGCAGTTTGGTCAGTGAATCACGGCCATCCTATCGACTATTGTATGTTCACACCATCGGGAAGTATTCTTATCACAGCAGGTGGTAGTGAAGTCAAGCTATGGGATGTTGTGAATTCAGGTAGATTAGTACATACATTCAATAATCATCAAAAGAATGTTACATCGTTAGCGATTGATGGTACAACTTCCCGTTTATTGTCTGGTGGTCTTGATGGTCACGTGAAAATCTATAGTTTACAAACATTGCAAGTAGCTCATGGTATGAAATTTCAAGCACCAATTGTTAGTCTTGGTATTTCACAAGATAATAAAAAGTTAGCAATTGGATTTGTGAATGGTGAGTTGATGGTACGCAATAATAGGAAAGAAAAGGCAAGAACATCATCAGATGCCCTACGTCCAGAGATCTCATCGTCTGCAACACTATTTGAAATCATGGATCAACAACTTTCACAAAGTAGATATCATAAAGGTGCTGGTAATGTTCATGATTTTGAGAATACTGTAGTAGTTGAAACAGAGCGTGCAGCACATTTACAACCTTATGAAAAACATTTGAAAAAGTTCAATTATCAAAAGGCTTTAGATGCAGCATTAGCAACACGTAATCCTGTGGTTGTTATTACTATCTTAGAAGAGCTATGTCGCAGAAATGGTCTGACAATAGCTCTTTCTGGTAGAGATGAATTGAGTTTAGAACCATTACTGTCATTTGTGACCAGATATGTCAACCATGCTCGTTACTCGAAGTTAGTTGGCCAAGTCGCTCATCGCATATTGGATATTTATGCTAGTGTATTAGGATATTCTGAAACAATTGATGAACTCTTTTCCAAATTACAAAGACAAGTAGAATCAGAAGTCGCATTTCAGAAAGAAATAATGAAAGTGAAGAATTCAATCGATTGTATCATTAATGTCGCCACTATGCCAAAGCGGTTGCGAACAGAGGATGCGCTAGTAAAGAAAGAGGAGAATACTACTTTAGAGGTTCCTGTTGACCTTCGCGAACCATGATTTTAGCTAAATTAATTGTAACTCATGTAGTAATTGTTAAATGGGTACTGTAATAGCTTTGTGAAATATTTTTGTATAGTTTGATCAAATCATATTTCTTCTATCTTTTGAGCACTCCCTAAGGGAAGTTCAGCAACTTGTAGATAAATAGATAATGAGTTACTTTTATGATATACAGAGCTTTCTCGCGTTTGATGAACATTTCCGATTTTCTACATCAACAGCAGAGGAAGCAGCAGCGAGATTAAGCCTGCTTGCCACAAACATTTGGAACTTTCAATGTTCTGCCGCTGCCTGCTGTGCTTTGTGGCGCCTGCCCTGCTGCTGCTGCTGTGGTTGCTGCGTGGTTTTTGAGAGGGCCGGTGCTGGCGCGCGCCGCAGGCGCAAGAAAGAAATTTCAATACATTTGCACATTTATTACAAAATAATCATCATAGGATTGTTATCCTGACTGTGAAGGAAAATGGTTGATACTTCTGTAGAAGTATTTAACGTTGAAGGAAAAGAGTACACCATGAGATGGGATGATTCCTCCACAACTGTACTGATGAGTTCTTCTGAAGAATGGGCTCAATTTTGGTCTGATAACTCGGATCCAGTCACTTTGGAATCTCTGGCTGATGTTCTCAAGAAACACCAGTTATTTTATTTTATGCATAGGTACCCTGACATTTTTCACAATTTTGTGGATATTGCGAAGTTAAGTTCAAAAGAGTTTGTGATTGAGGAGGGAGCTGCGACCAAGAGACTGTTGGATGCAGTGGTGTCAGGCACTGGAGCAGCAGATTTTCAAACGTTTCTTCGAGACAGTGGAGCAATACGTATAGACTTTGACAAGATAACAGAAAATCAACTAACCATGGAAAGATTCAGTTCATGTTTGGTATGTGGAAGGGCTCTAAATGCTTTGCAGCATCTCAGTGGTGAGCACATGTCCATATTTGTTGGGAAATATACAAATGCTCAGCGTTCTGATTTGTTACGTTTTATGATAAGCGAGTTGAAGACCAAAAGCCTAAAAGCTTTGAAAATTTTGGCGTCTGACACTATTGCTGCGTCCTGTGCACGTCCTTCCTCTTCCCAAAGTCTGACAAATTGCTTGGAAGCTGATTACCAGAATGTACTACCGGGCAATATAAAGAGTGCTTTAGATATGCTCATTCAATATATAAAAGATTGCAGTGCCAGCATGAGAGCTATTCGAGATTTGAAACCACTATATTATGCCCCTTATACTTCTCTTATTCAGAGCAGTGGTACCGGAAAGACAAAGTTGGCGCTTGAATGCTCAACTGAGTTTTTTCTAATCTATTTATGCTTACGTCCAAGCGATTCAACAGGTTATCCTGACCGTTCGTTGTTAGCAGATTTATTCCTTAGTTTTAATGTTGAGGGTAATCTGGTCGATGCAAAAGAGAAGTTTGGTTACTTTTTTCTTGCTGTATTCAATGTTTTGATCTACTATGCCACTTCCATTACAGATATTGATAGTCTTCAAAAATTTGGATTGCTCTCTACAACCCCAAAGTTTTCAACAGATGTCCACCAGAAATTCAAGGATTTATTATCGGAAATGCGTTCAAGCGGATGGACTGTGTATGGCGCTACCAAAGATGCTATTTCTACTGCCAATAAAATGTGGAGCAATAGATTACAGTTGCCACGACCTCATCAGTTTCTTTTTGTTATTGATGAAGTCAGTGCGATGTTTGATAAGGTACAGAAAGAAGATTCTAACTTTGTGATGTGGCGACGAGCGCTCAAAGATATTGAAAGCGATGATTGGTTTTCACTTATCTTAGATACTAATTCGAGAGTGTCTAATTTTCACCCGCAGCAACGTAAAGATAAATCTTTGCGTGCGATTGAAGGACAGAAGCTATTCACTCCTTTTTATTCCTTTCAATTTACTGGGAAGTGGAATTTACCAGATTCTTTACTACGTGATCTAACGGCTGATAAGTACCAGCTGTCAGTGGAATGTTCTCATCCAAATTTGTTCCGTACTATGAGTTATAATATTTTACGATCAATCTATGAGTATTCGAGACCTATGTACTTTGTTGCTGGTCAAACAAATGAGGATAACGCTCGCTCTTTAGCATTAGAAAAGTTAGTAGGCACGCAGATTGCTACAAGATTTCGATCCCGTACATCTCCTGGAGGTGGTACTGATGTTTCACCTTTGCCGCCTGCGGAACCCGTAATCGAAGGAGGTGCAATGATCATTGGATTGATGGCTGCGCTTTGTTATCGCTATCACTTGACACCCCGCGAATATGCAGTTCAGGAGATTCTTGTAGCTAGTCATGGTGCGACCCTTCGCAAGATGCATCATGGTGATATAGTGGTAGAATATATTCCAGAGCCAATGGTTGGTGAAGCAGCGGCTTCTTTCATCCAACTCGAGTATCGTGGTAGCAAAGACTCATATGAAGACTTATCTGTATTATTGAGATTGGTCTCTGGTTCCGAGATGGCGAGATTGTTTTCGAAAGGGGAGTTAGGTGAGTTTGCGTCCATCGTTTATTTATTGCATATCTTTGAAATGGCAAAGATTAAACAATCAACGGAAAGTCAAAGAACTTCAACATTATTCCTCCATTCTAATGCCATTCAAGTTGGGGAGTGGACAGCAATCACGATGGAAACAACTATGGCTACTTTGGTATCTTTCTTGGAGGCTGTGTTTCAAAAGAGGACTAAATGTTTTGAGCATGCAACAAATACTTTCAGATTATTGAATGGCCTGATGGCTTTCACGGGTTGGTATCGATCTGAAATTGATATCAACGTAGAATTGATCGAAACAGGATGGCTTCACAAAATTGCCTTTATTGCAATAGTGAACCAAAAGAGTTTCGACAACTTCATTCCCCTTTTGCTGCCTGATTTGATACCTCGTGACCACGTTGCAAAGGAATCCATTGATATGCTACCAATCAAGAAAGATTCTGCCCTCTCTATCCAAAGCGAGGGTACAAGACAATCCCAACCCTCAAAGCGTGGTATTGGTGATATATTGTCAGATCCCAAAGAAGTGGCCGAGTCATCATCTGCAAAAAGACCTAACACAATGAAATTGAAGCAAACTAAACATTTCGCAGAATTATTTTCATCGGCATCCTTGGAATCTTTTAACCCCATGAAGAATAATGAACATTCAACTAGTTTGAACGGAGAGTTTAGTGTGAAGCGAGGCAGAAAAGATGTCGTATTCTCCAGTGGCAGTGTTATGGTAAATCAAGTGAAAAATTACGATGATGATATATATTTGTCAGAAGGTTTGAAGTATTGCACGGACCAATGTAAGCATGTGTTCAACAGAATCAATGAAGGACTCGTATCAGTGTTGGTAATGACTGGAAAAGGGAGAGTAATCTTGAAAAAAGCAGGAAATACAGTGGAAACGTATTCATCGATGTTAATCCTGTTGGATGATTATCCAAATCATTTATTTATCATAATCAATGACTTTGCTGGAGTTGATCCGATTGTAAGAGATTATTTGAAGCAGTTATCTCAAGTTACCATTGCTGCAACTGTTATCGACGAACCATTTAAAGAAGTTGCCATGCACAATACTACTTCGCAATCACGAAATATAACACCCGAGGAACGATATCTCTATCACAACGCAGTTGCAACAAATCAACAACTGAGCTCTTCGACAGAAACAATTGATGATGAAAATGGTGAACAATTACCAGTAATTGAAGCATTATTACTTGTATTGAAACGTCATCCATCAGTCTTTGTTTTTGCTATGATTGTTTTCTTATCAGGA
>JACCEA010001734.1_pt1 | contig 10732 bp, 4 predicted proteins | sample 7449851 | NCBI WGS metagenome assembly JACCEA01 (sample SAMN15323453, study PRJNA562643) | freshwater metagenome | isolation source: river surface water | place: USA:Blue River Watershed | collected 2017-08-18 | reverse complement strand
TTGCAAGGATTGGTACATTCTCAGGCGAGAAACACTTCATCACCGTCGCACCACCTTCAGGTGTGCCAGTTACATCCGTGTATGACTTCACAAAACCACTCATTGGTGCTGGATTAGCAGTATCAGCAACAGAGCTACCATAGAGTTGGTAAGTTGTTCCAGAAATTGAGTGTGAAGGACTGGTTTGAACATAGATGGCGCTGTCATCAACAGTGTATGAAGGAGATCCCACAATCTGAGGATCAGCAGAGTTTGAGCAACCGATAGCATTAGGCAAGCACCCCTCAACATTGCTGTTGGACTTCTTCAAGAAACCAAGCATATGATCAAATGATCGATTCTCAAGCATCAAAACTATGACATGCTCGATTGGCGTCACATTGGTCTTCACTTTCTCAGCAAAAGAAGTTTGGAAAATTGCCACTAACGACAGGATAAATGGTACAAAGATAAGACCAATGCGGTTCATATTATCAAATCTTAAAGCGGAATTTCGATGGTAGTACATACAATAAAAAATTATAGAAGTATTTATTGTTGATGCAGGGGCCATTGCTGGAATTTGGCCAAGCTAACAATGTTCAACTCGTCGGTAAAGTTCATCGGTTAAACAGTGAATGGAACGCAATACAGACCATCATAAAAATAATATGGGAAATCGCGATCAGAGCAAAATCAAAATCCATCAGGACGAAGCCAGAAGTGCTCAATAGTAATGTGTAGTAGGAAAGCCTAATACATAAGTAGGATATCAACTTCTTAAAATGGTACGGTATCATAGCAGCATGCCTTCTCTTGGCGCAACAATGACATGGTTTTACTGGTTAAACCTGCTTCTGAACAAATTGCCTTTGATACACTCAATAAATTGCAATTTTTCATCAAACCAATATAATTCATTATATTCCCTATATAATAATACGAATGGAAATGAATGGATGTGGCAAACTGATTATGATATTGATGGCATACCTTGGGATTTTTCCGTACCAATCAATAGCACTAACAATCCATGTAATTCACATTGGCAATATCTTCAATGTAATAATAATTGTCAAATAATCGAAATATTATTGATAAATGTTAATTTAAATGGAAGTTTACCAAATTCTTTATTTGACGGTTTGATGTATGTAATGAATGTCAGTATTGCGAACAATCCTCTGCTCACTGGATCAATCCCCAGTAGCCTCTACACATCCCTATCACTAAATCAGACATTGATCCATCTAGATCTATCCAAAAACTCTTTATCCGGATCATTACCTCAAGGATTTTCCATAAATTTATCTTCATTAGAATATCTCGATGTATCACATAATCACTATTTGGCTGGTGCGATACCAGTATCCCTTGGTACTCATCTTCATCACATAGCATATGTTGATCTTTCCTTTAATAAATTCGATGAAGTTGACTGGGATATTGCGGATGTTTCGTTTACATCATCACTGATCTATTGGGATATGAGCAATAACCTCTTGGTTGGCGCTGTCCCTGCATTAATCTACACACGATCGACAATGCTTACTTTTTTCGATTGTTCTGATAATCTATTCTCTCAGAGTCTTTCTCAATTTTCAATCAGCATTCCTTTCTCATTACTATATTTTAGCGTACAACATAATTTACTGACTGGATACTTGCCTGATAATTTCCCTTCTTCTTTAGTCGCCTTGGACGTTGGGAATAACATGTTCATTGGAACACTTTCAACATCCTACTCTATGCTTACTAATCTCATTCTATTCAATGTATCACATAACAATTTAGATGGAAACCTACCAACGACATTGTTGACAACATGGCGTAATATCTCAGTCTTGGATATTTCATTTAACAATTTTGATGGTACTCTCTCTCAATCGATTGTCTCTCCTTCTCTTATGCCTTCATTAACGTATTTTTCTAATCAATTTAATTATTTTACTTCACAATTGCCTGATATTATTGAAACTAATGAATTCTCTCCTTCTAGTCGTCTTATTGTATTGTGTTTAGGTTTTAATATGTTTACAGGGACGATTCCTCCTTCATGGTCCCTCCTAACTGAGTTAGAATTATTGAATCTCAATTCTAATCAACTAAATGGGCCAATTCCATTATCTCTTGGAAATAATATGCAATACCTTATTGCATTAAATGTCTCAGATAATTCTTTACAAGGATCCTTTCCTTCTTCATTTTCATCTCTCACAAAACTACAATTCCTTGATCTCTCGTATAACTCACTCACAGGATCGATTCCTACTGATGTACTTGATACGATGACATCATTGACAGCTATCTTATTACAACACAATCACTTTATAGGTAGGTTTTTGATAAATACTTCATCATCATCGACATCATCATTTGCAAGTAGACATCCTATACTATCTTCCATTGATATTAGTAACAATGCATTTACTGGTGAAATATCAACTGAAATCTTTACATTACCATCATTGACAACATTATCAATGCTAAGTAATTGTTTTCATGATACTTCAATACCTTATAATATATGTAATTCATCTAAATTATTGAATATATTAGTATTGGATGGATTGCATTCATCACCATATTGTACTACTACTTATTTCTCAACAACTAATACCTATCCACTTTTATCATCATTGAAAGGTACTATACCATCATGTCTATTCACTGACTTTCCTGTATTAAAAACTCTTCATATGTCAGGGAATGGCATACGCGGTAAACTACCTGATATTGGGATGATAACGCCATCACTCACTGATGTAACACTTTCACACAATCAATTAACAGGTAGTATTAGCCATATTTATCAAAATCATAGGTGGAAACATTTAGACTTATCCTTTAATAAATTCACTGGTAAATTAAGTAATTCACTATTTCAATATACTACGGATAATGCATCATCGGTTAGTTTAAGTTTACGAATGAATAGATTATCAGGAGATATACCACATACATTGCGTAATCTACCTACTATCAAGATATTGCAAGGAAATATCTTTACATGTAATGATGATAAATCGACATTGCCATTGCATGATCCAATCTATTTCTCGTATGATTGTGGTACTAATAACTTCAACACCTCTGTATATATATGGATAGGTTGTTATAGTCTAATAATCATCATTGTTATTATTTTCATATTACGTAAACAATTACTAAACGTATTTAATGATAATAATGTCATAAAACGACTTGATCAAATGGAAATTATGATATTATCCTATTGGGATGTTTATCGTAGTAATTCGGTATCCCTTTTTTTAGATTTATCGATAGAACATCTTGTTGAATGGGGCATAGTATTTAAACAATTGAGATTATGGATAATTAAATTAACAATATTAATTATAATAATATTTATACCATTATATTTGATATTAAATACATTCTATAGCACATATGATGAAACCTATGCTTTAACTGTTTCATTGGCATTTTTATCCGGGATACCACCAGCGATAATATTAACCATTTGTTTGGTTAGTGGATTAATACTATTATATTCCAAATATTGTCAATATCTACGTATTAATTTATATCATGTTTTTCAATATATTGCAATGAAAACAAATAAATTACATAAAATAACTCATGCATCATTAGCTAAACGTCCAATTAGTACAAGAATTTCATTAGCAAAAGAAAATTTAATATTATATAGTAAAATAATAAGTGTATTATTATTAAATCTTATTATTGTAATGCCAGCAACAATAGGATTTATTTATAGTAATGATGCACATATATCTATTACAGAACAACAAACTGTTGTGATTGCTTTTACTATATTTAAATTAATATGGAATTATATTATTTATGAATTAATGCGTTTAGTATTTTGTCGTATTCCTACTACTACTACTACTAATCGGGGGACTACTACTACTACTAATCGGGGGACTACTACTGGTAATCAAATCACTACTACCACGACAACGGTTATTGGTAGTTTTGTTTCTTTATCAGATGAATTATATTCATTTTTTGCATTATTTATGACATGGATATCATTATTTAATAATATCATTGCACCATGTATTGCTGCTATGATATTTAGTCCAAGTTGTTTTTATTATACTATTGGTAAAGAACCAAGTATATCCGTTAATTATTCAACAAAAAGTTGTTCAATTGATTTTATTGAAAGTACAATAAGTGGATTATATTATCCTCATGTTAATTGTATTGGGGAATCAAATGATGTGGGATATAGTATAGGAGGTGGTGGTGATGTCGTATACTCAGTATCATATAATCCACCTTTCTTTTATAGTTATCATTGTAGTTCAGAAATATTAAAAGATTTTGATGAAGTATTTGTATTACGTTTTCTTATTAATGGTTTAATATTACCTATTGCAAAGATTATTGCAAAGATTTTACAAGAATATTTACATTCGCTTTCAAGAAATGATCCAATGAATGCTCAAAGCAATACTGATGGTAATGTGTCCCCACAACAACAAAACAATACCGTCGCTAACACAAGTATCCATAATGGAGATGGAAATCTTGTAATAGTACGAGAACATTGGCTAATACCTTATTTGAACATGTTAATACCTCCTATATTACAGGTTTATAGTCAACCTCTTACCTTACCATCTGAAATTGAACATTTTGAAAAATCAATACCAAAACAAATATTTCGTGCAGAAAATTTTCTCATTGATATTGTAACAGATATAGCGTTAGTGTTAACATTTGGTGTTATGTTTCCACCATTAGCTATTATTGGTTGTATATCTGTTTTATCATTGAGTTGTTTTAAACAATTAGTTATTGGTAGAGTTGTATCACTTGCACGTAATCAACCATATCTTATTGAATATGTTGAAAAATTAAATACAGAATGTGTTGGTGCAAGAGCAATTGTTACACGTGCTTTAAGTTCTTTTATGGAATTATTAGCATTGTTTTGGGCTGGATATTTATTTGATATTTTAGGTGATTCAATTGGTTACCGTAAAGCAATTGCTTTGCTTATTCTTATGAGTTTTGTTCCATTACTGATACGTGGTAGTAATTGGATTTATAAAAAATGCTATTCTAATAATAATAAAGAAAATAATCAGAAAAAAGATGATGATGAATTGATAAGAGTATCAAAAGTATTGAGAACACAAAATATTGAATTGGCAAATGGTAGATGGAATGAATCTCAGGATATGAAAGATGAAACCAATAACCCAATGCATTGACTGTGATGCATTGATTGTTTCATCGGTATCTAGGAATGGGGGTAATGTCTTGTTAATTTCGGAAATTGCATGGATTAATGGAATGTTAATAATGTAGTTCGATTGCCGTCATTTCTTTTTACTTTGATGTCGTATGACAGTCACAGTCTTGTATATATATTGATAACTTCCTGATGAGGCAGCTCATCAACAAAGGTTGAATAGTTTTGTTAGTTTTGTTGTAAATAGAACATCGTTGAGATATAATTAGTTAGTTGGATATCAAATATAGTATCTCTTCAGATATTTTGGGATGATATTGGTATAGAGTTGTTGGATGTAAATACTAGGTCCGGGTCATTTGTGTACTGTATGTTTAATTTTGTGATTTATCTTTAAAAAAAAAACTGCAAGCAGCCATGCTGCTGGTAAGTATTCTTATAAACCACAAACGATTCTATATTTTTCTATTCATTACCATCTTGATCCCAATACATCCGGCTATAGCTCTATATTCGATAAGGCAATAAGGGATGAGAAAAACGAATAGAATTGAAATAAATTTCTTACTTTTCTTGTCTTGATCAAATACTTTTCAAGTAAATTCTCAATATCTCGCAGTAAAATTTCACATACAATATCTCGCAATGCCATCGATATGTTCCACAATAATTGAGCAATATTCTGCATAGCAAATTTATTCGTAACATAATAAGAGGTAAGGTAAGATAGGCACTCACATCTAGTTTACTGTAAACTTCCGGTGTAGGGATGTCTTTCAACAACTGACGAAATTGTTCTGATGTTGAAGTATGCTTTGAACTTATATCCATGATATCAGCTTGAACAGGATTTTGAATTGTAGTCATGTGTTGTAAGACTCCGCTGACAAATCGATACCAACTGGCAATGATCTAAATTATAGAAGTACAAACTTCAGCACCCAAAAATCGCAGACAATCTTTGCGAGACCCTACCTGTGCTCGATCGCAAAGTTCACATATTAACTTGGTATAATCTGAAAGTTCCTCATTCGAAAGTTTCGAAGGTACTGCAGCTGCTAGTCTTGAAATACCGACTTCCGCATATTTTTTCATATTTTTTCCAACAGTTGCTACATACTTAGCCCACGATTTGTTACTCTGCAGTTGCCGAAGACAATAAATTAATCATTCTAATCCTATTGACAATTGAAGACCTTACCGTTGAAGAGGGGCTTGAAACATATTCTTTTGTATCATTTGGAGAAGCGCTAGAATTAACATCACTATCATCATTACTACTACCTGATTTATTTGCATTGTTTTCTTTGATATACGAGAACGACTTCGACAATTGATTTTGTAATGAAAGCAACTCTTCCAGAACTTTTTGAAATGATTCTTCCGCTTGAATAAGGGATATTTCATCAGATTTCATTTGAAGAATATCAACATTAGTATTGATGAGGTTAATCACAATCTCAAACGCAGCTGTCTTGACATTGAGTCCATGGAACTTAACATCAGTTTGAGTCCAACAACGTTTTGGAATAAACATTGCTTCTGTAATGTATCCACCATCTTCAATAGTTCTTTGAATATTACGAAGTTGCCAAAATGGAATTTCTGGGACATTGGATGGTGGTGGTTCATACACAAAACTCTCTAAAGACATTTCAACAAAGTTCAAGTCTTCCTGTGCTTGCAGCTTCGCCTTTGCCAGCTTTGATGCCGATGAAGATGAACCTACTTTTCCTGATGTTGTGGAGCTTATTGTTGTAGCAGATACGGAAGAATCAGCACTACTAATTGAAGATGAACGTGCGGAGCCAAACACACTGTTGCGATCTTTTTCCATTTCTTTTAATTGCTCCATACGATCATCATAGCTGATACGCAATTCCATCATCTTCATCCATTGAGCCGATGTACGTGGTAACTTGCTCATAACCTCATCGATATTTAAGATGCATTTGTCATAGTAGTCATAGGCACCAACGAAGTTGTCTTGTTTGTCAAAGTGAATCGCCACGGTTGCGAGATTCAAAGCTTCTTGAGTGAGAGCCATAATCTCAGCAACCAGTTCAGCATCGTCCCCACCAGTCGGGGGACTCAATGTCAAACCCAAACCAAAACCTTCCATCTCAAAGATGCGTGTACCAAAGAACCACTATTAAATTTGTGGAGCAATTCACTCCACCCGCCCGCCCTTCGCATCAATCAAACCTAAATCCCCAAATAGTACTTAAATATTCAAATATGGAAGTTTAGATGGAGTCAGTGTCTAGTGGATGGGATTAAATTCAATCGAGGGGAAAAATACAGTCGTTACGTCTCGCGTGTTATTGTAATAATAAATGAAAGGGGCTTGTAGATTCGGGATTTGTACTCTCGTAGTAGTTTTTCTTTAGTGAGTGGACCTAAAGAAATGGACACATATCGAACACCATGGAAGCTTGCCAGTTTTGGCGAATATGAATTATTGAAGGCTTTACATGATGAGACGGGAGTGAAGATGGATGAGCAGGATGAACGTGGATTTACCCCTTTGTGTTGGGCAGCGAGAAATAATCATATCCAAGTATTACAGTACTTAATAGAACTGCACTGTTCGAAGGAGACGGCGTCATTTGGTGGTCTACGTCCTCTTCATCATGCTTGTAACCGTAACAATGAAAGAATCATTCGTGCCTTGGTAAAAGCTGGTTGTGATGTGAATGGAGTCGACGAGAACGGTGATACTCCTTTGCATTATGCTGCTGCTCGTGGTGTATTGAACATTGTCGTTGCGCTGCTAGATGCGGGTGCCCACTTTAAAGTTGCAAATAGTCAGGGAGTGACTGCGTTGCATAAAGCTGCCTTGTATGGACAAGGTTCCGTCTTAAAACGTTTGGTCGAGTCTGGCGCTGATATCAATGCAAAGGATGCTGGTGGTGATACAGCTCTTCATTATGCTGCTAGATGTGGGTTTGCTCCGGTTGTAAAAATTCTCTTGGAGTTACATGCCTCCACAGATATCAAAAATTCCAACGGCCAGACTGCAAAGGATGGAGCCTTCAGTCCCGCGATTGCTCACATTTTTGACCAGCCACATTAAGTGATGTTTCCCCAGTGATTGAAGTCATTGGATCATAATAAGTGGAGCTCTTTGGATAGAAAATCGATGTCAATCGGGAGCTCACTTGTATTCCTTGTATCATAGTTCTCATCGTTAGTTAACAGAGTTGCACATTGGTTGTGGTTGAGGTTATCAAAGTCATCTGTTTCTCTCAAAGTTGTGTAGATTGTAGTGAGTATTGTAATTATTTTGAATTATGTTTGTTTGTGTTTTTGCGAAGTGTGAGAGTTACTCTGTATAGACTGCGATTGTAACCGTAGAAATACTGATATTATATATTTGTTTTGAAACCTCCTCATTGTTGCTCTTCGATCAGAACGGCACTTCCATGTCTGCACAATACGAACAACCCTTCACATATTGAAGATCTAAGAGGATAACGATAAATTCTCGCTAGTTATGTGAAAGATGTACATAAGATATTCTATCTACTTCTAAAAGGCATCAATGCTCCTCATTGTTGGGGCCGCTGTTCTTCATCTTTTAGTTTCTTTAATCTCAATCGTTCATGCTCTCGCTCAACACCTTTGTGCATCCGTTGACGTTCATCAATCTGTTGGTAATGAACAACAGCCATTGTCACCTGCATTACAAACGGCATCAATAAGAATGTTAGGCAACCTCTACTGCAGCTTCACTTACCCCAACTGCGCCAAGCATTCCAAACATTAAGACCTTCCCGCTCATTTCTTCGACTCAAATTCAACTTCTTTTGAAACTTAGTTTATTTTATTACGGTCCGGTGAACACCTCGATACTACAACAATATACATTTAATAAAGTATTGCAAGCAATTGGCAATCTTGCTTGGAATCGAAAAAGAGAAGAGTCGGATGAGAGGCGTGCGCGGGCTGGTATATATGGGTAGTTTATCCACATATAATGAATTAAAGTGACCTTCGAATGTAATGAGCGATTATAAGTACTTAACTATGTCTCCCAAACTCATTTTCCTTGCACAAAATTAATGATAAGGATTAAAATAGGAAATGAGCATTAAGATTTTCTAGTAAATGAACCTTAGGCGGTGGTTAAAAAAAAAAAAAAAAGATTACTGGTTAGTGCTAAATAAGAACTCTCTGACAGATTTGGAAAACTTCATAGCAACAGTCGTATCCCTTGCGTCTTCATGCCAATAAAAGATATCCAACCACGTATTTGCACGATCAGCATTGTTAACACCTGCAATTGGGATAACAGATAGAATTTCTCGCCACCTGATCTCATTTTGAACTATTTCTAACACCTTTCTCACACATGTATCTATATATTTATCTGACCCAGTGTCAACATAGCATGAAATGAATGATGAGCTATTAAAGTGCTTTTCAACCGATTTACTCCCGAGGTAAATTGGTATCGATTCTGCGAGAAAGACATTCGTCAATTTTTCTGTGACATAACCTTCCAAAGCTAAGTTCTCTCCTGCAATAACGAATGAATAACCATGATAACTTCGAACAGCCTCTAGATTATAGCCTTCTCCAAATCTTGATTGGGCATAAATATCACTAGAGGCGACTGTCGAGGAGACGGAACTTAGAACTTTATTTATTGGAGGATGTGGGGTAGGTTCAACTTGACCGTGACACGCTCCCAATGCATGCACACCCACCGATTCTGATTTGTAATTTGTACTCACTCCATTTTGAAGACTGAAACCAAATCTTGGTCTTGAAGCAAATGAAGAGTGCAGCGAATGGAACAATTTCTCACGATCAGGTCGATCACAACGAAAGTATAGATAGGCAATCAGAGAATCTTTAGCCATCCTTTGTTCTGATGCATCAAGCGCAATAGGAGACAATAACCGACTTGGTCTCAAATTTTTTTCCCAATCACCACTTTCTTCGGATAGTGCTTCCGCTGCAGAATTGGTAGGTCTAGATATAATGAATTCTGGAAATGACGTTGCAAAAGTCGGTAAGAAAAACACCCTAACTTTGTGAGGCGATGGTGTAAACCAACGCTTTGGAATAGATTGCGGTAAAAACACCATACGCAACCAAGGCAGTTCTTCTTGAAAAGTTTCCAACATAGTTGAAACTGCATCATCTGATTGTATATTCTGCGTCATAATGGAAGCGGGGCTGATAATAGCCTCACCAGAAAACCACATTGATCGCACAGATTGCATTGCAGTCTTACCAAAGTATGACTGGACGGATTGATGAAGACGATCCAAGCACAAATATGATGAAGGATAATTCATAAATAATCTCTGTCCATATCCTTCTATAGGTTCGGCACAATCCAAAAATGTAGTAACAAAAAGTACCCCTGCTGATAATGATTGTTGTTGTAACATTTTTAAATCATCTGCTGATAAATGATGAAGTTCCTGCTTAGTTTTCCCATTCTCATCCTTCACACTAACAACTTTAGCCATAACATAATCACCGCTCGGTGAAGAAGGATTCTTTACCACTTGAAACATTCTTGTTTGCAAATGTTGAGAATGT
>JACCEA010769717.1_pt1 | contig 10734 bp, 4 predicted proteins | sample 7449851 | NCBI WGS metagenome assembly JACCEA01 (sample SAMN15323453, study PRJNA562643) | freshwater metagenome | isolation source: river surface water | place: USA:Blue River Watershed | collected 2017-08-18 | reverse complement strand
TGTATTTGCTTCAATTGTGTCTTACATTAAATTGGAGAAATACAAGTTTAGCTCTAAGCTGAACCATTTTGCCATCCGCGGCAAATTATTAATTAATGCTGCAAAAGTAGCACTAAATGAATTACAAAAATTTAAATTGCAGTTCGCCGAATTTGAAAGTCTGGCGCTTGCTGCGTAACATCAGTAATAAGGAGTATGTTTTGGAAGTTGTTAGGAACAATCACTTGGCATTAGAATATGCTAGTGAGAAATTAAGAAATAACAAAGAGTTTGCGTTGGAAGCAATTTGTCGAGATTTGCGAGAATGGCAATATGTTAGTTCTAAACTCAAAAATGACAAAGAATTTGTTTTATCTGCGGTTCAGCAAAATTGGAAAGTATTCGAATATGCGAGTGCTGATTTCCAGAACGACAAAGAGATCACCTTAGCTGCGGTTAGTCAAAATTGGCGAGCATTGCGACATACCAGTGCTGAACTCCAGAATGATAAAGAGGTTATTTCATCTGCGGTTAAGCAAGATGGTCAGGCATTACAATATGCCAGTGCTGATTTCCAGAACGACAAAGAGATAGTCCTAGCTGCGGTTAGTCGAGATTGGCGAGCATTGCGATATGCTAGTTCTAAACTCAAGTATGATAAAGGGGTTATTTTATCTGCGGTTAAGCAAGATGGCATGGCATTACAATATACAAGCGATAGACTTAAAAATGATACAGAGATTATCTTGACGGCATTGCAAAACAATCCCATGTCATTAGAGTTTGTTAATAATAATATTATCGACGATAATAAAGAGCTCTTTTTGCTTGTTTTAAAAATGGGTAAAAGACAGTTAAAAGATGCCAATTCTGAATTTTGTAATGATAAAAACATTGTATTGGCAGCAATTGCTCGCGATATTCTTGCCGTTGAGTCTATTGGAGAAGCATTACGCAATAACAGCGATATTCTAGCTCTTATTCAACAAAAATCCTCGGCTTTAATAAATCATTTAGAGTTTATAATTAAGAATAATTATAACATAGCGTTAGCATATTTATTTGATTTACATATTGATTATTCTAAATTATTTGTTAACGATGTTCCTTTCTTAATTGTACTGATTAAAAGTAGAAGTCAATTTATTGAGTCATTAATCTGCAAAATCAACTCTGCTACGATTAATTTAAGTGATAAGAGTAACAAAACGGCACTATATTATGCATTAGAAACTGAGCAATATGAGTTAGCTAAGCAACTAATTATATCTGGTGCGACAATTAAAAATATTCTCAATAAATATTTGGATTATGATTTTATTAAGTTTGCACTTGAAAATAATGGCGATAATTATCAATATATTACCGAAACACAATATTTAGACAATATTGAATTAGCACGACTGGCTCGTAAAACTGCAAGATCACCTGCTGTAACAACTATTTTGAATTATAAAATCAAACGATATGAATTAGAGCAAGAATGTGTCAATGATTATTTGAATGTAGCTAACTTATATCAATCTGGAAATTATTCTGAATTTATAACCTCAGCTGAGTTTGATGCTTTAAAAGTTAAATTTATCCAAAAATGGTACCAAGAAAATATCCCTGAAGAGCTTCCAAATAATAAAGAGTATCATTATGTTAAAATTGATGATGAACAAGCATTAGCCATTGCCACCGTAAATTGCAATGTCAAAGTTACAGCCAGAGCAGGTTCAGGTAAGACTGCCACCTTGGTTAATCGGGCTTTATTTTTGCATAAGCACTGCAAGATACAATGGAATGAAATGTTGATCATGGCATTCAATAAGAAAGCCGCGGCTGAAGTAAATAGGCGAATAGAGTATATTACTAAATTTTGGGATGTGGATTCTCCAAAAATTACAGTGGCTAAAACGTTTCATTCGTTTGCGTATTCTATTGTAAAAAATTCGGGTAATCATCAAACCTTGATTATGGATAATGACGATGAGAGCCAAATCGAGCGAGAAATTGCCATAACCCCTAAAAAAATTATTGGTACCATCCATAAGCAACTTTTGAGAGACGATCCAGTTGTAAAGTTAAATGAGCTGCTGCTATCTATGCGTAAATATTTGTCTGCAGATGAAGATAATAAAGTATATTCATCTGCTAAACTCTATCAAAATAAGCAGCCTCAAAAACTTGCAATTTCTAATATTGAGTGTGATAATGAAAATGAGCAATTGTTAGCAATGCTCTTGTCTTGCTGTGGCATTACATTTAACTATAAGAACTCAGCCAGAATTAAAAATATTGGTGCAATTCCATTGCTTTTTCAATTTGAAACCTATAATAAAAAATATGCGATTGTAACGAAGGATTTGTTAAGGATAAGAGATAACTTTCCAAAAATGGTAGTGATTGATTTTAATTCATTAAAGTTTGATTTAATTGAAAAATTTCTGGAGAATTTAATAACTTCAATTAAGGTAAATCAGTATCAACAATCATTCGCGTTTAATCTTGTTGATAATCTTCAATTATCCTCTATGTCATTAGCAAAACTATATGATGCCTTTGAGTTTGATGTGGCTGGTTATATTGGTTTTATTGATTATGCACGTCAAAAACAAATATCACCAGATGAAATAGAGTATAAAAATAAATCATTTAATTACCGTGAATTATTTTTTAAAGATTTTGTTGAAATAGCAATAAAATTATACAGTGGTTATTTAGCTAAATTAAAACAAAATGATAAAATAGACTTTATTAAAATCCTTGAATTAGCACATTTATTAATTAATCGTGGCTCGCATAAATTTGGTGAAAAACTTGGCGAAGTAACAATTACTAGAGATGTTAAAAAACTCCGATATTTATTTATTGATGAGTACCAAGATTTTTCTAAATTATTTAACCAGTTGGTTCAAGCCGTTCGTAACAGTAATCACCATGTACTAAGTTTTTGTGTGGGCGATGACTGGCAGGCAATTAACGGTTATGCCGGTTCTGAATTAGAGTATTTTGATAACTTCTCAAAATACTTTGGAGACATTAGTCGTAATTTAGCAATTAGCACAAATTATCGCTCAGATAAAAAAATTGTTGAGCTAGGTAATTTCATAATGCAAGGAAATGGTATATTATGCAAACCATCTGCAGATAAACCAGAAGGTAATATTTACATTATAAACGAAAGTACTTTTAACTTAACTCATTATGAACAGCTTTATTTGACTAAATATGATAGACAACCAGATGTTTTTCTAGCCAGCCTATTGCGAGTAATTCAAAAAAATTTAACGAGTGGAAATGATATTATATTATTATCTAGAGCTAATACGGCAAAAATTCCTACTTCAAAATCTAAGTTGGAAGAATTGAAGCTTGAAATAAGCAAATATTTCCCAAGTTCATATAGGTATATTGAAATTGAAAATCCTCATGCTGAAAAAAACAACACTCAACAAATGCTCTCGATTTCTACTGCACATAGTTTTAAAGGTGGACAAAAAACTGCAGTGATTTTATTAGATCCATATAGGTTTCCGTTAGTTCATCCTGATTGGGAATATCAAGCAATTTTAGATCAAACAGAACAACAGATAAAAGACGAAGAAGAGCGATTGCTCTACGTTGCAGCAACTCGTGCCCAATCTACATTTTATATTTTTAATTTTGTTAATAGTGTAGAGTTAAGCAAAAAAAGAGCACAAGAACATAATCAACGAATGAAGAGCTGGATGGATAATTTATCATTTAATGACATTATATTATCAGAATATCCACCAGTCGAGTTTCCTGAAGACAAAATACTTTTCAAAATTATTGCGACTGGTTCGTTTGCGAATTCACTATTTGCTCCAGTTCGTGAAATGCTGAAAAACAAGGAAAAGACAGGTCTAAGGTTCTCATTTCAAGAGGAGCTCAAAATCTGGCATAAAATCTATAATTTAGCAGATTTTAAAAATTTGAACACGGAATTTAGTGATATTTCCACGCAAGTTCATGAAGCACTTAATCAACCTCAGCCAAATGATTTAATAAAGATCCAGCAAGAGACCAAGGTTACGTTAATAGTTGAAATTGATGGTCGGATAATTCGCTACGCTAAATTAGAGCATAGGTATCAAAACTATGCATATATGCAATTTGAAGCTCATTTACACAAAATAGCCAGCAAAAGCTGTTCTGAATTTATGGCGCAAATAGAGTATGAGCTGGAAACGAAACCTAATTCATTTCCACAGGTTTTAACGTTAACCAATTCTTACGGGGCTAATTTGTTATTCTATATCCTCTGCTATCCTGAAGCAGTGGATAAACTAAATCAATTATTGAGTATCTTCGTCAGTCACGATGAATATAATCAGGTGTATAAAAAATTATTAACAAAAGGTGATGGCGATCAAATCACATTAATTCAAAAGGCAATAAGTTTAAATAATAGAGATGTGTTTGAATTTCTTTTACCCTTTTACGATAATAAGTATATATTTAAATTTACAGAAGAAATAGTTGAGGCTTGGAAAAATGAGATTGAACAAGGTTTTAATAATCAACCAACAAAATCAAAATACACATTTATTGAACGATTTGCAGGCTGGAAAATTGCCTTTAATTTATTATTAGAATTTCTAATTTGTGACGAAACCGCTGATTACAATACTCGGATGTTGTATTTGCGTAATATTTTGTATGTTTATCAAAGAGAACTGCATACTATTGTTAAGAGTAAGAAATTTAAAGAACTCGCTGGTAATCATCAACATCATGATTTTATTAGTTTAGTTGAAAGTTTTGTATTAACGGATGAAGATGAAGAAATTCGTGACACAGTAGCAGCAAGAGGTATCCGACAATTGGTACACTTTACTAATGTTAATAATTTGACTAGTATTTTTGATAATAAGCAGTTACTTAGTTTGCAAAAACTACAAAAGAGTGAAGTAAAGTTTAGCAACAATGATGATAGGAGGCTGGAACGGTTTCATAATTGCTTATGTTGTTCATTAACTAGCATTAATATTAATTTGCTGACAGAGTATTTAAGACGAGGTGGATACAAGTCTTTTTGTATTCTAAAGCTAAACCCGCGCTATATTTATAAGCAAGGTACTTATTTTTCAATGTCGAATGCTGCTAGAGAGGCGAAAAACGAAATATTACAGTTTACTTTTGATGGTTTGCATGGGTTTAATCATTTATTTGATAATCAAATAAATAATATCCAACGTGATATTAATTGTCCTGATAATCAACCAACCGATCTGCAGGCTGAAGTTTTAATTGAAGACTCTATTCATGTTTCAGATATATTTGAAGTTATATTTAACATAGATCCAGAGAGGTTGCTTCTTGATAGAATTCGACAAAATTTTCCGTGGATAACTATTTCAATTAATCCAAAAATGTTCGAGATGTCTGATAATAAAAATAGACAAGAACTAAACTCAGAAATGTCTGAAGACATTGCATTTTAGTATTTGAGCTCTAAGATTATGACCATTAATAGATTTACTAATTCAATACTGCTTTCAGCAATTGGCGATGCTTTAGGATGGATGACAGAATTTTCTAAGAGCGCCGAAGATGTGCAAAAAAAATATGGCGAATATCCAGTTAGCAAATTTTATGCTTGGAGTAAATTTTGTGGTAGTCGTTTTAATGGTTATTTGGATGAAATAGCCGCTGGTAGTTATTCTGACGATACGCAATTAATGTTGGCAACTGCCAGAAGTATCTTGCCAACTCGGTTGGTTGATCATGATTATTTTGCAAAACGAGAGTTACCAATCTGGTTAGATTACAAAAGAGGTGGTGGAATTACCGTATCCGAAGCCGCTAAAAAAATTCAACGTAAATCTGCTGCGTGGAATAACAATTTTTTTAGCTTTAAGCGCAAAGAGATTAGCACTGATTATCGTGATTGTGGTGCTAACGGTGCTGCGATGCGAATATTGCCGCTTGCCTTGCTAAATTTTGATGATCTAGAGAAGCTATACACTGATATTTTTTGTAATAGTATCGTTACGCATGGGCATCCACGTGCAATAATCGGTGCAATGCTTTATGGATATATTATTCATTTGATGTTAACTCAAAATTTGTCGGGTATCGAATTAATAATACATATTGGGAAAAATTTTGGCGCTGTCACTTTAGATGAATATAACAAACTTTGCAATCTGCCAGAATTGGCGATATGGTTCAAGATGTGGGAGTCAATAGGAAGAGATTTTTCAAAGGAGTTTGCGGTTGTTTTAGAAGAGGTGATTTCTTTGCTTAGGGATTGTTATTTGGCGTTAAAAAATGACAGCAATCTGTTCGTATTGTTTGAATCTCTCGGTGTTTTTAACCCAGATACTAAGGGCTCTGGGATTGTTACAGTAATTGCTGCTTTAATGGTAAATTGTAAATATAAAGATTACAAAGCAGGTTTGATTTTTGCGGCTAATTTGCTTGGTGCTGATACTGATAGTATAGCTGCTTTTTATGGTGCAATGGTGGGTTGCTCCGTTGATGAAAAGTTAGACACTGAAGTATTTGGTGTTGTACAAGATAAAAATTACTTGCTGAATGTGGCGAAGTACTTATTTGAAATAAGAGAAAATAGTGTGTCATCTGTTATTATTAAAGCTACTGAGGTAAACAATATTCTTCATTCAACAAATAATGACCCTCGTGAGGTATTTATGCTTCCATTTGGCGCAGGTGAAATTATTTCTTCGCTAAAATTATCAACTATCTCAAAAAGTCTTTTTGTGGTATATGAGATTATCGAGTTTAAAATAGGACAATCCCTAATCAAAATTTCAAGAGTTACGTTGTAGTAACGTATAGCTAAATTTATTCTTCTAGATCAGCTATTAAATCGGTTATAATTAATCCCAATTTGTGCAATTAAACGTATCTTAATGAGGGTTAGCATGGCTGAAATTTATCAATATCGTAATTTCTACAGCATTGTGGCAAGCAATGCACAACAAAATCCAGACAAAACAATTATTTATGATGGTGATTTAAAGATCACCAATCGGCAGCTCTTAGCCCATGCGGATAATGTTGCGAGTTATTTAGCCGATTATGGGGTTAAATCTGGTGACAAAGTCGCACTAGTTATGTCGAATTCGTGGCAATTTGTCGCAAATATTTTTGCAATTAGTAAACTTGGTGCGGTGATGGTTGCGATAAATAATTTCCTTAAAGAAGATGAAATCTCTTATATCTTAAATGATGCACAAGCAAAAATTCTCTTTTCTTCAGCTAAATTTGCCAAAGATACGCGTGAACAAATTATTAAAACCGATGTTGAGAAAATTATTTGGCTTGATGGTGCGCCGATTGAGAATGAGAATAATCTGGACTATGCAAAATTATTGGCCAAGCCAAAAAATAGTGCAAAATATGCCAATCGTGATCCCGAACAATTAGCCTTAATTGTTTATACTTCGGGCACGACAGGCAAACCCAAGGGGGCGATGTTATCCTACAAGAATATCCAGTCGAATGCGGTGGCATGTATGCAGCATTTGCGAGTTAAACATGGTGGAATTAAGATGGTGTGCTATTTGCCAATGTTTCATGGATTTACATTGACGGTAACCTTGATTTTGCCAATTATAACTAATAGTGGTGTGGTGATAATCCGTTCGATTGCAACCAAAGGTGATTTTGCGAATTTGTTGAAACAAGTCTTAGTGAAACGGATACCTTATTTTGTTGGTGTGCCTGATGTTTATAGTGCGTTATCTCGCGCTAAATTGCCGTGGTATTTTCATATGTTGCATGCAGTAAAGGGATTTATTTCGGGAGCGGCTCCATTAGCCGAAGAAACGATGCGTAAATTTGGTGAGAGCTTTAAACGTGGCAAGTTACTTCAAGGTTATGGGATTAGTGAGTGTTCGCCAGTGGTCTCAACCAATGTACCGTGGTCAAATCGAATTGGTTCGGTTGGGCAAGCTTTGCCGAGTTATCAAGTTGAGTGTTTTGATGAACAAATGCAGCCAGTTGCACGTGATGCAATTGGGGAGATTTGCGTTAAAGGCGATTGCGTGATGTTAGGTTATTTTAATCGTCCGAATGATACCGCGGAAGCAATTGTTGATGGTTGGTTTAGAACTGGTGATATTGGTAAAGTTGATCAAGATGGATTTATTTATATTCTTGATCGTAAGAAAGACTTGATTATCAGTAAGGGCATGAATATTTATCCCCGTGAAATTGAAGAAATCATTTATACCCATGACAAAGTTAATGCGTGTGCGGTAGTTGGTGTACGTGATCTTGAAGCCAATGAAACGCCTGTTGCATATATTGAATTGAAAGAAGATATTAGCGCGACTGAGGCTGAAATTAAAGATTTTATTCGTCCACATTTAGCACCATTTAAACAACCACGTAAGATTATCTTTATGGAAAAATTACCCCGCAATGCCACAGGCAAGATCTTAAAACGTGAATTACGTGAGTTGGCGAATAAGACGTAAATTGATTTTTGCGTTGTATTTTAGAAGCATTGATATTATAAGAATAACCAGCTAGTTTGTACTAACTGGTTATTCTACAATATGGATTAGCATTATTTTTTAACAGAATAATATTTCAATATTTTCCAATTGCTTATTGGAAACTTTCAGCATGGTTGGTATCTTCCGTCCATAATCTCCGTAAGTTTTGAATAGTTTGACCATAAGATTCATTAATCAGCGTTGGTTCATAGTGCAATCCGCCTGGAATATTTGGGTCGGTTGGGTAATAGAGTGAAAATATCTCAGGATGCAATAAGAACAATGCGGCGGTTTCATCCCACAATAGCATTTCTCCGCCTGGTCCAGCATGTACCGCAGCAGGCACCCACGTTGAGAGCGAAGAGCATGGATTACCAATCGTATCTGGTGTGGTATAGAACGAAGAGCATTGAATATTATTCATTAAACCCTCTTTTAAATGACCTGGCAATCCATGATTAATCAAGCCTCCAATCCCATTGTCACCAGCCACCATTGCATAACTAGGACTATAACAACTTGACGGAGGATTATCCGTATCACAGCCACTAATTCTAGGAATATCAACAAAGAAAGTGTTTAGATCTTGTAATTGTCCCATTGCCAGTTGGCAAGCAGGTAAATCATAATCGCAGTTAAACGACTCTCGTGTTGGTGTACGTGAGGTATCGCCAATTGGTTGTCCCATGATGACAACTTTATCAATTTTATTCCGAATCAACGGGCTATAATTGATAAAAGATGTATAAGTTCCAATGATTAGCACTGACACATTTTTACAACTAGCTAAGCTATTTACAACTTGATTGACATAGTTAGGGTTTGGTGCTACTGGGGTTGGTAAAGACTCCAATAAGCCGTTGGATAAATTCATCATTGATCTGAAAAATTGAACCCACGGCCATCTACTGATATCCCTAGTTTGCGCTTGACTCGCACCCACAATAATTGGAATTTTCCTTTGGTTTGGTTGATCTGGTAGATTATTAACTAGCTGGTTAATTGCCGGAGTGCTTGACTCTGGATAAGTATAACCTTCAGATTGAATAATGGCTGCGACATATTTATTACCAATTACCAGTGGAATCGCCATCATATCATCAATATCGTAATCATTGTCAATAAGTACGCAAGATTCTATCGTTGGTGATGTTGGAGTTGAGTTATTACTGCCATTGTTGCATGATGTGATGCTAAATGCCAGCAATAATGCCAAGGGAATTATGGCTAGTTTAGTCGATGAATATTTCATATTTGTCCTCAAGGATGTCTTTTAATCTCTTTGGGTTTAAATTCACTCGGCTTGCCGAGTTAAGCCAGAACCACCAGAGGATGGTCACTTAGGTAAAGTTGACTATCCTCGCAGCTCTACGGTATGGATAGGCAACTTTAGTTTGTGAGTTTTAATTAGCGTATTTTTGCAATAGATAACCGCGGGTCCAGGTCAACACCGTTTTCCCATTTTGCTTAGAGCTTAAAACCCCAGCGAAACTTGCGCTACTATCCTTAAATAATCCATTAGCACCAAATAAGAATGAATCCATGAAAGTACCATTGGCACAAATTGCTTGCTGGAATAATTTTTCACCTGAGATTGGTGAGGAGCATTTTGTAGTTAGTGCGGTTTCAAATGCTGTTGGATTAAAATTAGTTGATTCGGCAAGATTGAGATCATCAGCCGTATAATAAAAATTATCAATACCAACAAAAGGACTGGTGCTTGTTTGCAACGTTGTTTTTAACGTTGCCACTGTTGCGGTGTCACCAAGGCTATCGGTTCCGTTATTATTGCGAGCCAATGAAACAACCTGACTTTCCACAACATTATATTTGCTACTGCAGGCAGTTAAATTAAAACTAGGGTTTCCAGTTAAATTTAGTGATTCACTACTTAGTGTAAACCATGGCGCAGTAGTAACAGCATTGGCAGGGAAAATATTTGGCGTTAACAGGGTTGATGGATAAAGAGCAATTCCACTATCTTCAGTGGTACTAGAAATAGTTGCGCCTGTTGCAAAACAATCTAACCCGCCATTTTGGTTATTATAACCGTATGCACGAACGTATTTCCGTGCATCATCACCGCCTAAGCCAAGGATGGTTTTACTATAAACATTAAAAGTTTTACCATTGATGGTTACAGAATAAACATTACTTTCTGCGTTAGCCGTTAGATTAGAAGGAAAGGCAATTTGCATTGAAGAACCACCAACTTCAAAGTCCCCAACTGGTTGTTGTATCGTTTTGCTCACGGTTGGATTACCGCCAAAGA
>JACCEA011185881.1_pt1 | contig 10735 bp, 8 predicted proteins | sample 7449851 | NCBI WGS metagenome assembly JACCEA01 (sample SAMN15323453, study PRJNA562643) | freshwater metagenome | isolation source: river surface water | place: USA:Blue River Watershed | collected 2017-08-18 | reverse complement strand
ATTCAGTACCGGTACTAATAAATGAATATTCTACATGAATTGCAACGGAATAAGGATCAAGCAAAGGCATTGCAACATTTTGCAAAACTGCTTTCCCTTTTTCCAAAAAAACTTGTCGCATGATTATCCTTATACAATTTTAGGTGTCGAATGTGGTGCTTGATATAAAGTAAAAGGGGCATCAGTATTTTTATGTTCAAGAAAACTCAACTTAAAAAAAAGCCCACATGGATCTATATATTTTTTCTGCTGTAAATCAGAATTCTTAAGACCAAAAAATTCTTTATGCAAAACTAAAATAAGAACAATTTCACCCAAGGATATTGCCTGCCACAATCCTTTATTCTGTTTAAATCCAAGTTCTTGCACTTGTTGATCTGAAAGATTCGGTTCACAAATATGCAGTTCAAGATCAGACATTTTTGCTATTGTTTGCGCAATATGCAACGCAGGCGATTCTCGAATATCATCAATATCTGATTTATACGTCAGACCCAAAATAGTAATATTAATCGGTCTGGTTCGAATTGGATCATTTTTTTTAATAGTCTCAATTAATGTTTCTACTTCTTTTAAAATCAATGCTGGTTGTTGATCATTGACTAACCGTGCCTGCTGCATCAGTCTACTCTCTTGCTCATGTTGACTAATCAAAAACCAGGGATCAACTGCTATACAATGCCCACCGACACCAATGCCAGGATTTAAAATTGAAACACGCGGATGCTTATTTGCCAGTGCAATAAGTTCATGAGGATTTATGCCTTCTGCGATTGCAATCCGTGCAATTTCATTAGCAAATGCAATTGAAACATCACGAGAACTATTTTCAACTAATTTTACCATTTCAGCCGTTTTATCATCGGTCAAAAATAATGATGACTTAACTAAAGGCGCATAAAATTCTGCTGCTTTTTCTGATGAAATTTTATTAATACCCCCAATTACACGATCATTCTGCAAAAGCTCTTCAAACATTTTTCCCGGTAAAATACGCTCAGGACAATGCGCAACATAAAAATCAATCCCTGCTCGTAAGCCTGTTTTTTTTTCGACTATTTCACACATTTTTCGCGTTGCTCCAATTGAAACAGTAGATTCTAAAATAATCATATTCTGTTTTTCAATAACTGATGCTATTTTATTAACCGCTTCAAACACATATGAAAGATCAGGTTTTTTCTCTTCAGCAAAGGGTGTTGGAACAGCGATTAAAAAAAAATCAGCCGGTGCTAAATCAGTCGATGCATAAAATGTTTTAGCTTGTAAGCAAGCTTGCAATATTTCTTTCAATCCTTTTTCATAAAACGGTAAAATTCCTGCATTAATTTTTTTTACTTTTTCATGATCGATATCAAAACCTGCAACATCATATCCTTGTTGCGCTGCATGGACAGCGGTTGGAAGTCCAATATACCCAAGGCCAATAACTGATAGACGCTTCATCCCTGTTTCTCCTTATAGATATTAAATAGCGGTATTGATAATCGATGATCATCAGATAATAATGTTTTATTATTAAAAAATTGATTTTCTAAAATCGTGATAATGCGCGCACAGGCATTGCCATCACCATAAACGGTTGATGGTTTATCATCTGTTTTTTTCAAGATTTGATTACACGCAGCAATAATATTTTCTGGATCAGTGCCAGACAAAATTTCAATGCCGTCCCAAACTCCTTCGTAGCGCTCAGTCACTTCGCGCAAACAGATAACCGGCTTTCCAAATGATGCCCCTTCTTCTTGCAGCCCCCCTGAGTCGGTTGCTATGTAGTCAATATTTGATAACAAATACACCATATTTAAATATGAAATTGAAGGCAAGACAACAACATTAGACGCTGCATGAAATCCTGTTTTTTCAACAGCATTTTTTACTGCAGGATTAGGATGCATCGGATGAATAAAACCAATTTCATCCTGATTTTGAAACGCAAAATCGGTTAATGCATGAAATATATTTTCAAGTTTTTGACCATACGCCTCACGACGATGCGCGGTGACTAAAAATAATTTTTTATACTTTTTTTTACATTTAATAATGACCTGAACAATGTCTGGATCGAGTGATGCAGGATTCTGTTGTATAGAAAGTTTAATTGCATGTAATGCATCAACAACCGTATTACCAACGCAAAAAACTGTTTTTCGATCGATTCCTTCTGATAAAAGATTCGCAACAGAAAAAGAAGTTGGTGCAAAATGAATACTTGCAAGTTGTCCAACCACTTTTCGATTCATCTCCTCAGGAAAAGGATGATCCATATTTCCTGTACGAAGCCCTGCTTCAACATGAATTAAGGGAATCTGTTTATAAAAAGCAGCAAGTCCTGCTGCAAATGTGGTTGTCGTATCACCATGTACAAAAATAAATGCTGGTTTTACTTCTTCTAAAACAGGTTGAATTTCTTGTAACACCGCTCGCGTGATATAAAAAAGGTCTTGGCTATCACGCATAATATCAAGATCAAAATCAGGAACAACATCAAAAACAGTAAAAACCTCTTGTAACATTTGACGATGCTGTGAACTTGCACACAAAAAAACATTATAGCCGCATTCTTTTAATTTTTTGTATAAAGGAATGAGCTTAATACCTTCAGGTCGTGTGCCCATGACAAATAAGAGTGGCAGATTCATGAGACTCCTTCTTTTTGTCAAAAAGGTAACAATCTCTTGAAAAAAAAGCAACTCTATTTTACGAGCATAATAATTGATGCACGCTCACGTAATTTTTCAATCAGCTTTTGATCAGCTTTTTTCTGTTTTTTGCGCAGTAATTTTTTTTCTATTTCAAAAGCACTTTCATCGTATGTTTTTACGGCTGCATCTTTTTTTTCGATACACTGAACAACTTGATATCCATAATCAACTTTAACTGGTGACAATACTTCACCCTTTTTTAAGGCTATAATTCCTTTCATAACAGGTGATAATTCATGCTCTTCGATCCAACCAACATCAGCCCAATCAAGCGCTTCAGTATTCGTTATATCAAAAGTATTTTTCTGTTCTTCATCTAAAAAAGCAACATTCAGATGATATGCCGCGTCTGTTTTAAAGGTATGATTCTTATAATATTCTTCTTTTTCTTTTTCACTGACGAGTGAACTTTCTTGTGCATTCCACGATTTGACGTGTGTTGCAGCTCCAATGCGCAATAATTGATGCTGCAAGGCTCGTGGTGTTAACCCTGATTCTTTTTGCAACCATTCTTTAAATTCAGCTTCTGATGCATCCAACATACCATTCGCTTGTTTAATTGAAATAATTCGTTGCTCAATTTCAGTCAATGAAGGAACCATTTTCAATTCAACCGCTTTTTGCCACAACAATTCTTCAGCAATCAATTCATCAAGATTATATGTTGCACCATTTTTATCGATTCGATGAGATTGTAAATCAGAGTGCATAATATTTGCCCCATTCACCCGACAGACAATTCTGTCAACAAGATTTCCAGATGATACTAATGCATCTTTCTTTTCTGCTTTTTCAACATGCCTTGATGACTCTAAGTTTTTTAATAATCCAGCATCTTCGATAACCGATTGATGACGCACATTAAATGTTTTTACTGCTGATGCTTTATCTTTAATGCAACTTTTTTTAGAACTCTTTTTTTTTCCAGCACATGCTGTTAACAAACAGAACATTGATCCATACAATAATAATCGAAGATTCATCATTTTTATCCTTTTTTTGCAACAACAAAAATTTCCTATGCGTAGAGTATAAAAAAAAAAGCGAACGAGCAAGAAAGATCTACGCGTTCGCTTTTTTTTTACCTTCTAAAAAATATTATGCTGCAATTACGCCGTCCGCATCACTGCCGTCTTTTTCTTCTTCTTGTTTTGGCTGTTTGCTGCTTGGAGCTTGACGTTGAAAATATTCTTCATTAATTTTGATTCTTGCTTTATCAACAAGATCTTTAAGACGATCTTCAAGAACTGTTTTAAACTTGGTTTCTTTGATCATCTCTTTTAATTGATCTTTAATTTCATCTAATGCAAAATATTCAGAAGCTTTATGATCAGTTGCACAATAAACCCAGAATTTTTGTCCATTGCTTACCATATCAATTACAGGGAATTTTTTCGATTCAAAAACTGCAGTTTTCAAAAATTCAGGTGTTGTATTTGGCATCATGCCCATTTGAGGATCTTGTGCTGCTTGTGATACAAATCCAAAATTTTTATAATGTGCTTTTGATTCTTCTTTTGCGCGTTCTTCAAAATTTTTTTCATCATGTTTTACTGATTTCAAAAATTTCTTTGCATCATCTTCATTGTCAAAAGAGATTGCTTGCAATGCTGCACCGCCAGCAACTTTGATATAACGATCTTTATTTTTCTTGTAATCTGATGAAATTTCTCCATCAGAAACCGTTATGCCTTCACGTAATTCTTGGACAAAAAATTCAACAATTGCTGATTCTTTTGCTGCATCAATACGTTCTTGTAACATTTTTTGAAAATTACTTTCAGATGCTACATCACGATTATCTGCCCAAACAGCTGAGATGGTTCGCATTTTAATCAAGTCATCTAAAAATTTACGCTTCGCTTCAACGGGCAATGCATCAGCAGTAATTTGACCACGATACATTTGCAACATTTGATCTAATTTAACATCAAATTCTTTTTTGGTAATAAATGGTTTTTCTTCATTGCCAATAGTTGCATAAACAGGTCCTGCAGATGCATCAGCACTGCTTGAAACAACAGAAGCTGATGAAGTTGTTGATTCAACTTTTGGTTTGCTTTCAAACAATGAACAACCATGAAACATAAACATCAATCCACATGCAGATAATGCTTGTAACGAAAATAATAATCTATTTTTTGAATAAGAAGCCATAAGTACCTCTATGGTTAAATGGTTACAGATGAATATACTCTTTAAATACATAAACTATACTGTTTATACCCTTTTTTTTATATCACCACGACTAGATTCTTTAGTGTAACAAAGCGAATCATTTTTGCAAGAAACGAAAAACTTAAAAAAGCAATTTCATATCAAAAAAAAAATATTCTGGTATAGTAAAAAACAATTACGCATTATTTTTGTTTCATCTTTTTAAACTAAGGATTTTTTAATGAGCACTTATAAAATGTCATTATTTGATGCAATATTAATGAACATGAATATTATGATTGGTGGCGGTATTTTTGTGGGCCCTGCTGCTATGGCAATCGCTGCCGGCAATGCAAGTTTTTTAGCGTGGCCTGTCACCGCTCTTATTTTTTTACCTCTTGTTTTAAGCGTTGCGCAAGTGATGCGTCTATATCCTCTTGGTGGCGGCATGTTTCGCTACACCGAAAGTGGTCTTGGAAGATTTTGGGGAACTATCTGTGCATGGATTTATGCATCCGGCTATATGTTTGTCGGATCAGTTATGCTTATGTGTTTATACAACACGATTCAATCTTCATACGGAACCTTTTTTTTAACTCAATCAAAACCAGTTTTTTATATCATTATTTCTTTAATCATTTTTATGATCACCGCACAATCACTTAAATTAGTCAGCCTTATCCAAAGCTCATGCACAATCATTAAATTGATTCCTCTTCTTGCATTAATATTTCTTTTTCCCTTTCAATTCAACTATTCATTTGCCATTACTTTTTCTGAAATAAGTCATCTGCCATCAGCCGTTGTTCCTTGGGCGTTATTTGGGTTTTTAGGCTTTGAAGCATGCTGCAGCGTTACACACTTAATTCGTGACAGTGAAAAAAACGGCCCACGCTCACTCCTTATCGGATTTTTTGGTGTTGTTGGCATTTATGCTCTGTTTCACTTAGCAGCACTGCATGTGATGGGGCTTACCAATTTAATACAATACACCGCTTCAGCATTTGCTCGCTTTGCCATTGCACCAGCACCAATTGTTTCTGGACTTGATTTTTTAATTTTAGCTTCAATGACCATAACTTTTTTTGCCAGTTTACTTGGCATCATTTTTGGCAATGTTTCATTTTTACACACATTAATTGATCAAGATGTAATGCGTAATACTAATGTATTAAAACCACTCAGCAGTAACGGCCGCCCAGTTCGATTGTTATTTTTGCAAACAGCGCTTATTGCTCTGATGACTATCCTCATCGACAACATCACCGTCATTGCAAACTCCGCAAACATCTGCCTTTTTACCGGATTTACTTGTATGCTTTTTTCTCTGCTTAAACAGAACAGAGCATTATCACGCTCAAACGATATTCTGCTTAATTATATAGCGCTCAGCGTTACGATAAGCATGATTGGCTATTCAATTGCAACATCAGAATCATTACACGCATTAATTCCAGCAACACTGTTTATCATTGCTGGCTTTTTACTCGCTAAAAAATAATTTCCACACAAAATAACAACTGAAGGCGACCGTTTTGAAAGTCGCCTTAAAATGCAAAAAATCTTGTGAAATGAATAAAATAGCGCCTTAGGGGTGCAATAATTTCAGATATAAAACATTTGAAATTATAAAAATAAGAAAAAATGCCTTTTTTTACTTATTTTGTTGTTAACTTTTTTTAAGCGAGATCCTTAAGAAAAGTTAGAAGCCTATCTTTTCTTAATAAAAAATGTTAAGAAAAGATACATGGTTAAGTTTTTTTACTTTTTTTTAAAAGAAAAGATACGATAATGAATAAAAGACTCGGAACTTATCAAGTCCATATCGCCTTGGGTGAATCATTCAAAACGTTTGTTCCCCCAGCTTTACCTCCAGATCCTGCATTGAATATGCACATTTTATACCCTTTTTTAGAGAGAGCTACTTTTGCATTGTCAAAATTGAATGCTCAACAAAAAGTGGTACCAAATACTGCCCTTTTTTTATATATGTATGTTCGCAAAGAGGCGCTTATTTCAAGCCAAATCGAAGGAACTCAAAGTTCATTTGCAGATGTTATTCTTTTTGAGCATGATCCAAAAATGAGTGTTTCAATCGAAGATGTTGAAGAAGTTTCTAATTATGTAAAAGCGATTCAATATGGTCTTTTGCGGCTTAAAGAAAATTTTCCTTTATCTTTACGATTACTTCGTGAAATGCATAGCATCCTTTTGTCGGGTGGACGAGGTGCATCAAAAACACCAGGAGAATTTCGACGTGTACAAAATTGGATCGGGGGAACACGACCTGGAAATGCATTATTTGTACCACCTTCAGTTGATAATTTACATGAATGTTTGAAAAATTTTGAAATCTTTTTACATGACACTTCAGTACCTGTTTTGATTAAGGCGGGGCTAGCGCACGTGCAATTTGAAAGTATACATCCTTTTTTAGATGGCAATGGTCGCCTTGGAAGATTGCTTATTATTTTGTTACTTTGTCATGAAGGGATGCTTGATGATCCTATTTTATACATTAGTCTTTATTTAAAACAGAATCGAACTCTGTATTATAATTTATTACAGGAAGTCAGAACAGACGGAAATTGGGAAGCATGGTTAGAGTTTTTTTTAGAAGGTGTAGCTAAAACTGCTGAACAAGCGACAGAGACAATTTTGCAAGTGAGCACCCTTTTTGAAGAAGATACAAAAAAGATTATGAGGCTTGGTCGAGCGCGCTTTTCTGCCGAAAAAGTCTTTGAATATCTTAAAAAAATGCCTCAAGTAACCGTTCTTTTTTTGAGCCAAGAATTGCAGATGAGTCCTCCAACAATTCGTTCTGCATTGAATGCGTTAATTAATTTAAAAATTATTGAAGAAACAACTCAAAAGAAACGAGGAAAAACATATGTTTATAAAACGTATTTGCATTTGCTTGAAGATGGCTGTCAACCATTGACCTCTTGAAAATGCGTGTTTTCATCATACATTGAAAAGAAAAAAACTAGAATAAACGCTAAAAACCCAGCTTTTTTATAGATCCCCCTTGCATAAAAATAGTTTCCATTCTAAAATACCTCTAGAATTGTCATGCGATTAAAGATTTATTTTTTGTCAATAATCGCGCGGTCGGCCAAATAAAACAGGTCGGCCAAATAAAACAGGTCGGCCAAATAAAACAGGTCGGCCAAATAAAACAGGTCGGCCAAATAAAACAGGTCGACTATGAATATAAAATCACTCTTATTTTTTTCTTTACTGTTTTTTAGCTCCATGCATGCAATGAACGATGACCCATTTTGTCCATTAAAAGACGCACAAAAAAGATTTTTTGCCGCAATTGAAGATGATGCCAAAGATGAACAAAAAAAAATTGATGCACTCAAAGAAATCTTAGAAGGAAATCCTGACAACAAAGCTGCATTTTTAAATACTGCTTATGGTATTGCTCTTACCAACAAATTGTATGATATTGTTACACATTTGGTTCAACAACCAGAATTTGATGTTAATCTTCTTAATAGTAGAGGATTAACACCATTAACTATAGCTATTTTAAATGACACGTCTTCTGAAGTAATCCAAGCATTAATTGATAAAGGTGCTGATTTAAAGAAAAAATACTATCCCTTGGATTCATATAAATTTTTCACTACTCCTTATTCAATTTTAGATATTGCTATTGATCGCAATAAATATTATATCGCAGAAATATTGCATGATAACGGCGCAAGAAGTATAAATTCAAAAACATATGAAAAATTAAAAGAGAAAAAATACCTCAATGATTCTAAAAATCCTCCACTCGTTGTCAACTCATGGTCTTCAGCTAGAACGTCCGGCCTTGGTGCAATCGGTGCATTGACAATTTTGTATGATTTCTGTCGATTCAAAAAACCAGAAAAAATCACTGATGACAAAAAAGACAGAGATGCAAACGTAAAAGAAAAATCTAAAAAAGAGACAAAACATGATAAGAAAAAAGAATCAAAAGATAAAAAAGAACGCTCACGCTGGGAACGAATCAAAAAACATACGCGCAACTACAAAAAAGATCTCTTGAAAAATCCGCGTAATCATAAAAAATTAATGATTCCCGTTGCTTGTTTATTGTTCAGATTATTAAAAGATCCTATTCAATATCGAAACACTCGATTTGCATAATCCGCCGTCGCACTTTGTGCTATGGCGTGACAAGTTCATTAGCTGATTCATAGAGAAAATAACGAGACATTCAAAAATTAAAAGAAGGCGACTGATACAAAGGTCGCCTTTTTTTTTACTTGTTAACCTCTTCAATTTCAAATGCCCCAATATTTTTCTCTTGAGTATTAAACGAAATACCAATCAAAATGATCGATCGCACGTCTTGTTGATACTGCTGAAAATATTTTTTGGCTTTAATTTGTTCGATTGCTTTTGATACATCAGCATTAAGCTTAAATTCTAAAATATAGATAAATTTGTCTGTCTTAATCACCGCATCAATGCGGCCAATATTTGTTGGAATTTCAACATCGATCTTGATACCCAATAAGGTCAAAATAATATAAAAAATCGTTTGATAATATTTTTCTTGCTCAAGTTGAATTGTGTAGGGAATTGTTGCATAAAATGATTTCAAAGTATCGATAAACAGATGCATATCATTATTTTGTAATGAAGTGCGCAATTTAAATGAATGAGAATTAATCTTGCTCTGTTGTACATCAGAAATCCAAACAAGGATTCGTTGTAAAAATGCCTCTTTAACTTCAATATTGGGATACGTCAAAATAAAATTTTTTACCTCTTGATCATACGCTTTAATAGTCAAATATCCCGTTTGATACAACAACGTATTAAGTGGCAATTTTTCTGGCTCAAAAGCCCCCAATTCTTCTTCTGACATTTCAAGTGCTTCAAAAGATTCTACTTGATAGTGATCTCGTTTAAATAAATTGATTAAAAAAGTCGGGGTCCCTGATTCGAACCAATAATATTTAAAGGTTGGATCTGCTAGATTATTGATAACTGAAAAAGGATTATAGACTCGAGGAATATCAATTATGTCACCGATTTCATTTGATACATTTTCCCAAAAACGATATCCATCATAATATTCACGCATTTTATTTTGAAAATCTTGTACAGATAATTGATTTTTACGTGCTCCAACAATTATATGCTCAGAAAAACAAGCCTCAATCTCTTGATCTATATATCCCACTAAATGAGCAAATTCTGGACTCATTGAAATATCTTTAATCTGATTAAACCCGGAAAATAAATTGGTCTTTGAGAAGCGACTAATTCCCGTTACAAAAAGAAGTTGTAAATGCTCATCCAACGCCTTGATGCAGGTGTAAAATCCCTGAACAATCTGTATCATTTCTTTTAATGTATCTGGACTGATCAGGTGATTCAAAATTGGTCGATCATATTCATCGATGATCAATATAATTTTTTTATTATCATATTTTTGTTTTAATGCGCGTACCAATGCATCAATCATAAATCCAGGACTCTCTTTTTTAGTAACTTCAAGGCCTTCTGCTAATGCACTATTATATAAATGTTCTATTAATTCTTGCTCAAATCGTATAGGAGTTTGAACATTTATTTTGCCAAAATCAATATGAATAACTGGATGCACAGGAAAAGAATAATCAGTATTTTTAACAATCCAGAGATCTTTGAATAACTCTTTTTTACCTTGAAATAATGAAACTAATGTTGAACATAAAAGTGATTTTCCAAAACGTCGAGGACGTGAAAAAAAATAATAGCCGCCCTGTATTAAGCGATACACATGTTCAGTTTTATCAACATAAACACAATTTTCTTCACGTAATTTTGAAAACGTTTGAATACCCAAAGGCAATTTTTTTAACATACAAATAACTTTTTTT
>JACCEA010886731.1_pt1 | contig 10736 bp, 11 predicted proteins | sample 7449851 | NCBI WGS metagenome assembly JACCEA01 (sample SAMN15323453, study PRJNA562643) | freshwater metagenome | isolation source: river surface water | place: USA:Blue River Watershed | collected 2017-08-18 | reverse complement strand
TGATGCACGTGTCGCGCATGTCGGAAGAGCTGATCATCTGGATGAGCCCACGCGTCGGCTTCATCGACATCGCCGACCGCTTCTGCACCGGCTCGTCGATCATGCCGCAGAAGAAGAACCCCGACGTGCCCGAGCTGGCGCGCGGCAAGACCGGCCGGGTGGTGGGCCACCTGATGGGCCTCATCACCCCGATGAAGGGCCAGCCGCTGGCCTACAACAAGGACAACCAGGAAGACAAGGAGCCGCTGTTCGACACCGTCGACACGCTCAAGGACACGCTGCGCATCTTCGCGGAGATGGTGGGCGGCATCACCGTCAAGCCCGAGGCCATGGAGCAGGCCGCGCTGAAGGGCTATGCCACCGCGACCGACCTGGCCGACTACCTGGTGAAGAAGGGTCTGCCCTTCCGCGACGCGCACGAGACGGTAGCCCACGCGGTGAAGGCGGCCGTGTCCCATGCCTGCGACCTGTCGGAGCTGCCGCTGTCGGTGCTGCAGGGGTTCCATCCTTCGATCGAGAAGGACGTGTACGACGTGCTGTCGCTGCGCGGCTCGCTCAACGCGCGTAACACGCTGGGTGGCACCGCGCCGGCGCAGGTGCGGGCGCAGATTGCCCGGCATCGGCAGCGTTTGGGCTGAGTTTTTTCTCTGGTGCGGCGGGGCTCGGGGGGTCTTCCTCCGGCCAGGCGCGCTGCGGGAGTGGGGAGGGTGCGCTCCTCCCGAAGGTCCGGTCGCTCCCGCTCCGGCCCAACGGGGCCCTCCGCGCACCCTCCCCACCCCCACATCGCGCACACGGTTCAAACCGCGTCGCGCCCGGAGGCGTCACCTCCACATCGTTGACGCGTCACCCCGCAACACAGGTTATCTCCGCACGACGATCGACGATCGACGATCGGCGGCTCACGGCCATCGCAGGACCGTGGTGACCCGGGCATAGCCTGGCCCCATCAGGCGTCTCGGCCAAAGACACGGACGGGGCCCGGTGGCGCAATGCGCCGTCGGGCTGTCTCCGGGCGCGAAGCCTTGACGAGCAGCGTGCGTGCCGGGCGGGCAGGGGGAGTGGGCGGAGGGCCCCGTTGGGCCGGAGCGGGAGCGACCGGACCTTCGGGAGGAGACCACTCCCCCTGCCCGCACGGCGCGCCTCGCCGGAGAAAACCAGAAAACCTCACCCACCCCGAGCCTCAGCCTCCTGCAGCAGCCGCCACATCACCTTGCCGCTGCCGCTCTTGGGCAGCGTCTCGGCGAACTGCACGATCTTCGGGGCCTTGTAGACAGCCATCTGTTCGCGGCACCAGTCGATGATGTCCTGCTCGCTCACCTGCCCCCGGTGGGTGGGCCGCAGCACCACCACCGCCTTCACCGTCTCGCCGCGGTAGGCATCGTGGGAGGCGATGACGCAGGCCTCCTGGATCGCCGGGTGGCGGAACATCAGGGCCTCCACCTCCGCGGGCCACACCTTGAAGCCGGACGCGTTGATCATCCGCTTGAGGCGGTCGGTGATGAAGAAGTAGCCGTCCTCGTCGACCCGCCCCAGGTCGCCAGAGCGGAAGAAGCGCTTGCCCTCCAGCTCGATGAAGGCCGCCTGCGTGGCATCGGGCCGCTTCCAGTAGCCCTGGAACACCATGGGCCCGTGGATCACGATCTCGCCCTGCTCGCCCACCGGCACCTCCTTGCACGTCTCCGGGTCGACCACGCGCGCATCGCAACTCATGAAGGGAATGCCCAGGCACTGCTGCTTGGTCGCATCGGGCGGATTGTTGTGGGAGGGGGCGGCCGTCTCGGTGAGGCCATAGCCCTCGGCGTAGCGCAGGCCGTACTGCTCCCACAGCCGCTGGGCCACCGCCTGCGGCATCGCCGCGCCGCCGCCGCTGATGGTGACGATGCTGGAGAGGTCGTAGTCCGCGAAGTGGGGGCTGGCCAGCAGGTCGATCACCATGGTGGGAATGTTCACCCACGCGGTGACCTTCCAGCGGGAGATGAGGTAGCCGGCCAGGTCGCGGTCCCAGCGGGGCATCAGCACCAGCGTCGCGCCGGCGTAGATGCCCGCATGCATCACCACCACCATGCCGGTGATGTGGAACATCGGCACCGCCAGCAGCGACACCGTCTCGAAGCTGGTGTTACCCCACAGGCCGCCGGCCACTGCGTTGTGCATGATGGTCGCGTGGCTGTGCATGCAGCCCTTGGGCAGGCCGGTGGTACCGCTGGTGTAGGGCAGCACCGCCAGGTCGTCGGAGCCGACCGCCAGGGGTGGCAGGGGCAGGTCGTTGTCCAGGGCGGCGGTCCACGCCATCACCTCGCCACCCGGCAGCGCGGGCAGCGGGTGCCGCACCAGCAGCCAGTCGCGCCAGGCGGCGGGCAAGGGGTGGCCGCCCTCCCCGGGCGGGTCGAAGGCATCGGTGAATTGCGTGACGATCAGGTGCGACAGGCGCTGCGCCTCGGGCACGCCGGCATTGGCCTGGACGATCTCGGGTGCGAGATCGCCGGTGGTGATGGCCACCTTCACGTCGGGATCGGTGATGTAGTGCTTGAGTTCCTCGGCCCGGTTCATCGGGTTGACCGGCACCACCACCGCATTGGCCCGCTGGATCGCGAAATGCGCGACGACCAGCTGCGGGCAGTTCTGCATGTCCAGCAGCACCCGGTCACCCTTTTTCACGCCCAGGTCGGCCAGGCGCGCGGCCAGGCGCTCGGCCTGCTGCTGCAGCTGGCGGTAGGTGAGGAGGCGGTCGAAGAACACCAACGCCGGCTTGTCCGGGAAGCGGTGGGCGCTGGTCGCCAGGTTGTCCCACAGCGGCGTGCGCGGCGGGTGGATGGCGTGCGGCAGGCGCTTGGGCCAGAACTTGTGGTGCGGGCGCATGGCGGCGATGTCTCCTTGACGTGGTCGCAGACTAGACGGGGCCGGCCGGCGCCGCATCGGGGAAGCCCCCATCGCAGTCGCACCGGCGACCCCGGGGCACGCCGCTTATCATCCGCCGCACCATGACCTTCGACCCCCGCCCCTTTGCCGAATCCCTTTCCCGCGCCTGGCAGTCCGGCGTGCGCATTCCCGCGGCCTCGCTGCCGGTGGCCGACGAGGCCCAGGGCTATGCGGTACAGGACGCACTGATCGCCCGCCTGGGCCCGGCGGCGGGCTGGAAGGTCGGCGCACCCGACGACGCGAGCGAACCCAACGGCGCCCCCCTGCCCACGTCGTGCGTGCTGGCCAGCGGGGCCCGCCTCGGACGGAATGCGGCCTCGGTGCGCGGCATCGAGCTGGAAGTGGCGGTGCGCCTGCGCGCCGACCTGCGGCCTGGCGGCCGGCTGCTGGCGCGCGAGGAGATCGCCGCCGCCATCGAGGCGGTGATGCCTGCCATCGAGCTGGTCGACAGCCGCCTCGTCGAGACGCGTGCCGCTCCGGCCCCCGCCCGCCTGGCCGACCTGCAAAGCCACGGCGCCCTGGTGCTGGGCGCGCCGGCCGCCCTCGACCCGCTGTCGCTGGACTTCACCCGCCTGCACACCCGGCTGTGGTTCGACGGCGAGTTGAAGGTGGACACCACCGGCGGCCACACCGCCCCGGACGTCTGGCGCCTGCTGGCATGGCTGGCCCGCCACGCCGAGGCGCGCGGCCTGCCGCTGCGGGCGGGCCAGGTGGTCACCACCGGTTCGTGCACCGGCCTGCTGGTGGCCGGACCCGGCGCGCGCGTCGAGGGCGAGATCACCGGCCTGGGCCGGGTCGACCTGCAGGTCTGAGTCCGCCCGGGCCACGGCGCCGCCTGTGTAGCCCGCAGGTACGCACCTCGCGAGCGAAAGCACCGGCGACAGGCACAGTCCGCACCAACCGCGGGCATACCCTCTCGGGATTAACCCGGCTTGGTGCACAAATCTTGTATACCTGAAGGCACGTCTCCTGCTACACCCTGTGCATGGCACAGGCACGGGACATCAGCGACCGCATCATCGAGGCGGTGATGGCGCAGAAACTGCCACCGGGCTCGCGCCTGGGGGAACAGCAGCTGGCGCTGCTGTTCGACTGCAGCCGCACCATCGTGCGGGAGGCCCTCACCCGACTGGCCGCGCGCGGCATCGTCACCGTCAGCGCCCGCCGCGGCTGGTACGTGGTCGAGCACACCCCCGACGAGGCGCGCGAGGCCTTCGACGCCCGCCGGGTGATCGAGACCGGCCTGATCCGCGACATGGCGCCCCTGGACAAGACGGCCCTCAAGCGCCTGCGGACCCACATCGCGCGCGAGCAGGCGGCGCTGCAGGCACAGGACGTGGGCCTGCGCAGCTTCCTCCTCGGCGACTTCCACGTGTGCCTGGCCGAGTGCCTGGGCAACAACCTCCTGGCCGAGACGCTGCGCGACTTCACCGCCCGCACCACGCTGATCGCGATGAAGTACCAGAGCCCCGAGGATGCCGCCCAGTCCTGCGCGGAGCACACGCAGATCGTCGATGCCCTGGCCCGTGGCGACACCGCCGGCGCCGAGGCGCTGATGGTCGACCACCTGCGCACCTGGCAGGCCAAGCTGCGCCCGCCGCAGGCCGAGGGCGACGACCTCGACCAGCTGCGCGAGGCGCTGTCGCCGGTGGACCCGGCGGCACGCCCCTTGCATACAAGTTTTGCGTCCCGTAAACACCGGCCCGACGGGTCGACCTACCTAGGAGAAGTGCTATGACCCTCAACAAACGTCAATTTGCCCTGGGCCTGGCGGCCCTCGCCCTGGCCGCCTCCGGCGGCGTCCACGCGCAGAACGCGCTCGACGATATCGTCAAGGCCAAGGAGATCAAGATCGCCATTCCCACCGACTTCCCGCCCTACGGCTTCGTCGGCACCGACCTCAAGCCCCAGGGCCTGGACGTCGAGATGGCCAACTACATCGGCGCCAAGATGGGCGTGAAGGTCGAACTGGTGCCCGTCACCAGCGCCAACCGCATTCCCTACCTGCAGACCAAGAAGGCCGACCTGGTCATCTCCACCCTGGGCAAGAACCCCGAGCGCGAGCGCGTGATCGACTTCACCGCCGCCTACTCGCCCTTCTTCCTGGCCGTGTTCGGCCCCAAGGCCACCGCCGTCAAGGCGCCGGCCGACCTGGCCGGCAAGTCCATCTCCGTCACCCGCGGCTCGGTGGAAGACATGGAGTTGAGCAAGATCACCCCGCCCAGCACCGAGGTGCGCCGCTTCGAGGACCACAACGCCACCATCTCCCCCTTCGTGGCTGGCCAGGTGCAGCTGCTCGCCGCCCGCGCGCAGGTGGCCGGCGCGATGATGGCCCGCAACCCGCAGCTGGGCACCGAGTTCAAGTTCGTCCTGAAGGACTCGCCGAACTTCATCGGTGTGGGCAAGGGCGAGGACAAGCTGCGCGCCAAGGTCAACGAGATCATCGCCGACGCCAAGAAGAACGGCGACCTGGACAAGATGGCGCAGAAGTGGCTCGGCCGCCCGGCCGGCGACCTGCCGCAGTAAGCCCCGTCCGCCACACGCCCGATACCGAAGAACCTGAGGCACGACGACACGGATGCGGATCACCCTCGACTTCATCGCCGTCCTGGAGCAGTGGCCGCTGCTGCTCAAGGGCGTGGCCTGGACCCTCGCCCTGACCGCGGTGGCCGCCGTCATCGGCGTGGCCGTGGGCGTGGCCTGCGCCTGGGCGCGCAGCCACGGCCCGGCCTGGCTGCGGTGGGTCGTGGGTGCCTACGTCGAGTTGATCCGCAACACGCCGTTCATCGTGCAGCTGTTCTTCATCTTCTTCGGGCTGCCGGCGGCGGGCCTGCGCCTGTCGCCGGAGACGGCCTCCATCATCGCGATGGTGGTCAACCTGGGGGCCTATGCCACCGAGATCGTGCGCGCCGGCATCCTGGCGACGCCGCGCGGTCAGATCGAGGCAGCAGTGAGCCTGGCGCTCAAGCCGGCGCAGGTGTTCCTGCGGGTGGTGCTGCCGCCGGCGCTGCGCAAGGTGTGGCCGGCGATGGTCAGCCAGATCATCATCGTCATGCTCGGCTCTGCGGTGTGCGGCCAGATTTCCACAGAGGAACTGAGCTACGCCGCCAACCTGATCCAGAGCCGCAACTTCCGCGCCTTTGAATCGTTCATCATCGCCACCGCTGTCTATCTGGCGCTGGCCATCGCGCTGCGCCGCTTCCTGAACTGGGCTGGCCCGCGCTTCCTCTTTGGCAGCCAGGGGGCGGCCCGATGATCGAGTTCTCCCTCTGGGACATCGTCCGCAACCTGCTGCTGGCCGCGCGCTGGACGGTGGTGCTGTCCCTCATCGCCTTCGTGGGTGGCGGGCTGGTGGGCCTGGGCCTGCTGGTGGCCCGCATCGGCGGCGGCCGCACCGCACAGGCTGCGGTGGGCGGCTATGTGCAGCTGTTCCAGGGCACCCCGCTGCTGATGCAGCTGTTCCTGGCCTATTTCGGCATTGCGCTGTTCGGCATCAACACCTCGGCATGGGTGGCGGCCAGCGTGGCCCTGACCCTCTACACCAGCGCCTTCCTCACCGAGATCTGGCGCGGCTGCGTGGCCGCGATCCCGCGCGGGCAATGGGAAGCGGCGCAGAGCCTGGCCCTGTCGTTTCCCGAGCAGATGCGCCACGTGATCCTGCCGCAGGCACTGCGCATCGCGGTGCCGCCCACGGTGGGCTTCCTGGTGCAGGTGGTCAAGGGCACGGCCCTGGCCTCGGTGATCGGCTTCGTCGAACTGACCAAGGCCGGCACCATGATCACCAATGCAACCTTCCAGCCCTTCATCGTCTACACCTGCGTCGCGCTGATGTACTTCGCCCTGTGCTACCCCATCAGCCTGTACGCGCAATCCCTGGAGAGAAAGCTGCATGGCGCCCATCGTTGACATCACCGGACTGCGCAAGTCCTTCGGCACCAACGAGGTGCTCAAGGGCATCGACCTGCAGGTCGCGCCCGGCGAGGTGATCGCCATCATCGGCAAGAGCGGCTCGGGCAAGAGCACCCTGCTTCGCTGCATCAACGGCCTGGAAACCTTCCAGGGCGGCAGCCTGACAGTGGACGGCCAGCCCCTGAAGCACGACGACGCGGCCGCCATGCGCGCGCTGCGCCAGCGGGTGGGCATGATCTTCCAGAGCTTCAACCTCTTCCCGCACCTGTCGGTGGGCCGCAACATCATGCTGGCGCCCACGCTGGTGAAGAAGACCGCCGGCGGCGAGGCCGAGGCGCAAGCCCGGCGCCTGCTGGAGCGCGTGGGCCTGGCTGAGAAATTCGAGGCCATGCCGGACCAGCTCTCTGGCGGACAGCAGCAGCGCGTGGCCATCGCCCGCGCGCTGGCCATGGAGCCGGCGGTGCTGCTGTGCGACGAGATCACCAGCGCGCTCGACCCCGAACTGGTGGGCGAGGTGCTGCGGGTGGTGGAGTCCCTCGCCGACGAGGGCATGACCCTGCTGATGGTCACCCACGAGATGAACTTTGCCCGCAAGGTGAGCGACCGGGTGATCTTCATGCACCAGGGCCGGGTGCACGAGATGGGCCCGCCCGATCAGCTCTTCTCGCAGCCCCGCACACCGGAACTGCAGCAGTTCCTCTCGTCGATCACCGACTGAGCGCGCGAGGCCACCGGCCCGCCGGGCGCCCGCTTCAGCGCATGAAGAGCTTGCTGAAGAGGATACCCACCCCGAACGCGATGCCCACCGCGGCCAGCGGGCTGGCGCGCACCTGCTCGCGCGCCATGTCGCCGTATTCCTGCTGCCAGTCCATCATGCGCTCGCTGCCGGCGCCCAGCGACTGCTCGAGCCGGTCCACCGCCTCATGCGCCCGCTGGGCCATGCGGTGCACCGCGCCTTCGGTCTCGGCCCGTGCGGCCGAGGCGCCCAGGCCGGTCATGCCGCCGGTGGCGGTGGTCCCGGGGTTGCCGACACCGGTGCTGGACGTCGCGCCGCTGTAGGTGCCCGCCGCGCCCGCGCTGCTGGCGGGGAAGGGAGAGTCGCTGGTGTCTTCGATCATGGCGTGCCTCGTCATGGATGCAGGCGGCCACGATGGGCCAGCCGCACCACGGGCCACGTAGGAAGGCTGCCCGCGGCCGCGTCAACCGGCGGCGAAACCGCGGCGACGGCCTGCACGGCGTGGCCAGCCGGCGGCATCATGGCCCCAGCCCCGAGACATCCGGCCCGATCGCCCATGACCTCCCCCGACGACGACGCCCAGACGCCCTCCTCCGCCGAACCGCGCAACTCCTTCCTCGAGGAGAAGGCCTTCCGCTCCCGCACCGTGCTGGTGTTCGGCCAGATCACCGACGTGCTGGCCAGCGACGTGGCGCGCCGCCTCATTGCCCTGGACGCCGACGCACCGTCCCCGATCGACATGCTGGTCAGCTCGCCGGGCGGCCACCTGGAGTCGGGCGATGCCATCCACGACATCGTCCGATTCATCACCGCCCCGGTGCGCATGATCGGCACTGGATGGGTGGGCAGCGCGGCCACCCACCTGTACTTGGCCGTGCCGCGGGAACGGCGCTTCTGCCTGCCCAACACCCGCTTCCTGATCCACCAGCCCAGCGGCGGCGCCGGCGGCCAGGCCAGCGACATCGCGATCCATGCGCAGGAAATCATCAAGGCCCGCGAGCGTATCGCGCGCGCCATCGCCCGCGAGACCGGCAAGCCGTTCGAGACGGTCATGACCGACATCGAACGCGACCGCTGGCTGTCCGCCACCGATGCGGTGGACTACGGGCTGGTGGGCCGGGTCATCAGCCACAAGACCGAGCTGGGGCGCGCCACCGGCTGAGCCGACCCGGAGGCCGCCTCGGGCACGTCTGGAGGAGGCCCGCCCATGGGACCCGGTTCCACCGTCCCCGGCACTTGGGGGCCGGCCGTGCCACCGGCTATGCTCGCGCTGATGAGCGATGTATTGCTGGCCTGGCTCAATTTCGCGACGGTGTTGACGCTGGTCGAGGCGGTGGCCACGGTGGCCTTCGCCCTGTCTGGCCTGGTGGCGGCGGTCCGCAAGGGCATGGATGCGGTGGGCGTGTGCATGGTGGCCGGCCTGACCGCCTTCGGCGGCGGTACCCTGCGGGACGTGCTGCTCGACCGGCGGCCCTTCTTCTGGGTGGAGCATGTGATGTGGCTGTGGGCGCTGGTGGCGCTGACGGTCTGGGCGCTGCTGTTCCTGCGCAAGCGCCACCTCTCCCCCACCCTGCGCGCGATGCAATGGCCCGACGCGATCGGCCTGGGGCTGTTCAGCGCCAACGGGGCGCAGATCGCGCTGGAGCAGGGCATGCCCGGCATCGTCTGCGCGCTGATGGCGATGGTGACCGCCGTGTTCGGCGGCGTGCTGCGCGACATCGTGTGCAACGACATTCCCAGCGCCTTCAGCGACCACCAGCCCTATGCGGTGTGCGCCTTCGCAGGCGGCTGGGTGCTGGTGGGCGCCCACGCGATGGGCGCGCCCTCGTGGCTGGCCCTGCTGGCGGCGGCGGCCACGGCCACCGGCCTGCGCGCGGCGGCCATGGCGACCGGCTTCACCCTGCCGCAGTGGCGGTCGGAGCGGCGCTGAGCGCCGGGCCGCCGGCTTTGGCCACAATCCGCGCATGAACCTCTCCAGCCATCCCCTGGCGCGCCCCTGCGGCAGCATCACCGACGTGCCCGGCATCGAGGTCGGGCATTTCACCGACCCGCGCCGGCCCACCGGCTGCAGCGTGGTGGTCGCGCGCGAAGGCGCGGTGGGCGGCGTCGACGTGCGCGGCGCCGCCCCCGGCACGCGCGAGACCGACCTGCTGGCCCCTGGCAACACGGTGGACGTGGTGCATGCAGTGCTGCTCTCGGGCGGCAGCGCCTTCGGGCTGGACGCGGCCGGCGGCGTGATGCGCTGGCTGGAGTCGCGCGGCATCGGCGTCGAGGTCGGCGTGGCCCGCGTTCCGATCGTCCCGGCGGCGGTGCTGTTCGACCTGCTGGTGGGTGACGCGTCCATCCGCCCCGACGCGGCGGCCGGCCTGGCGGCCTGCGAGGCGGCCTCGTCCCGTCACCCGGCCGAGGGCAGCGTAGGCGCGGGCGCCGGCGCCTGCGTCGGCAAGGTCTTCGGCCATGACCGCGCGATGAAGGGCGGCATCGGCACCGCCTCGGTCACGGTGGGCGGCGTGACGGTGGGCGCGCTCATCGCCTGTAATGCGCTGGGCGACGTGGTCGACCCGGACACCGGCGCGGTGATCGCCGGCGCGCGCAGCGCCGACGGCCTGCGCCTGCTGGACACCCGCCGCGCCCTGCTGGCCGGCGAGCCGCCGATTCCGGTGCTGGCGGGCACGAACACGACGATCGGCGTGGTGGCCACCGATGCCACCCTGACCAAGGCCCAGGCCCAGCGCCTGGCCCAGGTGGCGCACGACGGCCTGGCCCGCGCCATCAACCCGGTGCACACGGTGGCCGACGGCGACACGCTGTTCGCGCTGTCCACCGGGCGCCGCGCGCACCACCCCGGCATGATGGTGCTGGCCACGATGGCGGCCGAAGCCGTGGCCCGGGCCACGGTGCGGGCGGTGCTGGCCGCGCGCGGCCTCCACGAAAAAGGGCTGCGGTTGCCCGCAGCCCTTGAACTCTGAAGCAGGCCTCTGGGCCTGATTACTTGAGCGCCTTGTAGCGCACGCGCTTGGGCTTGGCGCCCTCTTCGCCGAGGCGGCGCTTCTTGTCGGCCTCGTATTCCTGGTAGTTGCCGTCGAAGAACACCCACTGGCTGTCGCCCTCGGCGGCCAGGATGTGGGTGGCGATGCGGTCCAGGAACCAGCGGTCGTGGGAGATGACCAGC
>JACCEA012179226.1_pt1 | contig 10737 bp, 7 predicted proteins | sample 7449851 | NCBI WGS metagenome assembly JACCEA01 (sample SAMN15323453, study PRJNA562643) | freshwater metagenome | isolation source: river surface water | place: USA:Blue River Watershed | collected 2017-08-18 | reverse complement strand
TCTTTTTTTGAGGACTCTCTGTTTTAATGGGCACCTTGCGAGCATGCCTCATAATCCTTTGTCTTGGGCTGGTCACCAATACAGCCTGGGCGCAGGAACCTATTGTCTCGCTATCGATGTTGCCCGATGATGAATCCTTCCTCATCGGACGCTATGTGCCTTGGTGGGAAGCCGACCCGAGCATCAAAGATCAGGATGTCGTCGGAGGCCTTCATGATCATGAATTTCAGGTATCCGACCAGGATTTACCAGGCCGTGGATTTATTTCCAATGCACTTTGGTTTCGATTGGTCGTGGAACATGACGGAGATCAGGCGGAATCGATTTATCTTAACAGCCGCTACGCTTATCTGGACACTGTCCAGTTTTTCCAAAAAGATGAAGCGGGGCTATGGGTCTACGATCGGCAGGGTGATAACAATGCGGAACGTATCACCAAGGCCCAGTACCGAACGCCCGTTATTAAAATTCGTGTCAACCCTGGTCGCAATATCTACTACCTAAAGCTGGCGACCCAGGGTTCGAGCGTGGTGGCACTTTATCTGGCGAAATCGAATGCCCTGCGACTTTTCCAAATCATGGATAGTTCCGTACTCGCCCTGTTCTTTGGCGTAATGTTTACGCTTCTTTTGTACAACGGTTTTCTGACTATTTCCTTTCGAAGCAAAACTTATCTCTACTACTCGGTCTTCGTGATTTGCATGATCCTGACTCAAACATCGATCCAAGGCGTTTGGCCGATGATTTTGCCAGGTCGCTGGGGGGCTTGGGCCAGTAATACAGGCTTTGTATTGTCCGCGGCGAGCACCTACCTTGCGGCTTTTCTGGTGACCATGAGCTTTTTGAATATGGGCAGTCACATGCCACGCCTCTACAAGATTTTTGTAGGAGCGGCTACTTTTTGCGGAGTGATGATTCCACTTGCTCTTGTACTGAGCTACAATACGCATGTTAAAGCCATGTCCATGACTCTCTTTGTCGGCAGTTTTATGATAGCCGGCTCCAGCATGGTCGCTGTTATGCGCGGATATCGACCGGCTTTTGCATGGTCGTTTGCCTGGCTGTTCATGATCATCAACAACATACTGCTCGGACTCATCTTTGAAGGGGTTGTACACATCCCCTTCATCATTCAGTACAGTAACTTCCCAGGCGTTATCTGCGAAGGCATACTGATGTCATTGGCCCTGGCGGATCGCGTGAAATTCCTTAGGGAAAAGGCCGATCGTACCATTCATGAATTGAATGAGGAGCTGCAAAGGCACCTCGTTCAGGTCGAAGCCGTGGTCACCGAACGCACGGAAACTATTCGTACGATCCTGGATAATGTTGCCAGCGGATTCCTAATGATCAATCGGGATGGAAACATCGCCCCAGGATTTACGCGTTCATGTTATGGGCTTCTGGGCGATGATCTGCAGGAAGGTCAAAACCTGATTAAGCTCCTGGGACAGAAGCCCAATGTCGAGACAAAGTTTCGGATGGCACTGCATCAGATCTTTGAGGATCAGATGCCTTTGGAAGCCACGCTGGGTCAACTCCCCTCTTATGCTTTATCGCATGGCAAGTATCTTCATATGGAAGCTGCTGGCATTCGCAATAAAGAAGGTGTCCTGGTGCATATCCTTCTGACACTGACTGATGCCACCGAATTGCGCAAGCGGCGAGTCGAGGCTCAAAGAAACCGAAGTCTTTTGAAGATAGTCCGTGACATCGAGGGTTTCCGTCAGTTCGTTTCCTACTCCTTTGAGGCAGTCCAGAAACTCAAACAACTTGAAGCGGCGGGTCCACTTTCACGCGAATCGCAGTTCATACTGCACACTTTAAAAGGTAACTGCATGGTCTTCCAGTTGCCCGAGATCGCTCGTTATCTGCATCAGTTGGAAGAGCAGCCCCGTGTCACACTCCGCGAGATTGAAACTCTGGAGGAACAATTCAAAAAGTATCTGACGCGACATGCAAGCCTGCTCAGGACCCCTTGGGGGCCCACGACCCATGAAAAGAGGGTGAGTGATGTTCAATTGGAAGCCCTGAGGGAATTGGCTCGGACGCGACTTGCACCGCCAATCCGGGTGGATATCGACCAGTGGATTGAGGATGTGGCGGCCAAACCCGTGCATGCCCTTTTGCATTCTCTTCTCAATGATGCGCGTGTTGTGGCTCGCAAACACAATAAAGACGTGGAAATGCGGGTCCTGGATCGCAATGCGAGGGTTCACTCCGAAGCGGAAGAAGCCTTGATTGATCAATTGATCCATGTGGTCCGCAATGCGATCGTGCATGGAATTGAAGATGATCGTGAAGCGGCTCACAAACCTAGCCGGGGTTTTATCTGCCTGGATTTCCGGGAATTGCCTGATGGTCTTGCGATCAGCTGTTCGGATGATGGACGTGGTTTCGATCGGAAAGTATGGGAAGCCGAATGGCTATCACGCGGATTGCCCTTGAACGAAGACATCACGCAGATCTCTCTCGCCCGATTGGTGGCCACCGTCAGCCGCGGTGGATTTTCCACTCAGGAAAAAGTCTCCCTTTTCGCCGGTCGTGGCATTGGTATGGAATCTCTGTTTGCGGCTGTCGAGCGCTGCCAGGGTACACTGGATATTATCAGTGAACCTGGCAAAGGCGCTCGCTTTGAAATCTTCATTCCAAGACCCCAGTCCCTGCGCTCCGTGTCCTGACGCCGAGACTATGATCCTGCAATCGATTAGAAGCTGAAGAACGAGGTACGGGTATAAACACCGGGATAGCCTTGGCGTGCGCAGCCGTTACCCCAGCTGACGATACCGACCAAAGTCATCTTTGTGCCATCGTAGCTATAGAGTGGTCCACCGGAATCCCCCTGGCAGGAGTCGGTACCAGTTGCGTAAGCGCAGAGGTTACCGTCATAGATCTCAGAGCCGTAGGCGCTGGCGCAATCGGCATTCGACAAGGTTTTCACTGCGGTGTATTTCAGAGTGGACGTAGCATAACCGCCTTCATAAGTCGAACCCCAACCCGCCACGTAAACTGTGGAACCCGCTGCTGGGAACGAAGCCGCCTTGTTAACAGCGACAGGTGTGTAGGAGCTGTTGCCGCTCAAATAGATGACTGCAGAGTCATATTGAGTTCCAGCGGAGCTGTAGCGTGGGTTGATGCTATAGCTGCTGATGGAGAACCGCTCAGCGCCTGTTGTCGAACGCAGATCGCGGGCGCCGATGACGACCCGGATCGAGCTTCTGATTTCGCTGGAGCTGAAATCAGCAAGACAGTGTGCGGCTGTTAGGACCTTGTTGGCCCCGACCAGGGTTCCACCGCAGAAGTGCGAACCGTTGTATTGCAAGGAAACGATCGAGCTAAAGTATTGACTATACAGCGAGGAACTCACCTGACTGCCGCCAACAATGTCGAGTTGACTTGTTTCTTTGGCCGACTTTTCGGCACCGCAGCCCATCATAACTGTCCAGCCAGTCAAGGTAACAAGTAAGAGGTTTCTAAGACTTACGATCATTGTGCTGACTCCTGCATAGTCCTTGTTAATGCTTTCTCATACTTATTTTGAACGAATGACAAATTGTATTTAGAAAAATTGACTATAAGCAATTTCCGGAGGTTAGCAGGAAATTTTCCAGCTTTTGACGTGGTAAAAGCCCACCAGAAAGCACGATTCCACTCGAAAGCGGTTCCAGTTCGCGCAGCTCAACCTGTTTTTCTGGAGATTTTTGCTGGTACAGGCTTTGCTTTAAGAAAAGTAGTCTGAAAGAAAAACCATAGGGGAGTCTGCAATGAGCAAGAACGTACCGCCCATTTCCAAGTACATGACGCCTATGCCTTACACGATTGATGTGCAGGACAACCTCACGAAGGCGTCCGATTTGATGAAGCAATATAAGATTCGCCATTTGCCTGTGACATCAGGCAACAAGACCATCGGTCTTCTGTCGTTCCAGGACGTCAACCTTCTGGCCTCGTTCAGTTCAGTGGACCTGACGAGTACCCGAGTTGAATCCGCGATGACACGCAATCCCTATTGTGTAACACCAGACACGGCCCTCGATTTAGTGGCATCGCATATGGCCGAACAACGCATTGGTTCCGCCTTGATCATTCAGGAAAATGGCACATTGGTGGGGATCTTCACCGATACCGATGCTTTGCGAGCTCTTGCTGAAGTGTTCCAGACTCGACTGAAGAAATAAGGGTCAGCCCCCGGGGAGTGCCGTGGTGGGAGGTTTTCCAGCACGGCTCCCACGCATGGCACAATTCAAGACCCAAACCTAAGGCAGAATTTGCCCCTTGGGCCTCAAGCCCATTCTACCGATTCCACGACAGCAAAACTTGGAGTCGGTGTGATCTATCTCGTTCGACCAGGGATGAAAGAGCAGGAGCAGCTTAGCAAGCCACTTCGGCAAGCGCGCTTTCTCATAAGGCTCCTCGGAATCTTTGTTCTGAGCTGCATGATCCTTGGCGTCACGTTCCTTATATCGATCCATGGATTCGAACGGGCAGGAAAGGATAGACTCCTCCAGCAAATGCGCTCCCAGCAGCTTGCCAGCCAGTTGATGATCGATTTTCGCTGGCTTGTGCAAGAGTGGAAGAACACCCTCTTGCGTGGAAACAATCCCGATGACTTTAACCACTACTGGTCAGCTTTGCAAACGAAGCATTCTGAGATCCAGATTGCTGGCCGGGAACTCCAATCTCTGAGTCAGGGAAAACAGCTCGATCGCATCACGCTAACCTTAAAAAACATGAAAGAACTCCTGGTTCTTTATGAGAGCGCTCTGGTTCAAGCGCGATCGAATCAGCAATGGGATCCGTTCAAGGCGGATTCCTTGGTAAGGGGGCGAGATCGCCATGTTCTCCAGCCTCTTCATGACTATTTGGTTGAAATGCAGCTTGAACAAAAGGAAGGCATGGAAGAACATTTCAGCTTCATAGCCAATCTCCAGCTCAGTCTCATGCTTGGCTTCTTCCTAACCCTTGTCATGAGCTATTGGCTGGGTCGAAGTGGATTTTTGAAATGGGCCATCCGAGAGGATCAATTGGAAGCTCAGAATAGTAAATTGAGAAGCCTTGGCCGTCTGAGTGCCAATATCATTCATGAAATCAAAAATCCCATCACCGTCATCGATGGTCGCTGCCAGATGATTCACAAACTATTGCACCAAAGAGACCCGCTTCCGGTCGACAAAATCGAGGACTGTTTGAATTCCATGCAAAAGGTCAATGACCGTATCGTTCGCATTATTCAAACCCTCAGCAAGTTGAGCAGGCATGCCCATGATCTGGACTACGTCAACGTTCAGCCTCGGCTGCTCTTGAATGAAGTCGATATCATTGTGAAGTCCCGCTTCCTGGAGAAGCAGACGGACTTGAAGTGGATCATACCGGATTCCGTACCCGACATCACAGGCCGGGAAATTGAGATCTCGCAGGTTCTCATTAACCTCCTGCTCAATAGTCTGGATGCGATTCAGAATCTTGATCAGAAGTGGGTGACTCTGGAAATTAAGGTAGAAGACCCATTCCTGCTATTCATTGTCACCGATTCTGGTTCAGGCATTCCATTGGAAACAGTTCGGAAGATCGGACGTGAGGCATTTACCAGCAAATCGCAGGGTCACGGCACAGGCCAAGGCATGCAGATTACAAAACGCATCATTCGTGAGCATCAAGGTTTTTTTGCTTATGATGAAACCGCGTCTCACACCTGCTTTCGAATAGGATTGCCGCTCGCGAAAACAGCCGCCAGGTCTTCAGCCCAGGCAGCTTAAAGACCGGGCCCCATAGCCCTAAAAATCCCGGGATTTCACGCGCTTCTTTGGGAACTGCCAAGTCACCAGCCCCTGACCAGACAAGCAAGTCGCGAGAAACCGCAATCATCTGCTCACATTTTCCCCGGAAATACCGAAGATTTATCCAAAATGCTCCCTTGGAAAGGGTTATGCCTGCCATAAAGTTTTATATTTGGATCGCCTTGCTCGTCCTTGGTCAATATGCCTTGGCCGAGGACGCAAGTTCTCTTCGTCAGAGACTCGCGAAACCCAAACTCACCTCAGCGGATTGGATAGAAATCTTCATTGAAGCCGAAGATAACCCCAAGCAGTTCCTGCAAAGCCTGGCAGATTTATGGAATCAGACACCGACGCCATCAGACGGTCTTTTAAGAGCCCGTGTCGGCTGGATGATCGGACGTTTCGCGAACTACGAAGAGATTCCCGGATTCAAGGTTCGAGCGACCTTGAGGCAAACTCTTGAACTCATTGAACAGCAAAACCTCCCCATATCGCGATCCGATCTGCGCTATTTCATCGCCTACACCGAACTACGGGCCGAAGACCAAGAGCAGCAGCTGGAGCAAATCCAAACCCTCATCACACTCGCTGAGCAGATCGAAAACCCGGACACACGCGCCTTCGCCTATACGCAAATCATCTTCGAGTCGGTCAATAGCGGAATTAAAAACCCGCGGACACCCCACCTGATCGATGAAGTTGTCTCCTTGCTCCCTATGGATCAAAGTCCAGTGTCACCGATCTATCTGGGAACCTTGGGCGATTTAAGCGCCGTGCTCGCCACGATCGGTCAAGTGTCTCAGGCCGAAGGGATTTACAAACGCCTGGATGCCACCTGCGATGATCAAACCATGCGGGTATTTTGTGCCATCCGAGCTTACAATCGAGCGACACTCCTCCTCAAGGACGAGGATAGTGCCAGGACGCAGGAAGCCATTCAACTCTTCGAAACCTCACTCCAGCTATCTTTGCAAGTGGACGACCGGGTGATGGAAGCCAAAAATCAGTACGGGCTTAGTCGCGCTTTGAACCAATTGGGTCGGCACAAGGATGCTGTCGATTACGGTCAAAAAGCGGCCAATTTTCTTCAGCAACATCAGATGGACGACTGGGCTGCCTTGGCTCTGGCTCAGGTCGCACGAGCCTATCTGGCCATGAAAGATCCTGCGCAGAGCGCCTTGATTGGTGAGAAGGCATTGCGTCTGTGCCCGCCCAATATTGAATCGATCGTCACAGAAATTCACCTTTATCTAACCCGATCCTATGAAGCCCTCGGAAAGTTTGACCAGGCTTTCAAGCATCTGCAGCTCCATATGGAAGGGGAGCGCAGAATACGGACGGACGATGCGCACAAACAATATATGAAGCTGCGTGATGAAAGTCTTTCGAAACAAAATGAGCTACAAGCTCATCAAATCTCACTCCTGAAGAAATTCCGCGCGGTATCGTTCCTGGCTGCAGGCCTGGCTCTGATCCTGAGTCTTGCCATGTTGATATCGTACCGACAATCCATCGTCATCCGGCAAAGCCGACAAAGAATGAAAGAGGTTCTTGATAACATCGATGAAGGAATCGCCATACTCGGTCATGACCTAAAAATTCAAAGCGGATACTCACCCTTTCTGCACCATCTGCTCGGCGACAGCCGGTCAAGTCTGGAACATATTCCCTTGCTGGATTTGCTTCCCGGTGACGACAGCAAATGGCTGCACGACAAAGTCATTGCCCAGGAGGCCTTGCTCGCTTGCATGGGGGATTCCCTGATCAGCTGGGACTTTAACCGTGATCATCTGCCTCACGAAGTGAAGGTGAACAATCGCATCCTATCTTTGCACTGGCAACCCCTTTTGAATAACCAGCAGTTGATAGACCGTTATCTCGTTGCCATCCGCGACTTGACAGCAATCAAGGCCATGGAGCGTCAAGCCCAGGAACAGGTGGATCATGTCAATCAATTGCAAAGCGCTCTCCAGGAGATACTCAAAGGAAATTACTCGGACATAAAATCCTTGATGCTATCCATTGATCAAGGTCACGAAGCGATGCGGACGAGTCTCATCATGACAAGCGGCAATCCGAGCGCGCTGCGGCAGCTCCACACCTGGAAGGGAATCGCAAGAACGCTGGGACTGAAGAATCTGGCGACCAGCATTCATGAGCTTGAGAGTGCCCTCAAGGTGGCCCACGAAGCGGATGCCGTAACCGTGGCCTGGGAAACCTTTGAGAAGTCATTGACGGATTATCGCTACATACTCAACACGCTCTTGGTCGCGACCGAGAGTCAATCCGCTCGTTCATCAACACTTTATGATTACGGAACCTTATATACAGCTGATCTCACTCAAAGGTTCCGCGAGCATGCCTGCCCTATGGAAGGACTCATGATCAGTGATCAAGTGCAGAATTGGAAGGATGATGGACTCACGCGTGTTCATCACATACTTTTGCACGTGCTCACCAACGCCGCCGATCACGGATTCATCCGACCCAGGATGCGTCATGTCCAGGTGCAAGCAGCCAGGATCCAAATCGTGGCGCGCATCATGGACGACAAGCTTACGATTGAAGTTACTGACAATGGTGCGGGAATTGATTGGGCTCGGCTCACCGCCAAAGCTCAAGCCCTGGGTATTACCTGGGACTCCAGGGCTGACCTCAGCCGTTTGTTGTTCCAGGACGGAATAAGCACCGCTGAAAACACGAGCGAAACAAGTGGGCGTGGCGTTGGCCTTGCCGCCGTAAAGGATCTCTGCGAAGAGCTTTCGGGTCACGTAACGATAGGGGAAAGTCCGGGCGGCGGAACGAAAGTTCTCATTGTTCTACCGGCTGCGGTGGCCATGAAGGATGCGAATACCCAGATTCGCGTCGCCTAAAATTCAAGGCTGGATCACCAGCCTTGACTGCATGGATCAAAATGGTTTAAGAAACTTTTTTCAGTATATCCTGAACACTCTGACCCATGATCTGTTTCAATTCCTTTTGGGTCGCCTGTTCAAAATAATCCTGCACTGCCTGCTGCACATACTTCTTCGCCAGCTGGTCCAGCTGATCGGTTACATCACGAGGCAGAGTGATGCGGAATGAAGCGTGACTTTCTTTTTCAACTTCCGCCTTGCGGAGCGGTACGACCTTGGTCCTTACGCGAGCCATGCCTTCCCGCATCAAGGCTGATATCACATCGAAGGCCAAAGCCCACTGATGATTGATCTCGCGCGTCCAGTCATCGCCGAACATATCCTTCAGCGTCTTCAAAAGGGTGAGTCCAACCCACTCGAAGTGCTCATCGGCGGTACCGTAAGCATGATGACGTTCACCCATTTTTCCAAGGTACTCGCCCAAAAATTCCGGATTCTCCAGGTTGTGGACGACCTGCACCAAGGAAGCTACCAGGAGGCGTTTCTGTCTATCCATTTTGGACTGATCGAAGAGCGACTGAGCCGCAGGATAATCCTTAAAAAGATTGTCGTAAAAGCGATTGGCGAACTCCTCGGCACGAGGCTTGACCAGTTCGAAAGTTTCTTGAATGAGCTTGATGTTAAGATCCATGCCATGCTCCTGGTTAAAGCGATAGAATCCCATCGGAAGTTCCAGGAGATCAGCCGGTTCATCCCTCTATACTTCTTGGTAATATTAAAAAAATGCAATCTTTATCAATGAATATCAAGACCCTGGATCTCTTCGACCAAGGCAATATCGCGATCCAAAATCACCGCATGCTTCAGGTCCAAACGGATCCCGATCCGTGAACCGACTTCATGCTGTTCGTGGTGACTGCTGGTAAAGCAATGGAGTTCCGAGCCGCTCGGCAGCTCCAAATAATAGATGCGATACATGCCACGGAAGGCCACGCGTTTCACAAGAGCCCGGAGTGGAGCCGCATCATCATGCACGATATCATCAGGCCGCAAAAGGACGGTGACTTTGCGACCAACCAGGGGCTTGATATCTTCCGTACAAACCAGCTCGCCTAATTCGGATTCCAGACAACCATCGGCGGTGATTTCCGCAGGCAAAAAAGCGCCTGTTCCCAGAAATTCTGCGACGACCCGGTTCTGAGGTCTATGATAAAGATCGTAAGCCGACCCCCACTGAACGATGCGGCCACCGGCCATCACACCGATCTCATCCGCCATATCAAAAGCTTCATCCTGGTTGTGCGTGACGATAAGGGCCGTCACTCCAAAAAATTCGAGCAGCACTTTCAATTCATGCTTCATGCGCTCACGCAGAGTCTGATCCAGGTTGGAAAAAGGTTCATCCAGAAGCAGCAGTTCTGGTTCAGGGGCCAGCGCCCGGGCCAGCGCCACACGCTGCTGCTGACCGCCGGATAGCTCGCTCGGATAGCGGTTCTCAAAGTCCTCAAGCGCCACAGAATGAAGAAGATGGCGAATCTTCACCTGCCGTTCATGAGGCGGCAAATGGCGAATGCCAAAGGCTATGTTTTGTCCAACAGTCATATGGGGAAAGAGAGCATAGTCCTGGAACAGAACACCAATGCGACGCTTCTCAGGGGGAACGAAATGATCACGACTGCTGACCAATCTTTGATTGAGCACGATGCTGCCGTCATCGATTTCTTCGAAACCTGCTATGCAGCGCAAAAGAGTAGTCTTGCCGCAACCACTGGCGCCCAGTAGGCAGGCGATTTTGCCTTCCTGCAGCGAAAGGCTGACGCCATGCAGGATTTTTTGCTGACCATAGCGGTGTTGAACGTCACTGACATCAAGAACCACCCGACTCATGGGTCAGCTCCTTTTCTGTTGAAAAAGAAAGAGCGGCAAGGTGCCGATGACGACCAGAAGCAAGGCAGGCCATGCGGCGCGCGCCCATTCCCCTTCACTGGTCAATCCATAGATGCGAACGGAAAGACTGTCCCAGCCAAAGGGCCGAGTCATCAGAGTCAGAGGCATTTCCTTGATCACATCGACAAAGACGAGCAGAAAGCCCGACGCAAAACTTT
>JACCEA010274988.1_pt1 | contig 10738 bp, 9 predicted proteins | sample 7449851 | NCBI WGS metagenome assembly JACCEA01 (sample SAMN15323453, study PRJNA562643) | freshwater metagenome | isolation source: river surface water | place: USA:Blue River Watershed | collected 2017-08-18 | reverse complement strand
TAGACACCAAACATAGAGCTGGTAAGGCTGTTACGCTTATTACAGGGTTTATTGGAACCTCCGAAGACGTTGAAAAATTAGGCAAGCAATTAAAAAATTTTTGCGGTACCGGCGGCTCTGTAAAAGATGCCGAAATTATTGTACAAGGAGATCAACGTGATAAAGTACTTCAGTGGCTAATAAAAAATAGCTACTCCGCTACCAAAAAAATGTAGCACGGCCTGTATTAATAATCAATTTCTAATTTCAGTTTCTCCTTTAATTCTTTGAGTAATGGATACTGCTCGCTAATGCGTTCAAACTTTTGCTTGCTATTGAGTCGCATATGAATAGGCACGTCTTCTTTTTCGGTAGCATCTACAATGATGCTAAATTTGATAGAGCGGTTATTAAACGTAGCAAATATTTGATCAATTAGCATCATGCGCTCCTGTTCTACAAACTTTTGAGCCGTTAAGCCGGGTACACGTACCGTAAAATGAATGTCACTTTCAATTTCAAGTACGGCCATTTTAAAAGTTCCTGAGGCGGAGTGCTTTTGTTGTGCTTCTAGAGTGGCGCCATAAGCGTCCCAGCAAGCTCTTAGCTTTTCAAGGTTCAGTGATTCCGCTTCTTTAACTTCCTCAATAGCGTACTGGTCACCATATTTTTCACGAAGGGCTGTTAATAGGTTCTTTTTAGGACCAGATGAAGCAGGCGCTTCAGTAGATCTGGCGCGCATTTGAGCTGGCGCAGCAGTACTAGAGGCAACAACAGGCGCTGAAGCAACAGTCGTTTGTGGAGTAGCTTCAGTTGCTTGGATCGCTTGTTTTACATCTACTTCTTTGTGTATCGTTAATGTAGCGCTTGATTTATTTGAAACTGGCGGAGCCGCAATTTGAATAGAAGGTATACTCTTTGTTCTAATGGCTACTGGTCCGTCAATCCGTTTTTTTTTTATAATGGATCCATTTTCTGAAGCAAGTTCAATGGCTTCTTGTAAGAAGTTTAATTTAATAAGCGTAAGTTCTACGTGCAATCTTTTGTTGCGCGCCATTTTATAATTGATCTCCGCTTCATTTAAAATATTGAGCGCACTCACTAAATAGGACATGCCCATAGCAGCGGCTGCAGCAATATATTTATCCTGCATACCTTCTACCACTTCTAGTAATGGTGCAGATTTTGGATCTTTGCAAACCAAAATATTACGAATGAATTCTGCGAATCCATTAAGTACCATATCTCCTTCAAAACCCTTTCTATTGATTTCATCGTAGAGTACCATCGATGCCGCCAAATCCTTGGCCTGCATGCTTTCTAGCATTTTAAAAAAGTAATCTTCGTCTAAAATATTTAAGTGCTCTAGGGTATTTTGATAGGTTAAACTGCCACCTGTAAAGCTTACAATTTTATCAAGTATACTTAGTGAATCTCGCATGCAGCCTTCACTCTTTTGCGCAATAACCTGAAGTGCTGCGCGCTCGGCTTTAATCGATTCTTTACCAGCAATTTCTTCTAAGTGTTCTACGGTATCGTTGTTAGTGATTCTTTTAAAATCAAAAATTTGACAACGACTTAATATGGTTGGAAGTATTTTATGCTTTTCGGTAGTTGCTAAAATAAAAATGGCATAAGATGGTGGTTCTTCTAGTGTTTTTAAAAATGCATTAAAAGCACTAGCGCTGAGCATGTGTACCTCATCCACTATATACACTTTGTATTTTCCTGCTTGTGGTGCAAATCTTACCTGTTCTACAAGTGATCTAATATCATCTACCGAGTTATTGCTCGCCGCATCTAGCTCATGAATATTGAGTGATGTGCCTGCGTCAAAAGATACGCAACTGTTGCAGGTGTTACAAGCTTCACCATCTGGTGTAGGGCTTGTACAGTTGATGGTTTTGGCTAAAATTCTGGCACATGTTGTTTTTCCAACACCCCTAGGACCACAAAACAAAAACGCGTGTGCGAGTTGATTATTTTTGATGGCGTTTTTTAGGGTTGTCGTAATATGAGATTGCCCAACAACGGTATTAAAGTTTTGGGGTCTATACTTACGGGCCGAAACAACAAAATGATTTTCCATAACAGGGTTGCAATATAAGCACAACGGTAGGCTTCCCCTTATCTAAACCCCACCTTTTTTGCACATGGGTATAATTTTAGCCGTATACCATTTCTGGGTGACGTTCAAAGGGCTTCGATGCATCAAAAAGACATCTAAAAGTGACCATTCTGCGGCTTGGTTGAGCGCCTAAGCTCTTGTAGATATTGAGCATTTTTGGGTTCCAATCTCCAGCCCATCCCATTTCGTAACGGTCGTACCAATCTTTGTCTTTAATAAGTAAAGAGCATTCCTGAATCATAAAACTATCAATACCAAGAGATTGGTATTTAGGAACAATACCAAAGGCAAGACCTGTTAATTGTTTGTTTTTACCTGTTTTACTCATGTACAACAAACGTAGCTTTTGGAACCACCCAAGTTTGCCATTAAAGTGCTTGAAATATTGGTTGAGGTCTGGAATATTAATGAACATACCAATAGGTTCTGCTTTATAGTAGGCAAACCAAACAAGACGCTCATCCATGATAGGCTTCATGGTCTTAAATAGTTTGATTACTTGTTCCTTAGTAATTTCTTTGGCCTCTCCATGTTGCGCCCATGCGGCGTTATAAACCGTTGCAAAGTCGCCGGCATATTTTTCAAGTTCACTTAATTTAACATGCTTGGCCACATAGTCGGGCTTGGCTGCAAAACGCGCGTGCCTTTCAGGAAACCTAGTTGGTAATTCATCTTTTACGCTCATGGCGTAATAGTACTGGTTGTAATAATTTTGAAAACCGTAGTTTGTAAATAAGGTTTCGTAGTATTCAGGATTATACGACATGCCATACATAGGAGGTTTGTCAAAACCTTCTACCATTAGGCCCCACCACTTATCTCTATCACCAAAATTGATAGGTCCGTCCATGGCTTCCATACCTTTTTGGGAAAGCCATGCTTTAGCGGTATCAAAAAGTAAATTGGCTGCAGCCTGATCATTGATGCAATCAAAAAAACCAACGCCACCTGTTTTAAAATCGGTCCCTTTGTTAATATATTTTGAATTGGTAAAAGCAGCAATACGGCCCACTAATTCACCATTATCAGATTCTAAAATCCATCTTTTAGCTTCGCCGTATTTAAAATTTTTATTTTTAGCGGTATCAAAAACATCATTAACCTCGTTGTTAAGAGGTCTAATATAATTGGGGTTACCTGCATTGATAATAGCTTGCACTTCTAAAAAATCTTTGGCAGTATCGGCGCTAGTAACTTCTATTAAATGCATCGTAATTCTTTATTTCAAAGTTAAGATATGGTTGTTATAGTTGAAACTCTTCTTTTCTAAAAAGTATACGCTCCATTTTGGCGTCATGGTCGTATATATCTTTTCTAAACTGTAATACACCATTGCTGTCTACCCAACTTGTAAAATAAGCAATAAAAACTGGGATCGTTTTTTTAAGCGTTACCCATTTTTCTTTTTGTTGGTGCATCGCTGTATCTATTTTTATGGTCGTCCAACTGGTGTCGGCTCTTAGCAGGTAGTTCGCCATTTTTTTAGCATCTCCGAGCCTGATACAGCCATGGCTAAAACCTCTATTTTGTTTGGCAAAAAGATGTTTACCAGGCGTGTCATGTAAATAAATATTGTAGGGGTTAGGAAATAAAAATTTTACCAGACCAAGCGAGTTTTGTGCGCCAGGCAACTGTCTGATGGTGGGTACATCGCCAGGTATTGTAATCTCCATATTTTTCTCTGCCAGGTAATTTTTATTTTTTCTAATACCAGGTAAAATTTCAGCTTTTACAATGCTCGGAGGTACATTCCAATAAGGGCTAAAAACAACGTAGCGCATGCGGTTGCTAAATATGACGGTATTATTTGACTCAGATCCTACTATTACCGGCATTTTAAACTGAATTTTACTGCTATCAAATACAAGCAGCTGGTAGGCTGGAATATTTACAACAATATAGTTGCTATCCAGCATGGCAGGCATCCAACGAAAGCGCTCTAGATTAATAGCAATAGTATTTGCGTACTCTTTAATGGGTATTTGAAGTGCTTGTAACAAAGTTTTATCAATATAATTTGTTTTTGCAAGCCCCATTCTTTCTTGAAATCTATTGATAGCTATGCCAAGTGTATTGCTATAAAGTGACGTGGTGTCTGTGCTTTTAAAATCACCCAGTAATTGTAGTTTCTTTTTGATTTGTCTGATCACAGGGACCATGTCTCCCTTGTTAATCTTAGTTTGCTTGGTGCCAATATGTATACCTGTATCAAGTGCTGAAATTTTTGAAAGACCCACGTAATTTTCAAGTAATAATTTAAAATTTTGGCTACCTGTGTTAAATCCCATTTTAGTGCTTGGATTTAACCAATTTTTTAATTGATTTGCAAGCGTCAATGATTTTTTTGGAATGCGCCAGTTTACTATATCAGGGTCAATATCAGTGGGCATCAGCCATTTGTCTGCGTATTTAAAAAAGGAAAGACTAAGTGTTAATTCAATATTTGTTTGCTCTGCATTTTGATTAAAATTTTGCAGCGTAAGTAGTTCAATAAAACTACTATCTACCCAGTGCTCCGATAGTTTGTTTGCGTGCACTATAAAGTCTTTGGTATGGGGTTTTATTTTTTTTGATTGAATCCAAACATATTGGTGTTTATTACCCTTGTAAAAACTTCTAATGGCAACACTATATTTTTCTGAAACGGCTTGTGATGCAATGAACGAATCAATAACAGCTTCTGCGATAGTATCTTGTTGTTGTGTGGTGTGGTTGTTTGCCCATCCTGTTGTTGAAGAAGCCGCAATGATAAAAAATACCATCACACCTATAAAAAAATGACTGCGAATAATTTGATGGATAGCTTGCATGCAGTGATTTTATGGGTGCAGTTAATTTTTATAAAGTAAAAGTGCTGCGGCAACCATACCCGCTGTTTCGGTTCTAAGCCTGGTTTCGCCAAGGCTAACAGGTGTATATTTTGCAGCTATGGCAAGTGCAATTTCCGACTCAGTAAAATCACCCTCTGGTCCAATTAAAATACTAGAGTCGCTGCTATTTGGAATGTTTGTGAGTGCTGTTTTATTACTTTCTTCACAATGTGCAATAAGCTTCTGATCTGATGGGTGTTTGTCAATAAACTGCGCCACTGTTATAGGTTCCGATAATACAGGTAGCCATGTTTGTTTGCTCTGAATAAGCGCTGCAACTACAACGCCCATCATGCGTTCCCCTTTGAGGTTAGACCGCTCGCTTCGCTCGCAAATTAACGGAACAATTTTTGTCACGCCCATTTCCGTCGCTTTTTCTAAAAACCATTCAAAGCGTCCTGTATTTTTTAAAAGTCCTATCGCAATGCAAACCTTTTTAGTAGGAGCAGGGGTATGCACTACCGATACAATTTGCACCACCGACTTTTTTTTATCAGCTTCTACAATGTTTGCTGTGTAAAGGTTACCAATACCATCTGTGAGGTGTAGGCTTTCGCCGGCGCGCATACGTAGTACTTGAATACAGTGTTTAGAAGTCGCTTCACTTAATTCAAAGTGCGTATTGTTTTTTTGAATACTAGGTTCGTAAAAATATGGTAGCGCCGACATGTTAATAGAAAATGAGGTGGATTAAAAAGGTGTTTCGGTGTCAAAGCCTTCGTCAAAATCACCCTCATTCATTTTACTTTCTTTTTGAATAAATAATTTAGCGCTGTCCTGAGCACCAGTGCCAGCCGTGCTTCCTGGGGCTACTGGTTTCCAATTGCTAGATCCAAATCCAGAACCATCGCCATCCCATTCTTCAAATTTTTGAATATCTAGTTTAGCGCGTAGTTTAATGGTATCTAATTGACCGTTTCTATGTTTTGCAATTCTTACGTGGGTTTCACCGTGGGTGCTTTCGCCCATATCATTACTCATTACTTCGTAATATTCTGGACGGTAAATAAACATAACCATATCGGCGTCTTGTTCAATCGCACCCGATTCACGAAGGTCACTAAGCTGCGGCATTTTACTTTCCTTTCTTGTTTCCACCGCACGACTCAATTGTGAAAGTGCAACAATTGGAATATTTAATTCTTTGGCAAGTGCTTTTAAGCTTCGAGAGATATTTGAAATTTCTTGTTCACGATTATTATTTCTGTCACCACTACCACTCATCAATTGTAGGTAGTCAATAATGATGATACCAACTTTGTGTTTGTTTACCAGCCTTCTGGCTTTCGCTCTAAATTCAAAAATATTTAAAGCCGCTGTGTCATCAATAAAAAGTGGCGCACGCTCTAATTTTTTTAAACCTTTTGCGTGTAGTTGCTGGTATTCGTAATCTTCTAGCTTACCCCTAGAAATTTTTTCCATTTTAATTTCACTCTCTGCACTTAAAATACGTTGTACAAGCTGAGGTGCACTCATCTCTAAGGAGAAAAACCCAACAGGGATGGGCTTTGTAGGGTGCAGTGCTGCATTACGTGCTAAATTTAATGCAAAGGCTGTTTTACCCACAGACGGTCTTGCCGCAAGGATAATTAAATCGGTAGGTTGCCATCCGTACGTGATACGGTCTAGTGTTGGGAATCCACTTGGTACGCCAGAAATATCTTCTGTTTTGGTACGTAATTCATCAATACGGTTGATGGTTTTGGCAAGTACTTGACCTATTTCTTCAAAATTCTTTTTAAGATAATTGTTGGTGATGTTAAACATTTTTGTTTCACTCTCATCTAGTAAATCAAAAACGTCGGTACTGTCTTCGTAAGCGTCTCCAATAATTTCACCACTAATTCTGATGAGTTCGCGTTGAATAAATTTTTGTAAAATAATTCTTGCGTGTGCGTCAATGTTAGCAGCCGATACCACCGAGTTGGTAAGCTTGGTAATTTGGTATGGTCCACCTACAAGGTCTAATTCATTTTTTGATTTGAGGCCTTCTACCACCGTTAAAATATCGATAGGTACACTATCATTTTGCAGTTGCTGCATCACTTTAAAAATCAGCTGATGCGCTTCTACATAAAAACATTCGGGCTTAATAATTTCTGATACGGTATCAAAAGCACTTTTTTCAAGCATGATCGCACCCAGTACCGCCTCCTCTAATTCTTTTGCTTGCGGGGGCACTTTACCATAGAGCATGCTGCTCATATCTATCGATGGCTTTCTAGTTTTGCGGTTGGTATTGGTAATCTTAACGTCCATTTTTAGCTTGCTTTACAAAGTCGAATAATTGACTGCATTTGATGCAGAAGAGAGCGAATATGCACCAAGATTTGCGCTTTTTCAAGTATTTCTTCGCTATTTTTCGTCCACACGGAACTAACCGTTCCACGCAGGTTTTTACTGCGCTATCCACACAATTTACTACTGTTATCCACCAATATCAAAACTTATTCCACTTAAAAAGGCCATTATTAACAAATCTTGTGCAGAAAGAAGTATTGGATGAATCTGCGTTTTGTTCTCACGAAAGCGTAGCATTTACGGCTATAAAAACTTATTTTTGAGGCCCTTAAACACGTATAAGCAATCATGACCATAAGTTATAACTGGCTATCTGAATACCTGCCTTGGAGCATTGAACCCGAAAAATTGTCTAAAATTTTAACGTCTATTGGTTTAGAAGTTGAAAGTTTAACGTTTTATGAAAATGTAAAAGGAGGACTTGCCGGCTTAACTGTTGGAGAAGTGCTTACTGCCTCGCAGCATCCAAATGCCGATAAATTAAAAATTACCACCGTAAATATTGGTGCCGAAGCCCCACTACAAATTATTTGTGGTGCATCCAATGTTGCGGTTGGACAAAAAGTAATTGTAGCTACTATTGGCACAACTATTTATCCAAGCGCTGGCGATCCTTTAACCATGCGTGTTGCAAAAATTAGAGGTGAAGAAAGTTTTGGAATGATTTGCGCCGAAGATGAAATTGGACTCGGTACCAGTCATGACGGCATTATGGTTTTAGCAGCAGACACTGTTGTTGGAACGCCTGCTGCCACGCTGTTTGAGCCCTATCAAGACTGGGTATATGAAATTGGTTTAACACCCAACCGAATGGACGCTATGAGTCATTACGGTGTTGCAAAAGACGTGTGTGCTTATTTAACGCACCATGAAAAAGAAGCAAAACCAGTGGCTCCTTTTCCATCGTCATTTGCCCCAGATAAAAATAATAAAACGATTGCTGTTAGCATCGAAAACGAAACAGCGTGTAAGCGTTATGCAGGTATCGAATTAACGGGCGTTACAGTTGCTGATTCTCCAGCTTGGTTAAAAAATAGATTAACCGCGATTGGCGTAAGACCTATCAATAATATCGTAGACGTTACCAATTATATTTTACACGAATCAGGCCAACCACTGCATGCATTTGATGCTGCTGCAATTACGGGTGGCAAAGTGATTGTAAAAAATGTGGCTGCGGGTACTGCTTTTACAACCCTTGATACCAAAGAAAGAAAACTACAAGATTCAGATTTACTAATATGTAATGCCACAGATCCTATGTGCATTGCGGGTGTGTTTGGTGGTGCTGCAAGTGGCGTTCACGCTGGTACGACTTCTATATTTTTAGAGAGCGCTTGGTTTCATCCTACAACCATTCGTAAAACGTCTTTACACCATGGTCTTCGTACCGATGCTGCTACTAGATTTGAAAAAGGGGTTGATATTGCTTCAACAGTTCAGGTATTAAAAAGAGCCGCATTACTAATTAAAGAAGTGGCTGGAGGTAGTATCAGTTCTGACATTACTGATATCTATCCGGCGGTGACGCCTAAAACAGAAGTCGCTGTTAAATACCATTATATCAAAAAATTAAGTGGTAAAAATTACCACCCCGAAGCGGTTAAAAAAATCTTGACTGCACTGGGTTTTGAAGTGCTTGGGGAAGGTATCGATGAACTCCGTGTTGCAGTGCCTTACAGTAAACCAGACATTAGTATCCCTGCCGATTTAGTAGAAGAAATTTTACGTATTGATGGACTTGATAATATTGAAATTCCGACCACCATTACCATTAGCCCTGCTGTAGAAGTAGCAAGTGCTAAAGAAGTGATCAAAGAAAAAACAACACAGTTTTTAGTAGGTAAAGGCTTTGTAGAAATCTTTACAAACTCTATTACCAACAGTCAATATTTTACGCCAGCTGTTTTAGAAACGGCCGTTAAAATGATGAATAATTTAAGTGCCGATTTAGACGTGCTTCGTCCATCGATGCTTGAAACAGGACTTGAAACCATCGCTTACAATTGCAATAGACGTAACCACAATTTGCGTTTGTTTGAATTTGGCAAAACCTATGCTACAAGCGGTTCTGGGCAGTATTCCGAAAAGGAACATTTGTGTATTTACTTAAGCGGTTTAGACACCGAAGAAGGCTGGCGTGTAAAATCAAAAGAGCAGGATCTACTAATGGCAAAAGGCATTTTGCAGGCCATTGCTACAATTACTGGTCTGCCTCTTATTAGCTGGTCATTAGACGACACTGCTAAGGATACCGCAAGCACCTGTGTTGCTGCAACAGTGGGCGGTATTCATATTGCTACTTTACAAGAAGTGTCGCCAAAAAAACGTCAACAATTTGATATCAAACAAGGCGTTGTTTTTGTAGATATAGATGTGGCTGCACTTGTTACTGCCGCCGAAAAACAAAAAATTGTTTACAAAGAAGTATCTAAGTTCCCGGCCGTACAAAGAGATTTGGCACTGGTAGTGGACCGCGCTGTAACCTATGCTGCTATTGAACTTGCGGTGGGTACGGTAAAACTTCCTAAGCTAAAAGGTATCCGTTTATTTGATGTATTTGAAAGCGACAAATTAGGCGTCAACAAAAAGTCGATGGCGCTTAGCTTTACATTTGTGGACGAAGAAAAAACCATGACCGACACCGAAACGGATAGTATGGTATCAAAATTAATTGGGGCTTTTGAAAAAGAATTAGGTGCCGAAATCAGAAAATAAGCACTTATATTTATACGCATATTTACATGTTTGAATTCGAAACACATATCAAATCTTTGCAAGAAAAGTTGCAGTTGTTGCTTAAAAATCAGCAGCAGCTAGTGCGTGAAAATCAGCGCCTAACCGCCGATTTAGAAAAAGCAACAAGCATTGTACACCAAAAAGAGGAGATGCTCCGCAATCTTCAACAACAGCTAGATGGTTTACAGGTAAGTTCGGCGGGTGGCTATTCGGATCAAGAAAAAGCGGCCCTCGAAAAGCGGATTAACACCTACCTCAAAGAAATTGACCACTGTTTAACGCTTCTTAAATAAATAGTATGTCTGAGCTCATCCCTATCAATATCGTTATTGCAGATCGCAGCTACCGCATCCGCATTGAACCCGCTGAGGAGGAAATGGTGCGTAAATCAGCTAGTCTAATTAATGATAAAATAGCCGAATACCGTCAAAATTTGGCTGGTAAAGACATGCAGGACTATGTAGCCATGGTGCTTTTGTGGTTTGCCACCGAGCAAAATACCAGCACCATCCACGAACTAAAGTGGAAAGAAGCCGCTGAAAAGATAAACTCTCTCGAAAAACTCATTGATAAAGCGCTGATTTAAGTATCTTCGTTCCTATCCGTTTACTTATTAAAGTAAATCTTCATGTGTATGCGTGAAAGAATGATTGTGAACAACTTAAAAAAAGCTAAAAATGGACCAGACGATTGTCTCTATAATACTTGCCGCCACCTCACT
>JACCEA011635373.1_pt1 | contig 10739 bp, 8 predicted proteins | sample 7449851 | NCBI WGS metagenome assembly JACCEA01 (sample SAMN15323453, study PRJNA562643) | freshwater metagenome | isolation source: river surface water | place: USA:Blue River Watershed | collected 2017-08-18 | reverse complement strand
TTGCGAACCATTCTTTAATTTAAGTGATAATTTGTTATCTTCAACGGAACTATTACTTCCATCTCTCAGCCATATGGGAAGTAAATCGTGCATCACTCTAACCTTCTCCACTAAGTTCTTTGCAACAGTTACTTTAGTTGCGATAACCAACGCATTGAAGTCTTGGTTGAATATCATCTTCCAAAGTATAAAGCCCGCCGATAGAGTTGATAAACCTAACTGACGGGATTTAAGAATTATATTAAAACGATTTTCTTTAAAATCCGTTAAACATCCTTCCTGAAACGGATATAGATGAAACGGAATTTTACCACGTGTAGGGTGCTGAATGATACAATACTTCTTCATAAAGTGTATCGGGTCTAAAGCACACTTTTTGTATTCTTCAGCAATAATCTGCTTTAAGTTCTTAGTATTTTGCTGAACTACATTACTCATTATTTTTTTACTTTGATTTTCCAATAAGTACCAAACCCAACGTATGGTGAGAAACCACCAGTAGTACCATCTACAACTCTATTGTTTACACCCAAAGTAAATTGATATATTTTATCTTTTTTAGTTTTTAACATTATACCTGCTCCAACTGAAGAAACAACATCGGCTTTGTTAAATCCACCATTTAAACCATAGTAAACTTGGTTTCTAGCTGGCTCTTTAACAATAAGAGTTTCTTTGATTGTTCTTTCTTTTACTTTTGCATCAAATGTTCTACCTAAGATTTTATTTTGTGAAATTGTATCGGTTACAGCCACAGTTCCTAATGAATCAGGCAATACCAATACATCTTTGTATAATACTTTTGAATAGTAATCTTTTAGTAATGCTGCCGTATCTACTACTGCAGGAATTTGTACTTCTTTCTCTACGATTACTTCGTGATAAATATCTTCACCTTTTTTAGTAACAACTTTTGTTTTTACTACTTCCATAGTATCGATATCGTGTTTAATAACTTCGTATTTTTTACCTTCAATACGAATCGTTCTTCCACCTGGCATAACACCACCTGGGTTAAACCATTGTAAAAGAATGTAAATGATTAATGCTGCGATAGCAATGTTTTTGAAATTCAATAATTTTTTCATAATTCTATTTTTTTACAAGCTCTGGGTGATTTAATTCACATAACTTATCTTCTAATGCTGCTTTCCTTTCCAATAGAGCTTTAATTGCTTCGGTAGCACCATCGATATCTTTTTGTAAATCTTGTTTTACTTTTTCTATATCAACTTCATAATGCCATTTTTGAATACTGCCATCTTCGTTTACGAACTCCAATGTTTGAGATACACCTTTTAGCGCTTCTTCAAATTGTGCTTTCAAATCTGTAACATATGATAGTTGATTATTTGTTATTTTATAATCTTCATAAAAAGGATATGTACCATCTTCTTTTAAACTATGTTCAAATTTCCTTAAACACGTTATACATAATCCTGTTTTACGAATTGTTGTTTTATCTGCTTTACTATATTGTATAGTATTACAATTTTCAGATTGACAATTATTTAATTTTTCTAAATATGCTCTAACATCATCTAATTGTGATACTGATATTTTATATCCTTCTTTTTGTTCCCATATCTTTCCTTCCTTGTCAGTCCATACTTCACCAACTTCTCGTTTAGTTTCAACATCACCTTCATAACCATGTACTCTTTGTATATTATCTTCTCTACCAAATACCGTATCTATAATTTTTTTACGAGTTGGGTGAATATAATTATTTTTTTCTTCAAAGCTTTTTCTCTTTGCCATAATATTATTTGTTTATAACTTATTTATATATACATATATATATAATTTATCTTCCAAACTTAAAAATTCCTAAAATTTGATTTAACGGAGCAAATGTGCCGGTTAATTTATAGGTATTTCCTTTGTAGAAAAATACTAATCCTTCATTTGGAACTAATTTTTCAAATCCGCCAATGGCATTTAATCTAGCCAATTCTTTTTCTAATCTTTTTATTTGAGCTTCACTACCACCATTTCTAATATCAGATATTGATGATTCTAATGATGCTTTTATAGATTGTAATGCTGAATCAGGCTGTGCGGTTAGTACTGAACTCATAAATGATAATACTTCTGCACCAACTCCTAAAAAGATATCTTCAAATTTACGAAGATTTCCTTTCATAATTTTATCCTTTGCATCTTTATCAACCCCATCTGCCCATTTTCTAGCATCTTCATCTGCAATTGATTTAATTGTAAATGATTTGTTATCAAATGCCCATCTTCTTGCCAATCCTTCTTTTTCTAATTGTGCAAGATTTTTTTTAGATTTATTTACGAAATTCATCCACCAAGCATAATGATATTCTGCTACGCCATCTTTATCAGATAATCCAAATTCTGATTGTAATCTGGATAACATACCATTGAATTTTCCTTTTTGAGAACTCAGCTTTTCATCTTTTGGTAGTTTAGTAATTGGTGGGCCTTGTAATGTATATGTACTTTGTACGTGCTTATTTATATTTTTAATCATCGATGCTAATTTACTTTCAGCACCTTTTACAGCCCCAACTGCGTTTCCCTTCTCATCATATTCAACAACGTTGTGAAATACCAATAGATTTTGTCCATAAGGAATTACATTTGCATTTTGTGGATAAATTACTTCTAAGTTACAAAACGCTGAACCATCTTTGAATATGCTCTGTCTTTCTTTCTCTCCTAATCCACTAATTGCTGAATACAAATCTCTCATTGCGAAATTGTATGCATCACTCAATGCACCTCTACCACCAAATTTAGATGCTAAAGCATTCATATCTAATGCACTTGCTCCACCATTTGCTAAATGTCCTTTATTACGAGCTGCTATTAGTTTACCATTTTTCCAACTGATTGCTAATGCTTGTCCATCGGTTTTTTCTCTTACAACTCCTAACTTACCATCCAAAGCGTTATTGATAATCTTTTTTAAATCACCAAATGTAAGATTCATTGATATATCAAATGGATGATTCATATGTCCATACGCACCACCCTCATTAATCATTTGCTTAGATTCGTAAATGTGTCCATTTCTTCTACCAAAATCTCTTAATAGGATTCCAGCAGCTGCATTTGCTTCGTTTTCTACATCGGAGCCTGTTTCACCATCTTCAACCCCACCTATTACACCATCTTGTCTTTGTTTAAGATGAACCAACTCATGCGCTAATGTTCTAAGAATATCAGGCATACTTCTATTTGATACATACACATAAATTTCATCCGTATTTGGGTCATACCCACCATATGATTTAAATGTAGTAGCAAATTCGTTATCCTTTATTAATTTTATTTGAAATGGTAATCGGTTTAAAGATAATCTATCTTTTGCAAATTTAATAAATTCGCCTATGATTTGAGCTTTACTTTTTTTTTGCTCTGGAGCTGGAACTTCTTCTTTTAATAATCCCAATTTAACAGACATATCGGTTATTTCCTCATAATCCGTATCTCTTAAACTTCTCTCTACTTCTCTTCTGTTTGCGTTTGGGTCTGCACATACAGCTGCTCCAATTTTCTTTCTACCAAATGTACCAGCTTTATCCCACATTTTCATAATTGCTTTGTAGTGCCAATCGCCTGAACCAACTTCGTTAAAAGCGGATGGAACTTTAACTTTTACCCAACCACCATGTCTAAATAATCTAGCGGGTATTGGTAATGTAGAACCTATTGGTAATTTACTTTGATATTTTTTATCTATACCAATTACTTTGGTAACAAACTCTCTATTTTTATTATCTGCTCCTACTAATTCAACTTCTACATCAACAGGCTGTCCACCGATTTTAATCTTACCTTTGAAAAATCCTTTATTAATTTCATTTACAGTTCTGAATGTGGTTGCCTGTTTACCATTGATTGTTGGCATTCCGTGGTCATCAGTTCCGATATCTTTAACGGTAACTTTTTTATTTTTAAACTTACCCATTAAAACCTCATCACCTTTATCAACATCTACATTTACATCCTCTTTAACTAAATCTCCCAAATCTTTACCTTGTCTATATGATTTGATAGATTGTAATAATTGTTCATCTGACATTTCAAATGTTTCCATTTTCTCTGCCATTTTGTTGATTATATTCTGAATATATTTTTCGGAATTAAATTCTTCCTCCTCCTCACCAACTAATGAACGTAGTTCTAATAATCCCATTGTTACTCCTGCCAACCCTGCTCCACCAGCTGCGGCTTGTACTCCACCCAATCCCATAGATTCTAATGCAACGTGCTTAACCGCATCTTTACCCAAATGTGCGGCAAACCCACCCACACCATGCGTAACCGCACCAACGGCGCCACTAACCGTCGCCGAAGCGGCTCCACCGATACCACTACCTGCTGCTAATGCTTTTGCACCAGCCGCTAATCCACCACCGACTATAACACTACCCACTAAAAGGGCTAAATCTTTATAAAAATGTTTTACATGACTTACTTGCTCTTTTCTTTTTTCATCCGAGTATTCCCATTCACCCGTTTCTTTATTTTTAGTAGAACCAACTTTTTGTCCACTAAATAATGCTTTATGCGCATCATATGCACCTTTTAGCATTTGTTTTTTGTGTTCTAATACATGTCCGATTGCTTTAACAACTTTAGTATCGGCTACTTTCTTTATACCATCTTTTAAAGAGTTCATAAATTTAGAACCCTTCTTATGTTCACCATTGTTGATAAACTCCTGCTCTTCTTTACCTAACGATTTAATTTCATTATCTAATGCGGCTTTCAGTTCTTCAGCTTTTCTTTCTTTTGCTACCCTATCTTCCGCATCGGATTTTAATTCAGTACCACTTAATTTTTGTTCTGGCGGTGGAGCTTGCTGTCCTTGCTCCCCCCCATCTCCTTTAGGTTTAGCATCTGCTTTACCTTGTGCGGTTTGTCCTTTCTTAACAGGTTGACCCGGAGCTGCTGGTTTATCTGCTTGAGTTGCGGCCTTTCCTTTTGGTTCATTAGCAGGAGCATCATTTGGTCCAACTAATTTAGCTGCTTGAATATGTGCTTCGTGGTCTTTTGGTAATCGTAATGCACCTCTAACAGTAATTTTCTTTTTCTTTCCATTGGAAGAAGTGTATGTAATTTCCTTATCCATTACAGGATTTGGTTCTTCTTCTAAGAAATATTCTTCTATAAAATTATCAGCTTCAAATACTAATTTTGCTATTTGTTCAGCGATAGGGTCATATACATATGAATCATCAGTAGTTGCTACTGAACGAATATCATCGTTTTTCTTTTGTATCTTCTTAACATCTTCTTTAGATGGATAACCTTTTATAAATTCTTCTTTAATCAGTTTGTTAGTTATCATTTTATAAATTTCTTTATCGAATTTTGGATATGCTTTCAAAAATAGCTTTTCAGCATTATCCGAACTTAACCATTTTCTTACATCAGTTCCACTAATTGGGTTCGGGTCGGATGGTATAATATAAGTATAACCAATTTCATCATATCCGTATCCAGCCTTACCTTTATATGGTTTAAAATATTTACCAGCTAATCTACTCGCATCTTTTTCTCCTACTGCTGCTATATATTGTGTTGTTTTACCATCATATTTAGCAAGTATTTCCTTTGGAGCGTATGGGTTTGATACTTTAACTATTTTGCTTGGCGGAATACCAAACATTTTACCCATTATAACAACCTTCTCTTTAAAATTAAATGGAGATTTGCCAGAATCGGTTTTATCAGATGTACCAATATAAACATTATTAGCGCCAAATTTAGACACTAATTTTTGATATGCAGCGTAATGTCCTTTATGAAAAGGTTGAAAACGGCCTGAATATACAACTATGGTTTTTTTAACTTCTGGTTTATCCACAATCTCTTTTTATTTGTATATAAATATTCTTAAATAAGGTTATCAGTATTTTTTAGTAAAAAAGTTACTATACCACCTTGCATTCTTTTATGATTTATCGAAAAATCTAAAAATAATTTTTGATTATATTCACATATTTCTTTCACATTATTTAAAAATTCATCTTTTTCTTCTTTTGCTTTTTGTGAAAATTTAATTATTTCTTCCAAAATCAAATTAAGTCGTTTATCATCATCGATACAATTATCGTAACTTTCATCTATAAATGGTGAAAATGTTTTAAATCCTAATGATTTAATATACTCCAACGATTTCGCAGGACCAGCTAATATAAATGGTTGACAATGCCCAATTGGTTTCCAAATCTTTTCACTTAGATAACCTGTTGGAAATTCAGCTTCTGGTTCGTTATTAGGATTATTTCTTATTTGAAAAAATATAGATTCGGTTACAATACTTAAATAAGAATTTAAATAAATACCTTTATCTTCAAACCCATATCCGGCGATTTTAGTTAAATCATCAATATCCAAATGCTTTGACTCGTTTTTTATTAAGGAAATAAATTCTTCATCATTCCATCTATTTATTCTTTCTCTTATAAAGTTTTCATTGTAAAATTTATTATCCCAACTAACTAAACTTTTATCTAACCCCAATTTATACAAATTATATAAAATAGATATTCTGTGCTCTTTCCAATGTCTACATAAAAATAAAAAATCTTTCTTTTCAGAACCTATTGATTTTTCAAACTCTTCATAAGTAACTACTGTGTTTTTTCGTGGTTTAATTTTACCTACTTGTGGTTCGTGATTATCTTCTTTCCAATATGAAAAATTTGGATTGTTTAGTGTATTAAAAAATTCTTGCGATTTTGCTATTAGTGCTTGATTATAATCTAATACATTATAGTTGTATCCTAATTTTTTAATGTTTTTTGGTAATTTGAAATCCTGAAATACTAAGAATATTTTTTCTTCGGGTATTTCATGCTTCTTAAAAAATTCAAATATTTTTTCAAAATTTTTCTTAGTAATTCCTAACCCACCATCTATGATGTAACTTATTAAAACGTTTCCATTCCAATTTTTAATTTCATATATTGCTTTTTGAGACATAAATTCTAAAGCGAATTGATAATGTACATCACTATAATTTCCAAAAAATTGCTCAATATTACCAAATGGTTCTATTACATAAAACCATTCATAGCCCTTACCATTCTTCTCTCTATCCCAAATAATTTCATATACGGATTTTCTTTCTATGAATTCCCATAAATAATTACTATTATATACCGGCCAATCCGATTGCCACCTTTGTCTAAAATATGCGTCTGATTGGTCAAATTTAAAATCGGATGCTTTATGTATTGTTGGTAAAAACTTTGGATTCAAACAATTGGGTTGTTCTCCATTATAAGTCATTACATCATATCCAAAAATTAATTTCATATTATATTAATTTTCTATTTATGTTATTTTTATTTAAAAATGGTTTTACAATTTCATTTACAAAACGTTTATTCATATAAGCCGATACATGTCCTAAATACCATTGCTCATCCATATATTTTCTCGTTGATTCCAATGATTCACAACCATCGCAATGTTCCATAAATAAAAGTCCACACATATTATGTTGAGTTCTTTCTTCCATAGGAATTATATTAAATTCAGTAGTACAATCGAAATTTCGTATTGCCCATTCTATCTGACCACCATATTTTGTTAATTTTTCTTCTTCGTAAAACCAATGATTTTTATTTACCAATGGTAACAAATATTCTATATATGGATTATCGGAATAATTATAATTATTATCATCTTCCCAAGTATTTGGAATATATTTTTTATCAAATATTGCTTCTGAAAATTTATCCGTATCTTTTTCTCTATAATTTGGAAATCCAAAATTAGATTGCATTACATATGATTTAGAAAAATTGTTTTGTATATCAAATGAAAACCAATCTATTCCTTTATTAGTTAAATAGTTTTCTAAATATAACTTTGCTTCTAAATGGTTTATAAACGATTGTTCTACTGATTTAATGTATTCAAAATACATTGGTAAAAAGTTTTTAGCTTTATTTTCTACATGGTCTAAATTAAATCCACCTGTTAACATCCAATACCCATATTCACCATTATAATTTTTACCATCAATCCAATCTGTGATATGTGCATGAGAATGTTGTGTTTTTCTTTGTAAGATAATATCTAAATCTTTCATCTTAGATGGAGAAACATAAAAAGATTCTCTAGTCCAAGCTGACCATTGGATTATTGCTACAATATCTTTTATATCAATTCCACTTTCTAATAATTTTTCTATTTTATAAATTGTAGTTCTGGCAATACTCCAATTATCGTGAGTAGCACTCCCCATATTATATACTTCAACTTCATAATCTTTCTTAATCCAATGAGGCCATCGCCACATTTCTATCCAATCTGATAGAAAATCACTATCGTTTCCTTCTAAATTTATTCGTTGTGCCTGTCTAGTAAATGAACAACCACTAGCTACTATATGCTTCATTATGCTTTATTGTAAATACTTAAAATACTTTGTGGATATATCTCTTTAACCATTTGATTAAAGTTTCCTGCGGTATAATGATTATATTCTGTCTTAAATTGTTTTAATTCCTTTTTAGATAGTTTCATAACACTATCCGTAAATTCTAATATAGATTTCATTCTTTCAGAATCATCTAAAATAGAATCGTATTCATATTTCCAAAAATCAAAATTATACTTTAATCCCATAGATTCTAATGTAGATATAGTATTTGGCTTTGATAATAATATAAATGGATGCCCCATCAACGTTGGTTTCATTATTTTTTCAGAAATATTATTCCAACTTAATTGAGTATCTGTTGCTCCCGAAGAACGTTGTATATGATAAAATCGTGTTTCAGCTGCTACATCAAAATATGAATCCAAATAAGATACAAAATTATATGCATTTGCTCTATCTCTATAATCTTCATACGTTTCGTAATCGTTTAAATGGGGTAGTAATTTAAGAATATCTAGCGTTTTATAATACTCTTGAAATTTTACTGGTACAAATTCGTTAAATAAATCTGGCTCATAATCCGGACCTGTTGATGACCATATAAAATCTTTTAAATAACCATTTGTACATAAATGATTTAAAAATTCTAATTTATGTATTCTATTATGGCCAGCATAAAACATACCCTTAAACTTTCTTAGTATACGGTATGTAGTATCTTCAACTCGTTTAAATGCTAATATATTCAATGGTATTAAGCTATCAGGCTTAACGTAATGAAAAAATAATTCTTCAAACCAAAGGTGATTATTTCTTTTTGAAATTATATTTTTACTTATTATAAAACTTTCAACATCTATTAAATTGGAAAGTAAATCCATATTTGATTCAGCTATTTCTTGATTATCATATGTAGCTAAATCATAAAATATATTTTTAACTTTAATTGATTTTAATTTATCATTTAAAGTTTCCCAAAATGATGGCACTGAAAAATCTATTGATTGAAATGAAATAAATAAAGATGTTTCAGAATTTATTGAATCCAATTTAATCAAATCAAATACAGTAAATAAACAAAAAGAACCAATCAATTCGTTAAAATCTGATTTTGGTTCTGCATCTTTAAAATAGTATTTTCCTTCGGAATCTTTCCTATAATGAACGAAGCATAACTTCTTCATAATTAAAATGATTTATAAACAAAAGGGTCTCTTTTTTTAAGCTCCTCTAACTTTTTTTGAATTCGTTTTTTAGATTGTCTTTCTTCATACTTTTTTATAAAAAAAGAAATAATTGGAATTTTTTTTAATAGCTTTTTCATAATATTAATTTTGATAATATAGTTCTGGATATTCTACTAAACAATGAATACCGCCCTCTTTCATAACATAAGTATATGCTAATTCAATATCATATGGTGTTTTCAAATCGTGAAATTCTATATTTTTACATAAGGATTTAAACTCTTCAATATAATTACCTTTATGTTGATGGCCCGGGTCTAATGGTTTATCTGAGCCTTTACCTAATCTTATAATTACATTTGGCTTTTTACCGGTCATAATTTCAAATTTATCCAAATGGTTTATCATTTGATTTGCTGCTGAAACTATAAAATCCCAACGAGGATAAAATGTAATTACTCTTTTACCAGTCATAGCTAATCCCAAAGTCATACCCATTTGTGTTTCTTCCATAACAGGTACTTCAATCATTTTTTCTTTTGGTACATCTCCTAATGTTGTACTCATAGGATTTCCGGCATAAACTATTTGTTGCCCAATAAAAATTGTATCATCCATTTGTGCTAAAGTTAGCATCGATTTTGTCAATGCATCTTTGTATGGTGAATATTGTGGTGCGCTCATATTATTTAATTAAATGATGAAAATTGTGGTTTACAAATTTCTTATTATGTATTTTATTTACTTCTTCTAAAAACTCATTGAATAATTCGTGCTCTTCATTGAATACTTGTAATTCTTTTAAAGTATCAAATGGATATGTTCCCCAATCTACCAACTGTCTATAATTTATAACCAATTCAAATGTAGATTCTTTAAATATATCTGTTATTATCTCATAAAACAAATACATTTCTTTATAGTTGTGCTTACTAACTACCATTGAACATATAAATTCATCTATTGTATCTCGAGTTGATAGAAATTTTAAATTATTTATTAATCTATCCCAATTACCATTTAATCTCGTTTTATTTTCATATGTATCCTTTGTACCCGCATCAATACTAATTTCAATAGTTTTAATGTATGGGCTTGCTTTCATTTGATTCCACAACTTTTCATCCAATAAATTACCATTTGTAATTATTTGTAATTGTTCTAAATTGGGA
>JACCEA011721994.1_pt1 | contig 10741 bp, 5 predicted proteins | sample 7449851 | NCBI WGS metagenome assembly JACCEA01 (sample SAMN15323453, study PRJNA562643) | freshwater metagenome | isolation source: river surface water | place: USA:Blue River Watershed | collected 2017-08-18 | reverse complement strand
TAAAAATTTTCATTATTTTCAAGCTTATAAATTGAAAATGGCATTTTCTTTGTTAAAATCAAATCATCTGAAAGATTCGGCTCAGTATTAAAACAGAAGCTATTCGCTCTTTTTCTTATATCTGGCTTTAAATCTTTTGATTGGCTTTTTGTATAGTTCTCAAAATCAATGCTAGAATCACAAAAAAAATTTTCAATTTGAAAAACAGAGTTTATCCTTTTTTCAGCTATATTTTTTTTTAAAGAAAGATTAAAGTTTTTTATAAAAGAGTTTCTAAGCGGCTCTTTTTTTAAAAGAATGTCTATACCTTGCAGGTTAAAAAAAAGACTGCTGCCATATAATAGCGGGTCTAAATTTTCAGACTGATTCGCCTCAATTAATTGGTCAATTTTCGGTAATCCTTGGACAATGTCATTAGCCTGTTGTTTATAAATAATCGAATAAGATAATAGTTCATTTTTATGAACAAATTTTTGATTTTTTTTGTAAAAAAGCGATCCTTTGGGAAAGAAAAATGATTTTATTAACTGAAATGTATAAAAAAATCCATCCTTTTGAATTAACTTACCTCTTAAAGGTATTTTTAAGCTTTCGCTTATTTTTTTGTCAAAATTTATAATGTCGCCTAGTTTAGGTTTTATTTTAAGGTTTGAAAAATGATCGGCATTAATAGAATAAACATCACAACTTCTTATACAAAATAAACTCTTTTTTCCAATTTCATTTTTTACTTCAAAGATAAGCTTAAAAGTTTTTTCATTTTTTATTGGAAAACTTTCTATTCGTCCGCATATGGTCCCTTTGTCAACAAATTGATAAGTTTCCGGAAAAATAAAAAGCTTATTAGTTACATTTAAAGAGGCATTTTTGATAAAAAATTCCTTACAAATTTTTTTATAATTTTGAATATCAAAATAATATTTGGTTTTTTTTGTATATAAAATTATCAAGTCTTTCTTTTTTAGAATTAGCCCGCAATCTGGCATAACTAAAACATTTAAAAAAGATAGTGATTTGTTAGGATCAAAATCTGTTATATTTCTATATTTTGATTTTCCTGGAAAAATAAAAAATTTTCCTAAAGAAACAGAAATTTTGCTGTTGTTTAAAATTAAGCTTGTAACATCATTAAGCTGTTTAAGAACTAATTTTTCTTCAACAATTTCACCGTCAATCGAAGAATAAATAGGAATCGCTTTTTTAATTCCATAACTATTTAGTAAATTATGGGAGCTTAAGTTAGCAATTTTCTCGTCTTTTTTAATAAATGACTTCTTTTCTAAAAATACCTCTAAATTTTTTGGAATATAAAAAACTTTATGTCCATTTTTCCAATGAAAAATTTCAATTTCTAAATTTTTTAGGAGTTTTAGAATATTTTCACCAAAAATATTTCTGGCGGAAAAGCCATTAAAGTTTTTATAGGATATTATTTTTCCTGATAAAGGTAAAGAAAAAAACTTTGTTTCTAAATCTCCCCCAAAAACCCCACCAGTATGAAACGTTCTCATTGTTAATTGAGTCCCTGGCTCCCCAATGGATTGAGCCGCAATTATTCCTACCGCTTCACCTAAGGAAACTTTATCAAATTTTGACAAATCCCATCCGTAGCACTTCTGGCATAAAGCATTATTTTCAACGCATGTTAAAGGCGACCTAATTTTTAAATAAATATTCTTGTTTTTTTTATTAGTTAAAAAATTTGCTATTTTTTTTGTTAAAAAACAATTTGTTAAGTTTGGCAATAGTTTTATATTTTTATTGCAATATTCTATTGCTAAATTTGAATATCGGCCTACTAAATTGTCACAGTTAGAATTTCTTGCAATATCAACAATTAAGCTTTCAGATGTTTTGCAATCAATTTGTCTTATAACAACATTTTGTGCTAAAAAAATAAGACGTCTAGTTAAGTATCCAGCGACTGCTGTTTTTAAAGCAGTGTCAACTACACCTTTTCTTGCACCGTAAGCAGATACTAAATAGTCAATAGAAGCTAATCCTTCTCTAAAATTATTTTTAATAGGAAATGATATTATATCCCCAGACTGATTTGTCATTAGCCCTCTGATACCGACAATTTGCCTAACTTGAGAAATATTTCCTCTCGCGCCTGAAAAAGCCATAATGTATAAGCTATTTGCAGGATCATAATTTTCATAATAGCTTACAATTTCTCTTTTTATCATTTCAGTAGCAAAAAACCAATGATCTAAAATTGCTTGAAACCTTTCAGAATCAGATAAAAGGCCATTTATCCATTTTTTGTTAATTTCATTTATATAAAAATTAGAATTGTCTTTTATTTCTTTTTTACCTTCTGGACTTTTTAAGTCTTCTAAGCCAATTGAAATTCCTGAGCTAGTTGCATAAAAAAAGCCAAAAGCTTTTAGTGAATCTAGCATTTGAGAGGCTGTAATATTTCCAAAGCTTAAAAAGGTTTGCTTAATTATCTTATCCAAAATGTTTTTTTTAAGGGTTGTTGTTAGCACCATAAAGTTATTAAGTTAAATTTTTAAAAATTGTGTTTAATAAAATCCTTCCCGGTGTAGTGCTTAAAAAAAGATTAGAAACTTTATATTTGAATCGACTTTTTTTTTTTGCTAAAAATATGCCAATATTTGTAAAAATTAATATTTTAGAGCTGGTTAATTTTAAGCTTTTTAAAATTTTAACTTTTTGTGGAAAAACTTTAAAAAAACATAGAAATAGTTCCTTTTTTTTAATTTTAATTATTAAATTATCTAAGGAATATCTTATAAAAATTTGCGTGTGAATAGATAATTTTTTTTGGTAAAATAAGCTAAGGGCTTCATCTTCATTCGAAAAACAAAAATTATTAAAAGTTTTGCTTGCTATTAAAAACAATGTTAAATAATAACAGCCAATTACCATATCTTGAGTAGGCTTGACAATAGCTTCACCATTTGCAGGAGAAAAAATATTAAAAGAGGGTCTCATCATTGATTTGGCTTCAAGCTGTGATGCCTCATATAAAGGTAAATGAATAGCCATCTGATCACCGTCAAAATCTGCATTAAATCCTGTACAAACCAAAGGGTGCAATAAAATAGCTTTTGTAGGGGTTAAAATAGGCGAAAAAGCCTGTATTCCAAATCTATGTAAAGTTGGAGCGCGATTTAATAAAAGCGAAAAATTTTCTAATAATTTTTCTAAAAGTTTCCAAATATAAATAGGTTTTTCATTTAAAATTAAACTTCCTTCTTTAGCGTTTGGAGTTCTGTTTTTAATTTTGCTTTTAGAGATCATGTTAATCAAGTAAGGCCTAAAAAGCTCTATAGCAATATTATAAGGTAAGCCAAACTCATTAAGCTGAAGGTCAGGCTCTACAACAATTACAGATCTTCCAGAATAATCAACACGCTTGCCTAAAAGGGTTTGGCGAAAGCGCCCAAACTTTCCTTCCAAAATCTCTGTTAAACTTTTTAAAGTGCGGTTGTTTGTTGTGAATATATGTTGAGGTGGCAATTTTGCGTTATCAATCACACCGTCAACTCCATATTGAATTAGTCTTTTTTCATGATATGCTAAAGCGTCATTATTAAGCTCATATTTTTTTATAAAATTTTTATATCGGGCTATTCTTTCAAAAATTTCGATGTAAAAATCATTTAAATCTGCAGCAATAACTTGGCTATCTTCTACTTGAACAAATGGTCGTAGACCTGGCGGCAATATGGGCAAATTTGTTAACATCATCCATTCAAACTTTGTATTTGTAGCAAAAAAGCTTTCCATTATTCGTAACATTTCAAAGCTGTTATTTTCAAAGCTGGTGCTATCTTTTTTAGATACTTTTTCCCTTAAAAAATCAATTTTTTCTTCAAGCGAGTTTGAAAAAATTGTTAAAAGATTTAATAGAAACTCAGATCCTGTATTATAAGCGAGGTCTAGCATTGTTTTAGACTTTCTTAACACTTGTTCGTATGGGAAAGAGTCATCAAAATCTTTATCCTTTTTCATTTTTTTTTTTAATATTTTTAGTTGCTTATCTCGGGAAAGATATTTATCATTATTTTTATTTTCTCTATAGTAATATATAATTTTTTCAAGAGTTTCAATCTGTAAAGAGGGATCCATTAGATTTAGAATAAGAAGCAAATAAGCAGGGCTATTTTTAAAATACCAGAAATGGGAAACAGGCGCAGGTAGTGGGATATATCCCATTTTATATCTTCTAATTCTTGTCTCAGTAAGCTGGACCCCGCATATTTCGCAAACTTTTGATGGCATCACTCCTTGATACTTACCACATCTGCATTTCCAACTAATTATTGGTCCAAAAATTTTTTCACAAAAAAGGCCTCCGTTTATTGGCCTTTTTGTTTCATCATTTACTGTTTCTGAATTAAAAACTTGCCCTACAATCTGTCCTGTAGGCAAAATTTTTTCACACCAAGCCTGTATTTCGTTAGGAGATGCTAATGTAATACTAAGATATTCGAAAGAATTAGTTAAGCTGGAGTATTGCTCCAGCTCTTTTTCTAGCTTGCTTATATTAAAAATTTTTTTTATCATAGCTTAGGTTAAGAATTAGGGTTTAAAAAATCTTCTAAAAATTTTTTTGAATAATCATGACTTAGCACACTAGTCGGAAGTGCATTTTTATCCATTTTTGTATTTCCAAAAGCAATTTCTTGCATTTTTGCTTTTTCTAATAGAGCTTTTAATTCTAATTTTTTTTCAAGATCTCTAAAAAAATAAGTATCATCTAGCTCTAATTTTGGCGTTTTTTGAGTGTCTAATTTAATTTTTCTAGGCATAAAGTTCAGCCCAAGAGAATTAAGCTCTCTTATTAGTGTGATAAAGGTTTCGCCGACAGAAGGAAAAGGCTTATTTTCAAAGCAGCCAAGAGCTGTTGATTTATAAAAATCGTTTCTTGCCTCAATATCATCGGATTTTATAGTAAAAAGCTCTTGTAAGATGAAAGCAGATCCAAACCCTTCTAAAGCCCAGCTTTCCATTTCTCCAAATCTTTGCCCACCTTCTTGCGCCTTACCAGAAAGTGGTTGTTCAATAACGAGTGAGTATGGACCTACAGAGCGCGCGTGCTCTTTGTTATGAACTAAGTGAACTAACTTAACAATATAGCTTCGCCCTACTAAAATAGGGTTGTCGAAAAACTCTCCAGTTCTTCCATCTCTAAGTAGCATTTTTCCTGGATATGCTGATGAAAACATCCAATTTTGTTTTGAGGTTTTTCGGGCTTCTTTTAATTTTTGAATTATTAGGATCCTTGATGCATCCTCGCCAAAAAGCTCGTCAAAAGGAGTTACCTTAAAGCGCTTTCCTAAATGAAACCCAGCCAGCCCTAATAATGTTTCAAAAACTTGACCTACGTTCATTCTAGATGGAACCCCTAGAGGGTTAAAGATAATATCGACAGGCGTACCATCTTGTAAAAAAGGCATATCTTGCTGAGCCACAATTTTTGAGATAATTCCCTTATTTCCATGTCGACCTGCTAACTTATCTCCAATTTCAATCTTTCTTATATGTCCGATAAAAAACTTTAATTTTTCAATTTTTTTAGTTTTCAAAGGCTTTTTCTTTTTATCATTTTTCTTATTTTTATCATTATTATCATCCTTACTATCATCTTCAACTTCTTCAAAAAATTTTATAACTTCTAATACACGCCCTTCTAAATACTTTGGGGTACGAAAAGAAGAGTCCTCATAAGCATCACTGCCTGGCAGCCTTCCTATAGCTTTCATCAGTTTTATAGATTCTAAGCTATCCTCAGGTCGGCTTTTAACTTTTCCTACTAAAACATCATTAGGAAAAACATAAGAGCCTTTTTTTATAACGCTTTCGCTGTCTAAATTTCTTGCCTCAAAATCGTCTAAATGGAAATGAGTTAAAAATTGCTCTGGGATATTTTCATTGTTTCTATTATTAGCATTATTTGGTTCCTTATCGCCCACTTTTAATTTATCTTTTGAATTCTTTTTTATATCATTTAAAAATGATAAAAGCTTACCTTTTAGAAACTCTAGCTGATCATCTTTATGTAAGTTTATTAAAGGGCTTAAAAAAGAAATAACTTTGTCAACAATTTCGGTTTTAATCTTAGAACTTTTTATTTTTTTTGACTCTTGAAATATTTTTGAGCCAAAAAAAACTTTTATGGTTTGAATAATTGCGGCTGCTGAAATGTTTTCAAAATTATTAAGGCAATCAAGTAGAGCTTTTCTTTTTTGATCTTTAAAAATTGTGCTGCTGTCAAAAAAATTTACTTCTAAAGTCGTATCATACTCTTCAATTTGAACTGATGTCAAGCAATCGCTAGCAACAAGTTTTTCATTAATAACTATAGCGTCTTCAAAATTATACCCGTCCCAAGGCATATAGGCTATAAGCAAGTTTTTTCCAATTGCAAACTCACCATCTAGAGTCCCACCAGCATCGGCTATAACTTGGCTAGAGAAAATTTGTTCTCCTATCCAAACGCATGCTTCTTGATTCATGCAAGTGTCTTGATTAGATCTATAGTATTTTTTTAGCTCATAAGCTAATCGTTGATTAGTTAAGTCTTTAATAATTATATACTCACTATTTGCCTTATAAACTTCTCCTTCCGTATAGCTAGAGACAACCATGCTGGAGCCTTGTATTGCGTTTATTTCTATGCCAGTTTCAACAATAGCCTTTTGGCTGTAAAGGAGTGGAGCTGCCTGTCTTTGCATATTTGCACCCATAAGGCCTCTATTCGCGTCATTATGCTCTATAAAAGGCACTAAATTTGTTGCTAATGATAAAAGCTGAATTGGTGACAAACTTAGAAAACTAACACTTTCTCTTTTTAGAGACGATAGAAAAATGTCTTCTTTTATTGAAACATTTTCTTGAGATATTTTAAGGCTTTTTGTATCAATGCAGCTATCACAAAAAGCAACTTCTACAAACTCTTCTATGTTTGCGTTTAAATAAACAGCCGGCTGGCTTTGCTCAAAATTTTTAGCTCCTATTTGAAAAAAGGGAGCCTCTAAAAATCCAAGGCTATTATATCTTGACAATAGAGATAAAGAGCTAACAAGCCCTGCGGTTTCACCCTCAGGAGTCTCAATTGGGCACAATTTTGCGTATTGACTTGTATGTATATCCCTAACAACATCACTTACGTTATCTCTTTCTAAGCCATTTGGCCCAAAAACCGTAACTCTTCTTTTGTGAGCCATTTCAGCTAAAGGATTTGTCTCATCCATATATTGAGAAATTTGGCTTGACTTAAAAAACTCTAAAAAAATGCTCCAAATATTTTGCGTGTTTGAGTATATTATATTTTCAAAATTGTGAAGATCTAAATCATCTTTATTATCTTTATATTCTAAAATTTGATCCTCATCTTCTTCAAAAAATTCTAAATCTGCTAAAGCTGTTAGATACCCCACTCTAAACTGGTTTTCTAAAATATCCCCGATAGGTCTAATTTGCTTATTTTTTAAATGATCAATATCATCCTCAGGCATTCCAAAAAATTTTAAATTTATTATATTTTTTAATATAAAAATAAAATCAGAGCCAGTTAGATAAGTTAGACATTCTGGAAGTTTTTGAGAGAATTTATAGTTAAGTGATCTTCTTCCAGATTTGCCAATTGAAAAACAGCCAACTCTTGAATCAAAAAAACGAGAATCTAAAATGTCTTCAATTTCCTGGTTTGAAGCTGTTTTTTCGAAATCTGTTTTGATTAGAAAGTTTTTCAATAAAAGTTTTTCAGACTCAGACATAAAAGAGCAAATCTCTTCATAAGAAATTCCAAAATTTTTTAAAAATGAAAATATAGAAATTTCTTGTTGCTCTGTTTCCTCATCTTCATTTGTGTCAAGCTCCCACTCTCTTCGCTCAAGTCTTGCTTTTTCTTCTCTTTGGTCAAAAATAGTCTTTCCAATTAATTCGCTTGAGTTTATATAAAAACTTAAAAATTTTTTTAGGGATAATAATGTGAATTTCGTCCAAAGCCCTTTATCAGAAATTATTGTAGCAGTGCATAATTTTTGATCAGCCCCAGGGGCTAACTCTTTTCTAAAATAAACTCCAGGTGCACGAATTAGCTGACTAACAACTATCCTTTCACATCCTGTTATTAAAAAAGTTCCATGCTCCGTAATTAATGGAATTTCAGATAAATATATATCACCAACGCAGTAGACAGTTTTTAATCTTTCTTTAAGCGATTTTTTACGCGTATATTTGAAATATGGAGTTAAACTTTCTGTTGGTTTATCGGAATTATCTCCTTGAGATTCTGCAATTTTGGAAACAATTTGATAATTTTTGCTTTTTTTTTCTTCATATAACTCTTCATCATCATCTTTTTCTTCTTTAAATGAATAAAAAATAGGTAAATATGCCTGAACAGAATAAGTTTCGTTTTTGTCATCTATTTCTAAAAACTCTTCTTCTGGAAAACAAAGTTTTATGCTTTTTGGCGCTATGTATATTTTATAGTTTATATAGCTTTTATTTTTTTGTATTTGGGTTTCATCTTTTGTAAGGGGCTCTAAAATAGAATTTAGCCCCTCTGTTAAAAATCTATAATAACTAACTCGTTGAATATCTGAAAGGTCTCCTATATTTGTAACAAAAATGTTAGTCATATATTTATAATTTAAAAGTTTTTAATTAAAAAAGAAAGCAGAATCCCAAGCTTGCCTTTTTTCTTATTTATTGCATTTTTTTTATATATGCGTTTTTTTAAACTTTTGTCAAAAAGACCTATTAAATTTTTAATATTCCTTTTAGCTAGTTTTATTAAGGTTTCTTTATTTTCTCTTTCGCCATCCTTTAAAGATAATTGTATTGCTATTAATTGTTTTAAAACTCTTTTTGCAATAAATTTGATATTAAATTTATAATTTTGGTTTAAAAACCAATTTCTAACGTTTTGAGCAATATGTTTTTTTTTATCAAATTTTAGCATAAAAAATTTTTAATCTTTATACATTGTTATAATTAACTATTAACTAACCACCAATTTATTATTTAAAATAATATGCCTAAAATAAAAGGATCTAGAGTTGGAATAACAATAGAATGTTTACTATGCAGGGATTCTTTGCATAAATCATTAAAAGGAGTTTCACGATATCTAACCTCTAAAAGCAAAAAAAATAGTTCGTCAGCTTTGTTACTTTCAAAATATTGCAAATATTGTAAACAGCACACACAACATAAAGAAATTAAGTAATGTAATTATGAAAAATGAAAAAAAGTTTAATAAAAAAAAACTTAAAAATTTTCAAAAATATAAAGCAACACCTTACGGATATTACTCTTACTTAGCGGAAAAAAAGCTAAACTTACTTTATAACCTAAAATTTCTAAAATTTTTTATTGATAAGTCTGGAAAAATTAAGTCAAGTTTGCAAACAGGCCTGCAAAGAAGATTACAAAAAAAAATTTCAATGCTGACTAAAAAAAATAGAGCCATAGGTTTTATACCTTTCAAAGGGGTAGTATCTCGAGCCGAAAAAGATTTTAAAAAGTAAAAAAGACTGCGCCTGTTGCTTAGTGGTCGAAAGCATTGGACTCATAATCCATTTTCCTACGGAACAACACTGGTTCGAATCCAGTCAGGCGTAAAACAAATTATTTCTTTAAAAACTAAAAAGAATTTATATAATATAGTTTCGATTTTTTTTTGCTTAAAGCATTTTTCCTTGTTATTTTTACTATTTTTGGAGAGTGTGCAAAAAATTTTTGATCTATAAAATAACCTTTTATAGCTTGTCTAATGGTAAAGCTTTTATTTGTTTCCTTATTTTTTATCGCAATAATAATTCCATCAACAGAAACTGGTCGTTCTTTTTCATGACTTTTTGTCTGATATAAAAGGTTTATAATATCACCGCTTTTAAAAGGAAACTCTTCTATTTTATATTTTTTTTCTATATGGCTTATTAACATTTTTGAAAAAGTTTTCATAAAATTATATTTTTAATTAATAATAATTGCTATTATGCAATTATTGATATTTATGTGATAAATAGCAATTGCTATTGTTTAAAAATTTTAACACTTTTTTATGCAAATAAAAAACATAACTATGTCAGTTAATATGAATATTATATCAAAAATAGCAAACATAAAAAGTAAATTTTTTCATGTTTGCCAAAGCCTGAAAAGCAGGCCAGAAAAGCTTGCAAGCCGACAATTTTATGAAAAAAAAAGTTTTTTTTCAGATTTCAATTCTTATACAGATTTTTTTTCTAAAGATTTATATAGATTAATTAGTTATATTTCAATACTAACTAAAACATCTAAAAAACAACTTAGCAACTTAAAACTAATTTATAAATTTTTATGTTTTTTTGATTTAAAGCTTTTAAAAACAGGAAAAAAAAGTATATTTCAAGCTAAAAAAGATAAGTTTATAATTTGGGGTCTTTTTAGTATTTTAAAATTATTAAAAAAAAATATTTTTTTAAAAAAAGGAAAAATTAGTTTGACGAAAAAAATTTTTCTTCAAAATGAAATTAGGGAAATTTTCTCACATCTTTCTAAAAAATTGCTTTTTTTTTATAAAAGTCCAATTTTTCTTCCTGAAATGATAGCCTTATTTTTTATAAATGCCTCGAAATCCTTTTCAAAAGGAAAATGTCAGACGGCTAGCTTTTTACAAACTAACTATTTACTATTAAAAAGCATTCATAGACACGAAGTTATTTCAAGGTCTGTTTTAGGCTTTCTTTATTATTCCTATCTGTTAAAAAAG
>JACCEA010311145.1_pt1 | contig 10743 bp, 8 predicted proteins | sample 7449851 | NCBI WGS metagenome assembly JACCEA01 (sample SAMN15323453, study PRJNA562643) | freshwater metagenome | isolation source: river surface water | place: USA:Blue River Watershed | collected 2017-08-18 | reverse complement strand
TATTGGGAACCGGCCTGGGTCACAGAAACCTCCTGGAGCGGTTTGCAGGGTAGTCCTTGGGAAAACATGTCTCTTTTCGATTTCAATCACAAGGCATTGCCCTGCGCTTATTTTACTTGGCGATAAGGTTCACGCCATCTTAAGCCCATTTCCTTTTCACTATCTTTGTGATATGCGAGGTTTTCTAACTGTCCCCTTTTTCGCCCATGCCCTTCGCCCATTGTGGTTGATATTGCTATGCGCATTGAGCTCTTTGGCCCAGGCCCAAATCGCCACCAGACCAATACCAAAGATGATGGGGCCGGGAACACCTGCAAAAAACATCCAAGCCTATCAAATTTTTGATGCCAAAGGGAAGAAAGTGAGCTACGCCCAATTCTTGGCTACCATCACCAAAAGCCTGCAGCAAACCGCCCCCCAACCTGCGGTTATTTTATTTGGAGAACTTCATGATAATCCCATTGTGCATTGGCTGCAATACCAAACCACCAGCGATTTGTTTCGAGTAACACCCTTCATGGTTTTGGGTGCAGAAATGTTTGAAACCGACCAGCAGGCAGCGCTCAACGAATACCTTATGCCCACCGATACATCGGCCAAAACCCAAACTGTGGTAACCCCCATGGGCGCGGTGATGGGCGGTGATCCCAACTACGAAAAATTCAAGAAATCCACCAAGTTGTGGCCCAATTTTTATACCGATTACAAACCCCTAGTGGATTTTGCCAAAGAGCATCAAATGCCCTTCATCGCCACCAACATCCCCCGAAAATATGCCAGTTTGGTATACCGCGGCGGCTTCGCCGCCTTGGATACCCTGCCCGCTGAGAAAAAAATCCTGTTCCCAAACATGCCTGTTCCTTACGACAGTAGCCTGGGTTGCTATGCGGAAATATTCAAAGCCACGGGCGGACATGGCGGACAAAATTTGCCCAAAAGTCAGGCCGTAAAAGACGCCACCATGGCATGGAAAATTTACAACAACCTACCCAATATCCATTATGGCGAACAAGTGATGGAAGTGGCATCGAACAGCAAAACATCGCCCCGTATAAACCCCATGGTTTTCATCCATTACAATGGAAGCTATCACTCCGATAACCACGAAAGCATCGAATGGTACCTCCAAAAAGAACACCAATCCGCCGCCGCCGTGCAAATGAGAAGTAGCGCTTTGCCTCCTTTAAAAATCATCACCATTTCTGCGCGTTTGCAAGACGATGTTACCCGACTTGAAACCGACAATATGGGTGCCGGTGACTTCATCATCGTTACCCCCAACAACATGAATCGCACCCACTAAATCCATCCCATGTCGCACAATCTCATTGAACAATTCAAACAAGTTAAAGCCTTTATTTTCGATATAGATGGGGTGCTCACCAACGGTCAGGTATTGGTCACCGAAGACGGCCACATGCTCAGATCCATGAACATCAAAGACGGCTACGCACTGCAACACGCGGTAAAACAAGGATATCCCATCGCCATCATTTCGGGCGGAAAAGGCAACGGCGTACTTGAACGTCTCAAAGGCCTGGGCATTCAATACATCTACCTCGGACAGAGTCACAAAATGGAAGCCTTTGAAGAGGCCCTGCACGCTTGGGAATTGACGCCGGCCGACATTGCTTACATGGGCGACGACTACCCAGATATGCCGGTGTTGTCGAAAGTGGGTCTCCCCTGCTGTCCGGCCGACGCCTGTGCAGAAGTCCGCGAGTTGGCCCATTTCATCTCTACCGTGAACGGCGGGATGGGCTGCGCCAGAGACCTGATTGAGAAAATCATGAAGGTTCAAGGCACTTGGGACAACGCCGATTCACACCAGTGGTGATGTCCCTAGCGGCATCATTTCATTTCCCGTATATTTGTAATTATGATCGCCTCACAACTCATCAACGAACACCTCAGTCCGCTCAGAACCACTGATTCCGTGGACGCTGCATTGTTGTTCATGATCAGCCAGGGCGTTACCGAATTGCCTCTGATTGAGCAAAAACAGCTCTGGAATTACGTGCGTTTGCAACAATTGGCCACTTTGCCCAAAGATCAAACCTTGGGCGATGTGATTTCCAAGCATCCGTTTCCTCCCAGCGCCCATAGCAACAACCACTTGTACGAACTGATCCCCTTATTGGCTGCCAATGAATTGAGCATATTGGCTGTGACCGATGCAGACGGACAGTATCAAGGCATCATCGAACAGAAAAGCATCAACAAACTCATAGCCGACAGTTTTACATACCGGGGCATGGGGGCGATTTTGGTCTTGCGCATGAGCGATAGGGATTTTGCCCCATCACAGCTGGCACGATGGATTGAAGAAAATGGTGCGAAATTGTTGGGCATCATGATCAATCACGCCGATCAGGGTCAGCTCCGCATCAACGTGAAACTCAACACCACCACCGTGAAACCTATACTGGCTACTTTGGAGCGACAAAGCATTGTGGTTGAGCACGTATTCATGGCTGAAGATCACGACGAGAACGACAGCAAAGCGTTTGATGTGGTCTTCAAATTCTTTGATATTTAACCCCACGGATGTTGATATTATTCTCATTAATTTAATATAGTAAACAGAATTTTAAGCATTTGCACTCGTTTCATTAGTAATTTTGAAACCCACGCCTTACAATCCCATGACGTCAAACACAAACAACCACCGCCACGATCTCATATCCAGTGAAAACATCAAGCCTTTGAACCTTGCTGATGTCATCAACTTTTTCTGGCGTTGGCGCAAAGTGTTGATGATTGCTTGTGGCATTGCGGCGATCACTGCCATTGTGGTGACGATGCCTTTCATCACCAAACCAAAATACCAAGCCACCCACATTTTTTACCCCACCAAAAACAACTCCATTTCCGATGCGTTGTTGACCGATGCCCGTCAGCGCCAAAAGGATCCATTGGAATTTGGTGAAGAGGAAGAAGCGGAAAAGGCGATGCAGATCTTGCTTTCGGGCGATTTGATTGGTAGGTTGGTGAGAAACTTTGATTTGTACAAGCATTACAAGATAAATACCACCACCGAGAAATACCCAAAAACCGCCATGGATTACAAGCTGAAGGAAAACATCAGCGTAACCCGCACCAGATATTTGAGTGTGAAAATTGAGGTGTTGGATGAAAACCCCCAAATGGCTGCCGATTTGGCCAATGGGATGGCGTTGCTGTACGACTCAATCAAAACCGAAGTACAAAACCAAATCGCGGTACCTGCCCTGCAGATTGTAGAGCGTGCATTGCAAAGCAAGCGCGACAAAATTCAAGACATCAAAGACAACATGCGCAAGTTGGGTGAAGAGGGTATCACCAACTACGAAGAGCAAAGTAGAGCGCTCGCCGAAGAAATTTACAAAGCACAATCTTCGGGCAAAGTGAGTGAAATGAAGAAATTGCTCGAAGAGCAAAAAACCTTGATCAAATCTGGGGGTGATTTTGTGGCGTTGAACGAATTGATCAAATTGGAAGAAGAAAAAGAAAGTGATTTGATCGCACAATATGAGCGCAGAGTGGTAGACGTGAACGAGAAATTGTCGCACAAAATGACGATCGAGGCGGCTTCCAAACCCGAAATCAAGTTTTGGCCCAAGCGCGGTTTTGTGACCATTCTTTCGGTGCTGGCTACCTTCATGGCCACAGCGTTGATTTTGGTATTCATTGAGCTCTATCGCAAACAACCCAGCGCTTAAGCCACGGTGTTCACCCTGCCACAAATAGCCAAAAAAAGTCAGCGCTTCGCTTTGCTCGCGGTGATTCTACTCACGGCCACTTTGTGCGTTTTTGCCACCGTTTACCAGTATTATTATTTGTTGCTTTTGCCCGTGGTGGTTGCACTGCTGTTGATGGCATTTTTCTATACAGACCGCAGTTTGCTGTTCTTCGGATCTCTGGTTCCGCTGAGCATCAACTATGACAACGTTGGCGGTGGTTTGGGACTGACGTTGCCCACGGAGCCCCTGTTCATTTTGCTGTTTTTGTTCATCGTTTTTCGGTGGTTGCTCAAGCCCGATATCCGAATCGAAATGCTCTCACACCCCATCAGCATCGCCATTTTGGCCTATTTGGTGTGGATGTGGATCGCCACAATTTTTAGTACAATGCCCTTGGTGAGTTTCAAGTTTGTGCTTGCCCGAACCTGGTACATCGTGCTGTTTTATTTCACGGTGCTGGGCATATTTCGCAAATTCAAAAACATCCACTGGTTTTTCAAAGCCTTCACCATCACCACCCTGGGGCTGGTTATTTTTACCCTCACAAAACACGCCGCAGACGGATTCATCCGAAGCAGTAGCTATGGCATCTCTTGGCCCTTTTTCCCCGACCATGGCATGTACGCCGCCGCCATCGCCTTCGCCGTGTTTATTTTGGTGATGTATGGATTCGCTGGTCGACATTTCGGCATCTCTTTGCCCTTTGCACCGGCAATGATCTTTCTGTTAGCGATATTGATTTTCGGGATTGTGGTGAGTTATACCCGAGCCACTTGGTTGAGTTTGGTCGCCGCCATTGCTGTGTATGGGGTACTGAAACTGCGCATCAAATTTGGTTGGGTATTGTTAACGCTATTTGCGGCATTGAGCTACGGCATCGCCCAGCAAGATCAGATCATGTATAGCTTGGAAGCCAACAAGCAAGGGAGCAGTGACGACATTGAAGGCCACGTAAAATCGGTTTCCAACGTTACCACGGATCCTTCCAATCTTGAGCGAATCAACCGCTGGAAATGCGCCGGCAGAATGGTGAGCGAGCGACCTTGGTTTGGGTTTGGACCGGGCACTTATGTTTTCCAATATGGTGCTTTCCAAAAGAGCGATGAACTATCCCTCATCAGTACTTTCGCCGGTGATTTGGGCGATGCCCACAGTGAATATTTCTCTGCGATGAGCGAATCCGGCTACATGGGTTTGATCACTTGGCTCTCGGTGGTGCTTACCACATTGGGCGTGTCGTTCAAAGTATTCTATCGCGAACCCCCAGGAAAAGTGAGGTATACATTGCTCATGGCCTTGTTGGGACTCATCACCTATTACGTGCATGCGTTTTTGAACAACTATTCGCAGTACGATAAAATTGCCGTTCCCCTATGGGCTTTCACAGCGGTGATTGCCGCCTTGGATTTGTATCACAGAACCCCCGAAAGCGATGTGGCAACAACTGAAACGGAGTAAATTGTTCCTCTCTGGGGCAGGGCTTTGTGCGTTGCTCGTGATCATCGGAACCTTGGGCTATGCCATCACAGCGGATCCTACTCCCAATGCCAACCAAATTGTACCGGAATGGTCGAATCTGTCGCCCGGAACCACGGTGTATTATTCAAACGAATCCCATTCTGCGGTAACATCTGTTTCCTCCGCATCTCAAAATTCCACCGAAACCCCTGTCTATCTGCGCTGGGCACTGGGCAATCCCAATACGCCAAAGATCATCCCAATTAAAGACAATCCCACCGCCAATCCTGGTGCAGGAATGAATGCCGGTGATTCTATGAAAATGGTGGATGCTGTTTTTCATCACAGAACCTTTTGGTTGGGATCGGATCGGTTTGGGCGCGACATTCTCTCCCGCATGATCATTGGTGCCCGAATCAGCTTATCAATTGGTTTCTTGGCGATGATTGCCTCTCTCGTGATAGGTTCACTCATTGGTTTGTGTGCTGGCTATTTTGGGGGACGGATCGATGCGTTTTTCTCTTGGCTGATCACAGTTTTTTGGTCGGTACCCACACTACTTATTGCATTGGGATTATCGATGTTGTTGGGCAAGGGGTATTACCAAGTGCTATTGGCCACCGCGCTGAGCACCTGGGTAGAAGTGGCGCGTGTGGTTCGCGGACAAACCCTACAATTGAAACAGCGTGAGTTTATTTTGGCCGCGAAAATCACGGGGTTCTCAAACAGCCGAATCATGTTCAAACACATCCTGCCAAACTTGAAAGGATCCTTAACGGTTCTGGCCACCACCAACTTTGCCAGTGCCATTTTGCTCGAAGCTGGACTAGGATTCTTGGGATTGGGCGTCACGCCACCCACACCGTCTTGGGGTATGATGGTGAAAGAAAATTTGGGCTATTTGGTGCTCGATAACTGTTACTTGGCCCTGATTCCGGGCATCGCCATCATGATTTTGGTTATGGCATTCAATTTAATGTCGATGGGAATGAGAGACGCTCTCGATCCCTACAACCAGAAATAACATCTATTCGAAAACCACAACGGCCGTGCGATCTATGGCCGCTTTCAAGCGATCGTCTTGGATGATCGAAACCAATAAGATATCCAATTCGTAAGGAAATCCCTGTGCCTCAAGGGCATCTTCCAGGTCGAAAATCGCCCCAAAACCTACGCCATCGCCGTACAGCGCAATATCTAGATCTGAATTGGATTTGTGTTTACCCGTAGCACGCGAGCCAAAAACCACGGCCTTCTCCAATCCCTTCACGGTGCCCAAAGCAACTTGTAACTGCAACAATTCTTGATCAGTAAGCCCTGCGATTTTCATCTCACAAAGATAATGCGCCGGTTCTGCCGAATCGCTCTAAAATTTAGTATACCCAAAGGGTTCTGGTCTCGAACTGTTCAGCCGCCTTCACTTGAAGGAAGTAGAACCCGCGAGCGATACCCGCTGGGACTGTTGTGGCACCGTCAATCACCTTGGATGAGGCAATCTCCCTACCCGTGGCATCCAACCAAACCAACTCTCCCGAGATCAACCCTTGCAAGGTAAGCATCTCTCCAGCTCCCACAGGATTTGGATAGGCCACGAACTGTTGCTTGACGATGTTTTTCACATTGGTATGATCCACAAGTACGGGAATATCGGCGGTGTCTTTGCATCCATTGGCATTGCTGGTTACGATCAAGCGAACGGTGTAATTTCCGGGTCCAGCATATTGGTGCACACCGGGCAATCCCACTTTTTTGGTTCCATCGCCCCAAAACCACTCAAAACTCAATCCGGCCGTATTAATTGGAACGCAGTTGAGTTTGTGCTGCCACATCAAATTCCAAGTAAATCCGGCTGCAGGTCTGGCTTTCACCACCAAGGTTACCGGTGATCTCTCGCTCTTGCAACCCTTGTTTTCTGTTTCGTACCAAGCCGTTCTACTACTCAACATCAATCCCAAATCGTAATTACTGCCCGTGAATAACAAGTCTGTGGATGTAGAATCTTCGTACCAATTCACTTTTCCGAATGGAATGTTGACCGTCATTTTACCCAAAGATTTCGCACAAACACTCAGAGCCTGAACCAAAGTGGGCTTGGGAATATCATTCACAATTACTTCTACACTATCAAAATTGGGCGCAAAACACCCTCCCTCTGATGACTTGAAATACACCTGATTCTTACCACTCAATCCATAAACAGCTGGGTTCTTACCCACATAAAACGGCTGCGGATCTGATTTCTTCAAATACCAATTCAACTGTCCCCAAGGCGTAGATCCAAACAACCGCGCCGAATCATTGGAGCAGGTTTCATCGCCCGTTGCCCCAAACACATTGGGGTAATCTTTTACCATGATTTTGATGGCCGCACGACCGCTTCCGCATATGCCATTCCATGACTCCACATAAGCGAAAGCCTCACCGCGTTTTCCACCCTTGAAGGTATAGGAACTGCCCAATGCCACGGGTGTTCCACCGGTTGCATCCAAAAACCATCGCAAAGTATCACTGCCACTATTGCTGCTCGCCGTTAACGTCACAGAATTCACGCCCCTTGCACACACAAAAGTATCCGCAGGCACAGTGGGCGATGTAGGCGCAAAACTGCTACCCACAAAAGCCTTTACCAGTTTCGAACCACCCGCATACAAACAGCCCTTGTTGTTGGCCACCACATAGAATTGGGTGTCACGGCTCAACTTACCCGTTTGCAAAACCTGTCCCGTATACATCAGCGATCCACCAGTGGCTTGGTCGTACCAGTATAGCTGTCCGTAATCCGTAAACGCTTGCAAATTCGCTGTTGCACCCGCACAAATGGAGTCGTTTTTCACGGTGAGTTTGGTGGGATATTTATTCACTTCGAAAGGGATCATGAGCCAGTTCGACTCACAACTGTTGTTGACCGCTTTCACGTAAAAGGTATCGGTATTTTGTACATTGTTAACCGTGTATTTGTTGCCCTCAAAGAAGGGTTTGGGGTCGGTGGTCTTCTTGAACCACTGCACCGTAGTTTGGGCATCCGATGCTACGGCAATGGTCACCGTATCACCACTACATCCTTGCGCGGGCTTGTATAAACTGGGTGTGCCGGGCTTGAAGTAGATGATTTTACTCACCGTATCTGAGCAAGACCAACCGCTGTATGGGTACACCGTAGAAATCAATTCTACATTCAAATTTGTACGCGAAGTGGGTTTGTATTTACCGTCGATGGCGTACTGATACAATTTGTTGTCGAAATTCCAACGATGGCTTGAACGCTCAATGTTGTAATACACATAGTAATTGTAGAAGATGCTCGATACCACCGTTTTCTTGCTCTGGTTCTGGAAATACAAGGTGTCCAGGTTGGGGTAACACTGCTGGTTGGTGGTATAATCGATACCCAACTTATATCCCACAAAAGGATACATCTGCATGTGACTATTAAAAACCGTTCCACCGATGTTCAAGCTCATACAGCGATACCATTTACCACTCACTGAACCCACGCCAAGGTTGCGTTTTTTACCATCGCCATTGGTATAAGAGTTACAAACTACTGCGGCCAAAGCGTTTACACTGTCCGATTCTACGCAAACAATATAAGGACCGGTCACGGTCACCGCTTTACCAAAATCGGCATTCAAGGTGATTCGGCTCAGGGGAATACTGCTGCCCATAACGGTATCAATCAGCAACGTATCGCTGGCGATGGGTGAACCCGAAGGCAATGAATCGGCTCCGGCTTTGTAGAGGTTACAAATGAGGTTTATCTTCACTGATTTGGCGGGTGTGGGGGTTACTGAGAATCCGTAAAACCGGAAACCACTCACGGTCATGGTCTGCGGGGCGTCGAAAAACTGTCCCAAAGAACTACCCTTCCTAATCGTTACACTGTTGTATGCCGTGCTGCCATAGCTTGGAAACATGCTCGTATCACCATCGCACTGCGTGGGTTTGGAAGCACTACGGTTTTGCAACTTACCCGCTTTGGTGGCGGTATGAACATCATCAACGATGGTTTTACCAGCATCCACAAATTGGGCTTTCATTGGTGCCATGATCGCACACAACAGAATCAAAAGTAGTTGTCCTAATCTCATTGTAAGGGAAATTAAGTCAATCGGTTGTAAATAAACAAGTATGGTATGTCAATCACCCCCAAAAAATGTGATATCCATGACCTCAAAAGGAAATTATGGGCAATTTCAATGCATTTGCCCGAAATGGCCTAATTTTGTTCCACCCAAATACTATGTCAAACAACATTTTAAAAGGAAAAAAAGGCATCATTTTCGGTGCTTTGAACGCCAATTCAATCGCCTGGAAAGTTGCTGAACTTTGTCACGCCGAAGGCGCCCAAATCGTATTAACCAATGCGCCTGTGGCTGCGAAAATCGGACAAACTGAAGAGTTGGCCAAGGCCTTGAACGCCCCCCTCATTTTTGCCGATGTAACCAAAATGGACGACCTAGAGAACTTGGTTTCAGGGGCCATGGAAGCGCTCGGCGGTCCACTCGATTTTGTACTTCACAGCGTGGGAATGAGCCTAAATGTGCGTAAAAAGAATCCCTATACAGATTCCAACTACGACTATATGCACCAAACGCTCGACATCAGTGCGATGTCTTTCCACCGCTTGATGCAAACCCTCATCAAAAAAGATGCAATGAACGAATGGGGTAGCATTGTAGCTTTGAGCTATATCGCTGCGCAACGCACTTTCCCTGATTATGGTGAAATGGCCGATGCAAAATCCCTTCTCGAAAGCTTCGCACGCTCTTTCGGATACCACTACGGCAAGAAAAAGCACGTTCGCGTGAACACCATCAGCCAAAGTCCAACCCCAACCACTGCGGGTTCAGGAGTAGGCGGGTTTGATGCTTTCTTCAACTATGCCGATAAAATGAGTCCCTTGGGCAATGCTAGTGCAGCAGCCTGTGCAGAATACTGTGTGAGCATGTTCTCTGATTACACCCGCATGGTTACAATGCAGAACTTGTTCCACGATGGTGGTTTCAGTTTCACTGGGATCTCCAACGACCTGATGGACGGTTTCCGCAATGCGGCAGCTGAGTAATTTTTATTGGTAAATGACCACTTGGGCCGTTTGCAAGCGCTGATTGTCCCCGACCAACGTCAACCAATACATGCCTGAGGGAAGAATCGACACATCCATAGATATTTTTGTATCGTTGGTGTTATCATACTTTTGATCCAAGTAGACGGTTTTTCCCGTGATGTCCGTTAACAGGAATTGATTACCTTTTTGACTTGCACGATCTATCTCTACCTCCAAAACACCATTTGTGATTGGGTTGGATTGAATGTGAAAGTACGTCTTCTTGAGACCATCTGCCACAGATGAAACTACGCCGCCATACTCGTGCGCACCAATATCATATTTAGTACCGGTGGGTATTGAACCACCCCAAAAATCGCGGGCACCCACGGAAAGGCCCATTTCCTTTGATAAATCAAGCCCAGCATCTTTTGCGGGAGAACTCGAAACCAATTGAAATTGACTCAATGAATTGTTGTCCTTGGGATACAACAATGACGCCGCATTGGCAATGCC
>JACCEA012094933.1_pt1 | contig 10745 bp, 15 predicted proteins | sample 7449851 | NCBI WGS metagenome assembly JACCEA01 (sample SAMN15323453, study PRJNA562643) | freshwater metagenome | isolation source: river surface water | place: USA:Blue River Watershed | collected 2017-08-18 | reverse complement strand
GGTTTACTGTTATGTCTGATATAAATTTCATTGTTGTCTTTCTATTAGGGAGGGGTTGTGAAATTGGTTGTTTGATTGTTTGGTTATTGTTGTTTATGCACGTGAAGGAGAAGAATTACCATTGCTTGAGCAGCAAATTGTTGTAATTCTTTTGATTGGGGAGAAAATAGTTGATCACCACAGGCAATTTTTCTAAATACGTGAAGAAACATTGTTATATCGTTGGGACTGTTTGTTATTAGTTTTAATCTTTCAAACAATTCATCTAAAGTAGGTACGGCTTTGCGTGTTTCTTCTTGTTGTTTGATTTTATTGAGTGTTTCATAGTTTAAACTCATTGTTGTTCTCCTAATGCTGTTCTGCGTGCTTGTTCTCTGGATTCTTGGTATCGTTCATATGTTGAGTCGTTGATTTTCTGTTTTTGAAGTTTTTCGACGAGTTGAGTTTCGTAATGTCTCCGTGCCCGTAAACACCCAATACTCTCTGGGAGGGAGGTGAAGTACATGTTTGATACAGTGTGGTTTTTCATTATCTCCAAACATCCCTCACGATATTTGTTACATACATTGGGGTCCTTTGAAGGTGGATAGTCTTCTAAGAAAGGAGTGTCTGTTAGGGGGTTGTAAGGTTCATTACAACGGAACGAATCAGGACTGATTGTTTTGTAATGTTTATACAGTGTACCGAATAAGGGTAGAGCGTATATGTAGGATAATCCTGTTTCGACAAAGATACAAAGAAAGTCGGTTCCTACTAATTCTCTGTAGATTTGTTGGATTGTGTTCTTTCTGGTTCCTGGAATACGTTGAATTGTTAAGTGTGCGTGTTCTCTGGTCCCTATTCCAATAAAGAAAGGAATCATATCAAGTTTTGAAACCCATAGATAAACAGTGAGATGACCACGCAACAATTTCTTATCTTCTGGGAAGGATGGAGCTTCTATTGTTGGTACGTTGTCCCTTGGCATTAATACGTGGTCAGTTACTATTTGTAGTTTTGGTCTTGGCATTGTAAATCCTTTTGTTGAAAGTGGATACAAAATTGTTATCTGTGAGAGTGTGGAATTTTGTTCTTTTAGTTTGGTATATCAATTATTCTGGTGTAGGGCAACTGATGTACGGACAATTGATTAGGAATCCTATTTCGTTTCCGCATTCAATATGAGCAGAATCTAAATAGGAATGTTTAATTCCTCTGGGAGTGGTTTGGAAGTAGTGGTTGATTAAGTCCGGGAGTTGTGAAAGTGGGTCCTTATATTTGAGTTGTTTTGCTCCTGAATGTTTAAACTCTACTTGAGCAGATACGGCTTCATCAATTGTTTGAAACGTACCTAAATAAATTTGTTTATTGTTCTGTCTTGCATAAGCAATAAATTCTCCGTTCTCCTTTTGTTGTATGTTAGGCCATTTTGTCGATTTAAATTCATCTTTTGTTTTTAGATATGGTTCCAGATTATCAGAATCTAGTATTTCATCCCACATACCCATAAAGTATTTCCTTTTGAGAATTGAAATTGAAATTGAAATTGAAATTGAAATTGAAATTGAAATTGAAATTGTATTTAAGATAAGATTATAGTTTATGTAATAAGATACCTCCCAGATAATAATAGTAGAAAGATTCAAAATATGGGGTAAATATTAGATATATTGTTACATTAAATGTAAAATAGGGTCGAGCGGTTTAAGACCTGTTTATAGGGTCATGGGTAGGACTCTACCTAAACTATACGCTTAAATTAAAACGAGACAAGGGGGTCTAGGAAAGATTGCGGATAATAGCCTAGTAAGATATCGACTAAGGGGGTCATCGTCGATTATGGTTGATTTTGGGGCACGCTAGAGGGTATCCAGGGGGTCAAGGCGAGCCCCCGAATTATGATTACAAAAATTGTAACACTAATCACAACTTTTTGTGGGTAGATGATTTTGTTTACCAGTTGTATTGTGTGAACATTGATTGCATAGTAAAATTTCAGGATTTTCTTCATATGTTCCATCATTTAAATGAAGATATTTTGCTTCTGCTGGAAAAGGCATAGCTGGAGTTTCTAGCAGTTTACATTGATATACAGAAAAACTTCCAGCACAACCACATTCTGCTGTTCCAATGTTTTTTCCCATGTGTTTACAGGTAGCCATATAATTCCATTGCCTTTTGTATTGAGAATTCGTCTTTGTAGAGTCTTAGGTTTACTTTGTTATGAATGAGAACTGTCCACCCAAAGTAAAGTTTTTGTGAAGTAAATATTGGAGGAAATTCTTCTATTAGTTCTTCAAAGTGACTAGCACAAGAAACACAACCAAATTGAGGAATATCTTCTTTCCATTTCTCAAACTCTATTTTTGCTAAAGTAGGGTTCCAATTAGCAAGTTTATAGGAGTGAAGTTGTTTCCATTTATTTTGTAAAAATACTAAAACTTCTGGTTCTAAAGTTTGTTCTGTATGAATACAATTGATTAGTTTCGGATCAACTTCTAAACCAGCAGACATTTGTGCTTTCTTTGCAACTGCACATACAATGCCGTTTATCCTCTGGGGGAGAGTGGGGTGTTCTGTACATGCTTTGCATTGTTCCTTTGTAGGAGTCGCATATAGCATTGCTAGTTCAGATGCAATCTTACACACTATTGCTTCGTTGATGTACAAGACTGGAACATCAAAATTTCCTCGTCCATGTCGATGTGGGCAGGGTTTTAACATAGTTCTTCGATTCTCTTGGCGGTGTTAAGTCCGCCGAATGTGATTGCTGTTTCTAGTGAAGGCTTATTTTGAATTGCTCGTAAACAATCAAAAAGGTATTCCATACAAGTTTGACGAACTGGGGCACTTCTGGAAGAGTCTGGATGGTTTGTTAAGCTATCTGGGTGGAGTCGTCGTTCAGCTAATACTTGTGTTGTTACCGCTGTGACTATCCCTAGATGTTGCAAGGTATTATCGAAACAGATATCACCGCTACAAAAGATGGGAGGAAACCCGTTGAGTTTTTTAAAGAGATCAAGAGAGATCATTCTTGTTCCATTGATGAATCTTCCTAGAGGAACATTTCTGGCTTTAACTCCGCATAGGAGAGTAGGTTCTTTTAGATGTCGATCCCCCTTATATCCTTTGAGAGCAACATGTCTCATAGGACCACTACAATGATCGATTATGTTTTTCATTGCAAGAATTTGGGTTTCGAATCTTGAATGGTAAGAAATATCATCAGCATCTTGAATTGCTATGTATTGTGTATCGGCAATTAAATGATGTTTAACCACACTATTAGCAATACAATATGGTCCAAGTGTCTTATCTGTTCTTAAATAGATAATATTATTTCTACCTTCGTACTCTTCCATTAAACGGGCAAAAATCACATCATCTACTTTATCACCAACTACATATATGTTGGAAGGAATGGTTTGCAAGAGTATGCTGTTAATAGCATCCATTACCAAATGAGCATCTCGTGTACAAAAAGGAATAATTGCGGAAACAGCAGGTATCATTTAAGCTTCTCGTTTCGATAAGTCGGATCAGGGTTGTTTCGTCGTTGTTGCATGAATTGTCTCATTGCATCTTGTCTTTCTTTGACAAGATTAGAATTAATTGTTTCTCCTTCAAAAGGAGTTGTTCTTCCACACCAATTTCTTCCATTGGGTCCTATATGTAAAACTCGAAAAGGGAGTCTAACCTTTTGGTCTTCAGGCCACATTGCTTGAAAAAAGGTATCTGCTCCTCCTGCATGAGTCCAATTCGTTTGATGCCAAGGTGGTTGTGGGAGAAAAGGACAATTAGCATGAAACATTTGAAAGAATCCAGAAAATTCTTTATTAGTCCATATCGGCATCGTCTCCCATTGATTTTCTGGGAGGAGGTTGCTTGCCATGTATCTCTCTGGTCCGTATAGCTTGGTTCTTTCTAGCCTTGGCCATTCTATAGATTTTGGCATTACTATGTCTGCGTCCAGAATAGTAATCCAGCCATGTCTTCCATAATAATCTAAACCTTCTTCCAGAGCTAACCATTTGTTAAACTTTGCCCCGTTTCTATAGAAAGCATCAGTAATAAAGTATGGAACTTTTAGGTTTTTGCAAACATGTTGTGTACGAGTATCTTGAGGGGAGGTAACTATTAAACACTCTTCAAAGTGATGTAGATTTAGAGGGAGACATTCATCAAGATAGTCCCAGTAATCTACACAAATAGTAATTGCTCTCATGGTTTTACCGTATGATAGTGGATTAAATTGTTTAAAGGAGCATAAAGATACTCATTGCTTGAATTGCGTACTAAAACAGAATTTGGCAATGGATTTGTGGGGGCTTTGATGTATCGTGGACTTGTTTCGATTAAGATTTCATTTGTTTGTTTGTCGAGAAAACAACGAAGTCCATGACCGAAATATTGTTTTGTGAATAAAATCCTTTCTGTTTTTTGATTAACAGTTATGTTTGATTCGTATAAGTAGTGATACAAAACTTTGTTGATATGGTACTGCGTGTTTATTACTCCCTTATAGTAAAGAGGTTCAAACCACAACCTGTCATCTGAATTACCAAGGAGGGGGTCCCAATTTACTTGTAATGCAAGGTCTTTTCTCCATGCACATAAATGATTGACACACATTAATCCAGCAGCCCTGAGATTTGGATGTAGTCCAAAATGCCAAGTTTCTCTTTCATATCCATTTCGAATCATTTTAAGATTAAAAGTGATTACGTCTGGATTTTTGATGGAAGCATCGTATAGTTGACGTACATAATCAACAGATAAGATGTCATCATCATCAATAAAACATACATATTGACCAGAAGCGGCTTTTGTTAGTAATGATCTTTTTTGTCCACTTGTTAATTCTCCGTTGTCAATTAATCTTAGAAATTCTACATCTTCATGATGAAAACCTTGAATGTTTTCGTGTGAAGTTTCACGTATATTTCTATAAGATAATTGTTGGTAGATTTGTGTTTTGATTTGTTCTTCTATAGGTCTTTGTCTAGTGGAAAGACCGGCCATTAGAATAGAAAGTTTCATGATTCTTTTATGACGTACCAGGTGGAGTTGACTGTAAATGAGGTAAAAGGACATGTTTCTGCTGGAATAACAAAAACAACAGCTTCAAAATGATCCATAACAGCTTGGGTAACACCTATATGTTCTGGGGCGAAAATATCATGTCCTGCTAATATTCCTCCTTTTTTTACTTTTGAAAACCATATATGAATGTCTCCCAAAACACCATCGTAAGTGTGTTCTGCATCAAGATAAACAAAATCAAGAGTTTCATTTTTAAAGAAGTTGCTCGCATGTTGACTGTAGCTATTATAGAATCGAACATTTCCTTTATCTGAAAAATACTTTTGAAGTTCGTTGTAGTCATCTTCAGAACCTACCATTTGTCCTTCGCATTGAGGCGAATTCCAAGGATCAACTAAATGAAGTGTAGAATTAGAATCTCTTTGTTCTGCTAGTTGCTTGGCAAAGTATCCTTTGTAAACACCCACTTCAACTAAGTGCTTTGGATGATCTGTGGATAGAAGAGAGAGTAGTTCAACTCTCTTTTTGAGTGTGGATTTAACGAATTTCATTTTTTGCTGTTTCCTAGATAGTTTGTGGATAACTGAATTTTACCAGCTTGAAGTTGTTCCGCATTATCTATGATATTTACGGAACGTCCTGATCTTTTAGGTTGAAAGATAGGAAGATAGGTTTTGGTTGTTGTTTCACAACCTGATTCTGAACAGGCAAGTTCCCCGTATCCCCGAAGTGGAACAAGACATTGATGACAATGAAAATCTACTTGATTAGCATACTTGTCCATAGTGCCTTGCCACCAGGGAATTTCCTGGGGGAGGGGAGTGCCTGTATCTGGATATGAGTATCCAGTTCCTTTACATGATGGACATGTATGTGTCTCAGTACGATTGAATATTGCGTGATTGTCACTATCAGCAGATTCGATATGAGAACCGTTTCCGTTACATGCTTCGCATTCTTGGTCTTGCATTAGCATTGCTTGGGCACCAGCTACTTCACAGAACCATGCTCTTGGTTGTCCTCTAAATTGCCCTACCATCCCTGACCAGTGTTGATTGATGTCGCATTTGCTGATCCAGTGCCATCGAACATCTTCTGTATTTGGAACTGTTTTTGTAGGATCAGATGGGTCAGGCAGAGTTGCCAAGTCAAGCATTGATCCATGAACAGGAGAATGTCGAGAGTCAACAGTTAAACCTACAGGATTACATTCAGGCCAATCTACTAAAAATTTGGCATAAGCATTTTGATCTAAATGTACGTTGAGGTTTGAATATGCTGGATTGAAAGTTTCCCGCATTACCTTTCCGTGTTTCATCGGATTGTTGCACCAAAGACCACGTTGTTCAAAAGGAATATGTTTGGAAAGTATTTCGCATAACAAAGGAAATTCTGGATGTAATGCAGGATTACCACCAAACATCCCAACTACTCCGTGATAGCCTATTAAAGATTTAACTACTATCTCAAAGTTGTCCACTGTTATGAACATATTCTCTGGAGAGGATGGTTTGAGATTACTTCCTTGTGTGCATCCGAAGCAGGATTTATCACATGCACGAGTCACCCATATTTGAATAACTCCTTCTCTCCATTTTCCTTGTTTACGTGCTCCTGGTGGTTTCATTTTGTCGAGGGCGATGTTTCGATCCATTATTTCTCCGGCCAATAAAGTTTGTAACAATCTTCCAAAGAGATGCGTACTACTTTTGAATGTTCACGACTAACATCGTCGTGTCGTGCCCATGTCCATTCAAAGAAGTCAACAGCAGAATCAAAGATTGGTGGATTTTCTTTGATAAGCGTTTTCCAATGTTCTGTACAAATACCGCAAGGGATATCTGGTTGCCATTCTTCGTAAAACCATCTGTTTGCCTTACAGGGATTCCATGAAGAAGAGTTACTAGGAGCATAACTGTGTAACGGAAACCAATGATTCTTCGAATCGATTTTCCTGGGAGGAGGGGGTGGCTTAACTACCTCTGTAGGTCCGATACCAGGAATTACTTTTCTACCGCATCTTGGACAAAAGAATTCTACTACTTTTGTTCCGTATACGATTTTCTTTTCACATATGCAGGTCATTGTCTTACAATACTAACAATAGGGTTATACCCTGGTGGGTATTCGCAATTGGATAAACATGTTCCTACTTCGTTTGAAATGCTGCTGGAATCTAATCCAAATTCGGTGTGCAGTTCCCACTGTCTTAAATCAAAACCAGGACAATTGCTGTATTTTGGACTAAATATGTGATTAACATCAGGATTTAAATATACCCAATTTGCAGCGGACCTACAAATATTAGCTCCTGTAGCTGAACCAATAGATATCTCAACTCTGTTGGTTAAAATGAATGATGGTCCATAAAACCATCTAATAGACAAGAAGTCTGTAAAAGTTTGTATTCCGCATGTTCGAGAATTTCCAACAAAAACAGATTCTGTAACACAGGTGTTTGGGGGGATCATGTCTTCGACAGATAGAACATATAATCCAGACCAATCTGTTGTTGAACCACAGCAGTCTCCTAACGTGGAATCAATTTCTACAATAATGATTGCTGGAACAGGAAGTTCACCTTCATTACGAACATAATACCCACAGGGATGGTTTAGCACAATACAAGGTGGGCAATCAGGATCAGAATTCGTTACATTCATTGACCCCAAGATTTTCCAATTACATGTTCCGGTTCCTGGATCGTCACAGCACATTTCGATTTGATAACGTGAACTGAATACTCCTGAAAGAATAGGAACATATGATCCTGAAGCCAATTCGGTTTCGTGGAAAACTGTCCAAGGATCACCGTCGAATGCTCTTTTTAACCTAATCTTATGAGGAACATGGCATGGTAAATTCTTTGAATCTCTGGGGGAGGGACAGTCCCATGATATTAGGCATGGGTCCATGCTTGCTGTACAACAACATTTGTGCGGTTCTCCGTTGCAACAATCGTCATTCTCACATCCTTGTGGATTGAGGAAACCTCCCGTATTTGTGGAGGGTTCCTCTACTATTGACAACCACGGTTCGAAATCATCAAACGGTTCGAATAATGGATGTAGTGTCATAGTTTATTCCGATGTAGTTGCGTCCCAAGCAGCAGCTTCGTAGTAATCAACATTAACAGCAAGTTGCCAAGTACCTGCGGCGTCAAAAGCGGCTCCTGCAATGATTCCTAAGGCTTGTCCTGGTTCAAGGATTATTGGAGCAGATTCAGATGCTGAACATTCAATTAAATATTCAGCAAAAGTACCAGCAGTACCTACGTGAGTGAGTCCTAGAATTTTAATGATAGCAGTATCCCAAGTTGTCCCTGTTACTACTAAAGCTCCTGCTGCTGCAATACGAGTATCTCCGTTTCCTGCTGCGGAACATTCTGAATCTGGGTGAAGACTATTTTTAGCTACAGGGACAATAGCTGTTCCTCCACTGGGATTTGCCGTCGAGATTGTCGATCTTACTATATGAAGTCTTCGACCTACTGTTATAGGAACTGTATAAGCAACAATAGTTGTATATTGAATTCTGATTCGGTCAATGAAGACTTTCTTTGAACTAGCAGAATCGTTCCTCATTGTAAAAAGAGCACTACCATTAGTAAGTGCTGCTCCGATAGTACCTGTAATGCCTGAGGCTGCATAAGCAAAACCACGAGGAGCTAAAGATACACGTTGAGCTTTTGTTTGTGTTTCAACAGCTACTGCACCACTAACACTTCTTCCGTCACGAATATGAGCCATAATTTATTCCTATGAGAATTGAAAGTTGATTTTGAATAATCCGCTTACAGGACCTGGTTCTGTTTGAATGTAAGCTGTAAATTCATCGGTACCAGGAACACAAGCAATTATTAGTTTGTCGAGTTCGTTTTCATCTGCATCTAATCCTGTTGCAGCTTTTCCACTTTGCACAGCAATTATAGAGGATGAAGGTGTTACCCCTGTTGCAGGAACCGTAATAACTGCGTCATAAACAGGAACTAATCCTAAATCAATTTCTGCTTCTGATACAGTTAAAGCCCCATCAGTTCCATTAACACCAGCTTGTCCTGTAGTTTTAATTGAACCATTTGAAGTGTGGATGTACCAAGCTCTGCCATCATAAACAAGTCGTTCTCCTGGGGAGAGGACTGCATCCCATAACCAATTACTATTTCGTTTTAAAGTAACCGTGTGAGACACAGTATCGGAGTTAAGAATTCCGATGTTGATGACTATTATTTTGGAAGAAGGATTTCCGGCCACTAATGTTGCTGGTATTGTTCCTGTTGTGGAAACTGTTAGATTGTTACCTGTATCATATGCTTTGGTGGAGGATATCCAGGTACGATAATCAATGTAACATTCTAACTCGTTTGTTGTTGCAGCAGCATCGATTTCTACTGTGAGAGATTGACTGTTATTGAGTGTTGCCATAGTTTATGCTGAAACCTCCCAAGGACCAGTTCCTGTTGCCCAAATTACTATTTTTGCTAGTCTTGTTAATTCACAAGGCGGATCGTCGTCGCTATTTGCGAATAAAGTCACCCAGTAAGTTCCTGGGGTAGCGGGAGTTCCTGTTATAGCTCCTGTTGTTGCGTTAAGGCTAAGTCCAGCAGGTAATCCTATAGCACTGATTCCGCTGGCGTTAAGTCCGGTAATGGTTATTGTGTATGAGTAGGATGTTCCTTGCTCACCAGGAGGAAGAGTATTAGCAGAAGGAGGAATTTCTCCATCATCAAATTCTATTGTTGCTGTGGTTTGACATCCAGTTATACAAGGACCGTTGATAAAACTATCAAACCCTACTTCGTCCAATCCATAGATTCCAGTGTATCCAGCTTTTGCCATTTTAGGGGTTCTAATCACATCTTCCCAAAAATGTAACAGAAAAGGTTCTGGTGCTTCGATATCTGCAACGATACCTCCACCGGAATCACGTACCCCAGGCCAGGCATATACAGGAGTTTGAACTGCATCTTCTGCTAGAACAAAATATTTGATGGAAGAACCACCAACACTTCCCATATTAACTAAGAAGTAAGTTCTAGGAACATCATCTCCTGTTACTTCTGTTTTTAGGATGATTTCGGCTCGACCAGTCCCGCTATAATGGAGATGTTCTGGTTCTTTTACTTGTAAAAATCTACTAGAGGGATTTCCTGTTATTTGACTTGTTGGGCATTGAATCCACGTGATTCCTTTTAGGAGAGCTAATACAGGAGGTCCACCATGCAATGTCAGAGGTTCTTGGAGAACTGCCCAGTTATTAGGATCAGTAATTGGTTCAGATTCATTTTTTACATCTAATACAATTACGTTGTGAGTGAGATCGAAAAGTTTACCATAATTGAAGTGAGGGTCTCCTAATGGTACTGCCGTATATTTCCGATAAGAAACATTTCCTGCGTAATTTAATACTTTGATCTCTAATCGATTAAAATCAGGAACAGCGGCACTTTCCCCTGTTCTTCTCTGGGGGAGAGTGGCTTGATCTACTCTATTGAACCATCCTGCTGTTAGATGTTTCAGTATTGGATCACCAGGTTTTACTGCCATATTTAATCTCTTAGTGGAAAAGGCGACCTGAGAGGAGTTCCACAAATCCTCTCAGGTCTAACCAATCGCCCCCGACTGGTATATTAAATTCCTAACAAATTGAAATTGCCAGGATTTCTGACTCTGTGGACATATCGATATAAAGGCCATTGAACTATTTGATCAGACATGGCTTCT
>JACCEA011956006.1_pt1 | contig 10745 bp, 13 predicted proteins | sample 7449851 | NCBI WGS metagenome assembly JACCEA01 (sample SAMN15323453, study PRJNA562643) | freshwater metagenome | isolation source: river surface water | place: USA:Blue River Watershed | collected 2017-08-18 | reverse complement strand
CCAGCAGCCAAGTTGGGCGACGCGACAAAGTTCGTCGCCTCCCCCTCCACCAGCATCATCCCGCCCTGGTAGCGCGCCACGTTGGCCGCAGCGGTCTGCAGCAGGCCGGCGTCGTCCACATAGGTGGCGGTGCTGTTGCGCTGGACGCTGAGCACGCGCGCCGGGTTGACGCTGTGCAGGCCCGGGGGCAGCTGGATGAAGCCGGGGCGGATGTATTCGAGCGTGATGGACCGCTCGGAAGCGTTCCACGCCGGGGTGATGGGCGTGAGGCCGCCAATGTCGCCGCCGACGATGCGGGCCTGCACCACCGCACCGGTGCGGGGCAGCGTGAAGTCGAACCAGCCGAAGCCTTCGGCGTAGTACCAAGCCTCGAACTCGGCCGCGGCGGCGGCGCTGCGGAAGACCAGCGTGCACGGCACGGTGACCCGGGCGTCTGCACTGGTGCGGCGCTGGCGGGGAATGCCGCGTTCAACTTCGGACCGCAGCACCACCGGGGTGTGCTGTTCGGCGTGCCCGTCTTGCCGGATGCCGCAGAGGTTGTGGGGGAAGGTGGCCATGGTGGTGGGTTTCCTCAGGCCATGGCGGGGCGCAGGCCGTAGCCCGACTCCAGCCCACGGGCCACGGGGCCGCTGCGGTTGGCCAGGCTTTCGCCAATGGCGGCGAGCACCACATCGACGATTTGTTCGCCGTTGGGCCCGCTGCGGCTGCGCTGCTGCGCGCTCACCGGCTGGCCGCTCTGGTTGATGACGTTGACGGTGACGCTGGCACCCGCGGCGCTCACGCCCAGGCGGCCGGCGCTGTCGCGGCGCAGGGGCATGATGGCTTCGGCGCCCGCTTCGCCCATGAGGCCCACGCCCTTGGCGAACGGGAAAATGGTGGGCTTGCTGACCACCTGCGAGCTGTAGGCGCTGATGCCGGGGCCGGCCGGGAAGACGTTGCCGTTGGCGCTGGCGATGAGGTTGCCCAGCCACTTGGCTGCGTCGTCGAGCAGGCCGCCACCGCTGCGCTGCTTGGTGCCGGCATTGACGGTGCCGAACAAGCTGTCCATGATCTTGGCGGCGGCGGCTTCGGCCAGCATGCGCTGGATCAGCTTGGAAAAGCTGTTGCCGATGTTGTCGAACTCGCCGGAGAGGATGTTTGCCAGCTCATCGCCCAGCGCACCCTGGATGCGTTCGGCCGCCTGCAGGGCGGACTGGGCCATCTCTTCCATGGCTTGCGGCACGGCGCCGCCGGTTCCCAGGTAGGCCTGAGCGGATTCGCTGAACTTGCGCATGGCCTCTTCGCTGCCCACGGCGCCCAGGCGGCCCTGTTCGTAGGCTTCGGCCAGGAAGAGCATGTCGTCGCGCTGTTTTTCAAGGCGGCCGGTGTCGCTGGCGCCGAGCATGGCGTCCAGACGTTCCTTGTCGCGCCGGCCAATGTCGGCCACCAGGTCGTCCAGGCCTTTCTGGTTTTGTGCGCGTTCTTTCTCTGCGTCGGCCAGGGCTTTTGTGGCGTCCACCTGGGCTTTTGTGGCGTCCACCTGGGCAGCGGTGGCCTTGAGCTGCTTTTCCAGCTCGGGCGTGAACTTGCCCAGCGACCCGCGGCGGATGTCGTCCAGCAGCTTTTCGGTGGCGGTCAGGGCCTGGGCCGACTGCAGCTGGCCTTGCAGGTTTTCAAGGTAGCGCTTGGCGTCGGCGGTGGGGTCGCGCGGGGTGGTTGTTGAGGGGCGCGGGCTCTTGGGGTCTTTGACTTCCTCAGGAATCTCCAGACCCGGCTGCACCAGGGGCGGGTTGACGAAGCCACGCCCCCCGCCTGCGGGCCGGTAGCCGCGCGCGTCGTTGAAGGCCTTTTTGGCTGCGTCGAATTTGACCGTGAGTTCACCGATCTGCTTTTCGATGGCGGCCTGGTCAAAGAACGGGTTGCCGCGCTTTTCTTTGAGGATGTCCAGGTCGCGCTTGAGGCCGGTCACGCTGCTGGCCAGCCCGGCCAGCGTGGCCTTGTCGCCCAGCGTGCGCACGTCGTCAAAAATGCGGTTGATGGCCGGCACCAAGCTGCCGACGACGGCGCGTGCCGCGTCGTTGGCGTTGGTCTGCAGCTTGAACAGCTCTTTGTTGAACTTTTCGGCCTCGGCGGCTTGCGCGGTGGTGACCTTGGCGTTGAGCTGGCCGTTTTCGGCCAGGTCTTTGAGGAACGGCGCGGCCTCTTTGACGGACCTTCCGAACAGCTCCTGCACCGCGCGGGCTTTGTTGCCGTCGTCGGCGTAGCCCGACAGGGCCACCGCCACCTGGCGCAGCGCTTCGGCCGGGTCCTGGCGCTTGAGGTCTTCAATGTCGAGGTTCAGCGCCTTGAGCACTGCGCCCGGACCCTTGGACGGGTCGGCGTCTTTCAGGGTGGCGTTGAACTTGACCAGCGCGGAGCTGACCACGTCCATGTTCGTGCCGGTGCGGAGGGCCACGTCTTCCAGCGCGCTGATGTTTTCAACGCTGGACCCCGTGACGTCAGCCACGTCGTTCAGCGCATCCACCGCGTTGACGATGTTCTTGGTGAACGTCGCCAGGGCGCCGACGCTGATGCCCGCCAGCAGGCCGGCCACGTTGGTCTTGAAGGCGTTGGCGCTCAGGCCCGCCTCGTCCAGCCCGCGCGTGAAGGTGGCGAAGGCGGCGGCGCTGCGGTCTTCTGCGCTGAGGACGACTTTGGCGGCGTTGGTCATGTTGGCGTCAGGGTTGCGGGGCGTTCACTTCAATGCGCAGGTGTTCAAGCAGTTCGAGCAGGACGGACCAATCGGCCACGGGGTGGAAGGCTTCGTAGTGCGGCCAGCGTTCGGGCGCCCACCCGCCGCAGAAGGCCCAGCAGTGCAGGGCCTGGGCTGCGGCGGGCAGCATGTGTGGTGGCGGTGCCACCAGATCGCCAAACCCTTGCTGTGCGAGCTTTTGCGCATCGGGCCGGGATCGCTCCCAGGCGATGCGCTCGCTCAGTTTTTTTGGTTGGCCTGTACATGCTGGGCGCGTTCGTTTTCACGTTGCACCAGTGCATCGCCCAGGGCGGCGGCGGCTTGGGCGTCGTTGTCCAGCAGCAGGGCAACGGCGCCGGGGACCAGGTCCACCAGATCGGTGCCGCCACCCGGGGCGAGCTGTTCGGCCTTGACGCCCGACCAGGCGACCACCGCGGCTTCAAGCAGGCGGCGCAGCAACACGGCGCCGAGCGCCGGGTCGCTGGCCACCCCGCCGCCGGCTGCGCGCAGGGCTTGCACCTCTTTTTCGTGCTGGGTGGGCAAGCGCAGGGTGTAGCTGGCTGCGCCCACCGTGACGGTGAATTCGCGGGCTGCGTCGGCCTTGCGCTTGAGGTCTGCAATATCGGTCATGCGTCAGGCCCCGATCAGCTGGCGTAGCGGGTGGGCTCGGCCAGCGTGCTCAGGCTGATGGCCGAGGTGAGCGGCGCATTGGCGTTGATGCTTGGCACCTTCTGCAGCGACCAGTAGGCGTTGGCCACCAGGCGGCTGTTGTTGGGGAACACGAAGCGCACGGCGGCGGGCGTGGAGCTGTCGCTGGCGGTCTGCACCGGCGCGTACCAGCCCAGGGCCGGGTCGTCGAACACGGTGAGCGTGATTTCCAGCGGGCTGCGGGTGGTGGGGATCTGTTTCTGGATGCGATCGCTGATGGACGTGATGTCGGCGTACTGCTGATCGCCACCGCCGGTGCCGACGTTTTGCACCTGGGTGATCTGCGTCCAGGCGGTGATGCGGCGCACCGTGCCCGTGCCAGAGCCGGCCGGGAAGTTGGTGGTGCTGGTGGTGTTGAAGCCTCCCAGTGTCACGTCGTTGGTGACGACAGTCTTGACGCGGAAGATGCAGCCGGTGGCGAGGTCCCAGCCCGAGGTGAATTCAACGAAGTCGCCCACCAAGATGCCGTGACCGGCGGCGACGGTGATGACGCATTCGGCCGCGTTGGTGGCGGCGGTGACGTTGCTGGCGGTGCCGTAGGTCGAGGCGATGGCGACCTGCGTGCCGGTGGCGAGGGTGATGGCCATGGTGTGTAGCTCCTGAGGTATGGGGTTGGTCGGCGTCAGACGAACACGTCGGGCGCGGTGGCGTCGGTGAAGTAGGTGAACAGCCAGTCCTGTTCGCGGGCGGCGAACAGGCGGTCGGCGGTGGCGTCGTCCAGCGGGCGGCTGCTTTGCAGCACCACGCCACCCTTGGCCACGGCCTGCAGGGCAGTGCCCGGCGCGGCCATGGCTTTTTCGGACTGCAGGCCCAGCTCGCGCGCCTGGGCTTTTGCTGTGCTGCCAGCGGCCACCACGCAGGTGACGCGCACAGCCAGCGCCCGGGTGTAGATGGGGCCGAGGTCGCCGCTCTGGGTGGTTTCACCCTCGGGGGATTCGTCCACCAGCAGGGCGGGAAGGTCATGCGCTTGCAGCGGGTCGGCGCGGTCCACGTACACGCGGGCGCCGGCCGATGTGGCGGCGGCCACCAGCGTGGTGCGCAGGGCGTCGAGGATTTGCTGCTGGGCGTGGGCCATGGCGTTGTTCAGGGCTTGCGCAGGACGATGGACACCATACCGGTGCCGTCGGTCTGCAGGTCGGCGACCACCCAGTCGTCAGACCCGATGGACACGGCGCAGCCTTGCACCAGGTCGGCCACGTCAGCCGAGCGGGCCAGGGCCGTGGGCTGTGTGGCGTCTGCAAGACCGCCCAGCGCACCGGCATAGCCGTTGTCGAAGATGACCGCGAACGACACCACCTCGCCGTGGCGGGTGGTGGCGGTGGCCTGGACGGCAAAGCCGCCCAGGTCCATGAACGCGGTGAGGTCTTCGGCGAAGGCCATGGCGGTGCGCTGGGCAGGTCTGGTGCTCTGGCCTATCAGACGGTCAGGGCGTCCTTCATGGCGGCGAAGGACTCGACGTTGCGCACGGCAACATCCACGTCCTGCAGGGCCACCACGCGCACGGTGCCGGCGGTGCTGCCGCTGTACGGGTCCACCGTCAGGTCCAGGCCGCCCCACATGCCGATCATCAGGTCGGCGAAGTTGCCGAACAGGATGGCCGAGCACACGGCGCCGCTGGAACCCTTGACCAGGTTGGACGGCACGGCGTTGGTGACCGCGGCGCGGTAGCCGTTGAGCGGGGTGTTGCCGTCGGCCCAGACCGGGGCGCCGGTGCCGGCCGAGAATTTCTCGGTGCCCTTGAGCTTGCCGCGGACCTTGGCGTTGGTCAGGTAGGCAAGCGTGCCAACGTCGGCGTTGGCGGTGGCGATGGCGGTTTCCAGCGCGACCATGTGCCCCCAGGTGGGTGCCAGGCCGTTGGTGCCGCCGGCCACGTCGCCAATGCCGGCGAGCGTGAGGATGCCGGTGGGCTGGTTGGATGCGCCGCTGCCGTTGATGGCGGCTTGCTGGATGGCCAGACCGAGCACGGTGGCCAGGTCTTGCTGGACCATCTGCTCGACGCTCAGGCTGGACTGCAGCAGCAGGCGGCGGCTGATGTCGGTGAAGGCGCCCACGGTCTTGGGCGACATGGTCACCTGGCCGATGGTCTGCTGGCTTTCGGTGGGCGCGGCGTTTTCAGCGACCCAGTAGGCGGTGGCGGCGCCGGTCAGCTTGGGGATGGCGATGTTGCCCACCAGGCCGGTCATCATGCGCGTGCCCAGGCCGTTGATGACCATGGCGTTGCGCAGCAGTTCGATGAACGAGCCGGCCAGCAGGTCGGTGGCGACCACGTTGCCGCCAGCGGTGGGCGTGCCGGCGACCAGGTCGCGCTGCTGCACGTCGAACGGCACCAGGAAGCCACGGGCCTGCTTGCCCAGCTTCTGGCCGGCGGCGTCGGAGCACTCGCGCTCGAAGGCGGCGGCCTTCTGTGCATTCACGTCGGTGGGGTTGGCCAGCGCGTTGAGGGCGCGCATGAGGCTGTACTGCTGCACTTCGCGCTTGTCCATGCCGATGTCGGCGGTGGGCAGCGGCTTGTTGCTCATGGCGCGGATGGCTTCCTGCTGGAACTGCTCGACCGTGTGGCCAGCCTGCAGGCTGCGCATGGCCAGATCGGCACCGCCGGGGATGGTGGCGGCGATGGCGGCGATTTCAGCGGCGTGGTTGCGCTGGGCGGGGGTTTCGATCTTCACTTCGGGGGTGGTCATGGCTTTTTCCTTGGGGGTTTCGATGGGGGCGGGTTCGGTGGGGGTTGCCGGTGCGGGCTGCTCGCGCTCGGCGGCCGGCGGGGCCGGCTGTTCGAGGCTGCGGCCGACGCCGACGGTGGCGTCAGCGGGGACGCTGACCAGGGACACTTCCAGCGGCTCCCAGTCGGTGACGCGGTAGGTTTCCAGGCCTTCCTTGGTCTCGACCAGTTGCGCTTTGTGGATGAGGTAGCCGACAGATACGTTGCGGCGGATGCCGTCGCGCACGTCTTGCCAGACCTCTTCTGCCCGGGCGCTTTTCCCAAAGCGCACCACGGCGCGGGCTACACGGTCCGCACCGATCTCGACAGATTCGACGACGCCCACGACATCGCGCGTGTCGTGGTCGCACAAAAGGTTGGCACCGCTGCGCAGGCGCCCTTGGCGCATGCTGGTGGCAGTGGTGTCCAGAATTTCGATTCCCCACCAGCGTTCGTACGGCGTTTCGCTGGCAAAGGCCAGGGTGGCGGTGCGGGCCTCTTCGTTGATGGCGGCGCGCTCGACCTGCAGGGCGCGTTCGGCGTTCACCGGGTTGCCGGCGCGCATGTCGGCCACGGCCTGCAACAGGCCTTTTTGCTCGGGCGGGTTCTTGCTCATGGGTGTGGACTTTCGTGTGGGTGGTGTTTCATCAACAAGGCAAGCGGTGAAACATCAGGCGGCTTCCTTGAAAAGGTCTACCGTGTGTGGGTCTCGGTCTGCGGGAAGAAGCTGCGCAGCTCTTCGGGCGCGCACCCTTGATGGCGGCCGGTTGGCTTGCGCCACTTGATGTGGTTGAGCACATTGAACCGGCGGCCGATGGTGACCTCTACCCGGGCCGCCATCTGTGGCGATGCAAACACCCACAGCGAGCCGTTGGGCTTGAGCACGCGCGCCCACTCTTGCGCCTGCAGGTCGATCCATTCCAGGAACTTGTCGGCCGTGGCCCACTGGTTGTCCCAGGCTTCGTCCTTCACGCGGAAGTAAGGCGGGTCGGTGATGATGGCGTCCACGCTGTTGTCGGCCATGCCGCGCAGGTAGGCCAGGCAGTCGCCGTTGTGCAGGGTGTGGCCGGTCTCTGTCACTGTGCCCCCACTGCGCCCGGCGGGTTGCTGCTGTTGGCGCCGGGCTTGCCGTCGTAGGCGGGCAGGCGCACGCCGGCAGTGGCGGCCATCTGCTGCGCCTGGGCGATCTGGTCGATGGCGTCGGCGAAGTCGTTGCCCACGCTGGCGGCGAGCTGCTGCGGGGTCATGGCGCCGGCGGTGACCATGAGGATCTGCGCCTCTGCGTCGGCCTTGGGGTCCACCCAGGCCCAGGTGCGCGGCTGCCATTCGTGTGCCGCGAACTTGGCGAACTTGGCCGCGGGCAGCGCGGCGCCGTTGGGCATGACGATCTGGCCGGACATGAGGGCCATGCGCAGCCAGTTGAGGTACACCCGTTCCAGAAAGCTGGCAATGAACCACTGCTGGTCGGCCATCCACCGATCGCGCTCTTCGAGCACGCCCTGGCGGATGCTGGAGAAGTTGACGCCCTCCAGGTCGTTGGCCAGGCTGACGTAGGCCACGCGCCAGCCGGTGGCCACGCTTTGCAACGTGGTTTTGGCAAAGGGGCCGAACACCTCGTTGGGGTATTTGCTGTCGAAGGCCTGGAACTCGACGCCCACGGGCAGCGTGTCGAAGGTGCCGGGCTGGCTGGTGGTGATGGTCTGGTCGGTGGACTGGTCAACCTCACCAACGGGCGGCGGACCGCCGTCGGGCGTCTTGAAAAACCCGTAGTGGTTGGCGCCGTGTTCGGCGGCCAGCACGGCGCTGTGCATGAAGCCGCTGAGGTGGTGCAGGCTGAGCATGCCGGGGGCCATCCACGGGATGCCGCGCAGTTGCTCGGCGTGTTCTGCCTGGAAGGCGTGGATGATCTGCTCGATGGGCACGCGCTCGCGCTGGCGGCTGGTGGTGACGCCGTCGTTGGGGTGCGCGGTGAAGATGTGCAGCGCCACCGGGCGGCGGTAGGCGTTGACCTCCACGCCCATGATGACGGTGTTGGCACCGCTGCGGCCGTTGAAGCTGGTGTCGATGCGGTCCACGTCGATGACCTGCAGCGCGTAGTTGAAGCGGTTGCCGGCGTCGGTGCCCATGACTTCGCGCACGAGGAATTCGCCGTCGGACGGCAGGCCGCCCACCAGGGTGTTGCACAAGTCCCGGAAATGTTGGCGGCCAGCCACATCTGCAACGTACTGCCAACTTTTCCACGACTGTTCGATGGCGGCGTTTGCGGCCGTGTCAGGGACACCGGGCCTGTCTGCGACTCGCGCTTGCAGGCGAACGCCATCAGGGCCGACGATGTTGTTGCGCGCCATGCCAACGAACTTGCGGGCGTGGCTCTGGTTTTTGGCCAGGTCGCGGCCGCGGGCGCGCAGGCGGTCAAGGTCGCCGCGCAGTTCCTGGTTGATGCTTTGGCCGGTGGCGAGCCAGTCGGCGCTGAGCCGGTCGATGCGGGCGCCGCTGAAGGCGCGCAAGCCGGTGCGGGCGGGCGGCTGGCTGCGACCGAGAACGCCGAAGGTGATGCGGTTGAGCAGGCTGCGGCCTTGCGGCGTGGTGTGGGGCATGGTGTTCAGGCGCGCCCGAAGCGCACGTAGATGCGGCGGCGGTCTGGCAGGCCGGCGGCGATGCGGGCGGCGGCTTCTTCGCGTGCCACCTCGGCCTGCCATTTGCTGCGCTCGGCGATCAGCTCGGCCCGCGGCCAGCGCGAGAGGTTGCGGCCGGCGATGCTGTAGCTGGCCGCGGCCAGGTTGCCGGGGTTGGTGAGGTAGGCGTCAATGGCGTCGAGCGCCTTGCGGGCGGTGCTGCGCAAGTCCAGCGCGGCGGTGCCGGCGGCTGGGTCGGGCTGCACGGTGGTCTGGCCGGTGGCCAGGGTGGCGCGCTCTCCGGTTTTGCTGGCCTGCAACACCCAGGTGTAGGCGCCGGCCGGCCACGTTGCGGTGGCGGTGGTGGCCACGGTGAGCAGGTGGTGGGCGGAGTTGTCAGGGTCGGCCGTGCTGGTGGTGGCGGCCTGCCGCGCGCCGCCGGCGGCGGGAGCGAACACAAGGGTCAGCGCCCACCCGTCGGCCGCCAGGTGGCCTTGCGAGGGGATGGACAAGCGCAGGCTGTCGCCTGCTGTCAGTTGGGTGGGGATGCTCACATGCGGGGCCTTGTGGACGGTTCGGGTGGGCGATGACGCCCCGAATGTCCGGCCCCGCGTGTTTCATCAACAAGGCAAGCGGTGAAACACCGGCCGCCGTTTCACTGCACCACACCACCGCCAGCGGTGTGGGCTTCTTTCTCGAACTGCGCCATGGTCGAGTCGGCCACGGCTTGCATGCCGACGATGCGCTGCAGCGGGCCGGTGCAGCCAACGGCCTGCAGGTGCCGGGCCTCTTCGTCGGTCAGCAGCAGGCGCAGGCCGTAGAGCTTGCCGTCGGCGCCTTCGCGGAATTCGCTCCAGACTTTCATGCCTCCACCCCGTCCATACCCAGCACGCGCCAGATGGTGACCCGGCTGAGCTGGTAGCGGCGCATGAGCAGGGGGATGGATTCGCCGCGCTGGAAGTCGCGCCGGATGGCGGCGTTGCGGTCGCTGCGGCCTTCGCCCTGGCGCTTGGCGATGTACGGGCGGTCGCCACCCCAGCGCTCGCGCACGGCGGCGTCCACCTGGGCGGCCTGGTCGGGCGTGACGTTGCCAGCGATCTGCTGCACCAGGGCGAGCACGTCGCACACGAAGTCGTCGTCCATGGCCGGCGGCTGGGCTGTGCTCTGCCCATGGAACAGCGGCGCAGCGGTGCGGGTGGTGGTCTTGCGGGTGGCGGTGATGGTCATGGGCTGGGCGTGGTGGCGGTGGGTCAGCGGGCGGTGGCAATGGCTTTGCGGAATTCGGCCTGGAAGTGCGCGGCGAAGCGGGCGTCCACCGTGGCCTGGGCGAGGGCCTTGAAATCGAACCGGGCGCGGTAGCGGGCGGGCTTCTGGTCGAACAGAACCACGGGCACCAGCTTGCCCTTTCCGCCCGGCGTGGCGGGCGGGATGCGGCGCCAGATGCCGACGGGCGCGTTTTCCCAGCCGCGGCCGGTGGGCTGGCCGTAGAAAAGCTGGATGGGCGCGGCGCCCTTGCGGCGGTTGCCCTGGACGTTGAGCCGCTTGGCGATGGCGGGTCCGAGGCTGCCGTCTTTGGCGGCGGCCTTGAGCCGGGCGATGGTGCCGCGGGGGATGTTGCCGAAGGCGTTGAGCTGGATGTTCCCGGGCAGCTTGATGCCGGCGGCGTTGGGCTGGACGGTGCCGCCCTCGATCTGCAGGGCCATGTAGCGGGCCTGCACGGGACGGAATCCGACCTCTGACTCCAGCCGGTCGCGCCGGGCGGGGCGGATGTAGGTGCCGCGCTTGGTGAACTCGGTGGGGTTGTCCAGCGCTTTTTCGAGCGCGGCAGGGATGGCGCGCTGCACGTCTTGCGCGGTGCGCGTGAGGGCGACGGCCGCGGCGAAGTTGACCTGTTTGGCCTGCACACCGAAGGCGCGGCGCACGGCGTCGAGGTTGTGGGTGACGGTGATTTTGAGCATGGCGGGCTACCAGAAGCGGCCGGCCGGGCGCTGTGGCTGGCGGCGGGTGGGTTGCT
>JACCEA010151036.1_pt1 | contig 10745 bp, 10 predicted proteins | sample 7449851 | NCBI WGS metagenome assembly JACCEA01 (sample SAMN15323453, study PRJNA562643) | freshwater metagenome | isolation source: river surface water | place: USA:Blue River Watershed | collected 2017-08-18 | reverse complement strand
ACATTAGCCAGGTGATTCATCCAGTGTAAAGAACTCAACCTTTGGCAAAGCTTAAGAAGATTTCATGACAGACAAAGATACCCAAAAGTTAATACTGGTGGTATTCCCAAGTGTTAAACATTAGAAAGCACACTGCTCTAGACGGAGGGCGAGATGTAAATTAGAAGCTGAGTAAGCTAAGTGATAGGTGTAAAACCGACAATTAAAACTTACTAGCGCGAGAAGGAGTGAAGGATTTGCTCCGCATCCAACCCACGCAAGTATTTTTTAGCAGATGGTTAATTTACATTGACCTAAATACTTTAACTTTCCTAATGAGAAAAATATTTTTAAACAACATCAAACAGATGATATTTTTTCTTACCAAGCTTCACCAGATAGAAGTGTCCGAAAAAGGCTTTTTGCGCGGAAAAAGAAATGGCGGATTGCATATTGTCATCAATAGACTTTGGCTCGCCATTAATAAACACTGCATTGCGAATCAACGCATCTTTAACTTGTTTGCCGGATGCCGCCATTTCAACATCAGCCAATATCTGCGTTAAGGGCACTTGGGCAATATCAGACCGAACCAATTTAGACGAGGGCAACCCGTCTTGCTGCAATTGTTCAAAGTCAGATTCACTCAAGCCTGCAAGATCGTCATTAAACAATGCCTGAGTAATACGTTGGGCAGCCAAAAGACCTGCATCACCATGAACCAAACGCGTCATTTGCTCCGCAAGAATTCGTTGTGCCTCAGGCTTGGCAGCGCGAGCGATATCTTCCGCTTCAATTACTGCAATTTCCGCAACACTCAAAAAGGTAAAATAACGCAGGAATTTATAAACATCCGCGTCAGCAGTATTTAACCAGAACTGGTAAAAAGCATAAGGCGAGGTTTTACTGGCATCCAACCAAACAGTGCCCGTTTCTGTTTTACCAAACTTGGTTCCATCTGCTTTTGTCACCAAGGGCATAGTCAAACCAAATACCTGACCACCATGAAGACGACGGGTCAAATCTATTCCGCCTGTAATATTCCCCCACTGGTCACTGCCACCTATTTGTAAGGTGCATTGGTGACGCTGATAAAGTTCGGCAAAATCGTAAGACTGAAGCAGCATATAGGTAAACTCAGTAAACGATATACCCTCCCCCTCGCGCTCTATTCTCTGCTTAACCGATTCCTTGTTAATCATGTTGTTGACGGAAAAGTGCTTGCCCACAGTGCGCAAAAAATCCAGCACATTCATAGCGCCAACCCAATCCAGATTATTCACCACCTCAGCTGAATTTTTTTCATTAGTAAACTCAATAAATCGACTGACTTGCTGTTTGAGCTTATCGACCCAGCCAGCGACTATATCCGGCGTATTGAGCTTTCTTTCTTGCGCCTTAAAGCTGGGATCTCCTATCAAACCGGTTGCACCACCCACCAATGCGATAGGTTTGTGACCAGCCAATTGAAATCGCTTCAACATTAATAGAGGGACCAAGCTACCAATATGCAAACTATCCGCCGTGGGGTCAAAGCCACAATAAAGCGTTCTTGAGCCAGAGTTAAGATGCTCGGAAAGTGCGTCGCCGCCGGTGGTTTGCGCAATCAAACCACGCGCCTGCAACTCTTGAAGAAATTGTGTGTCAATTGCGGACATGCAAGCCTCATGATGTATTGAAATGTTGTTTCCATAAGGAACAAAAAGGCGGCAAAGATACCCTAAACCCCGTCGATTTCAAACAGCGAGCCAAGCAACTTAAGACTTTGCTGATGTTTATGCACTTAACCCCTTGATTTTCTGCCATAAATGAAGTTTCATCTCGCACTCAATAATGACGCATGGTCCACAACAATGCCGAAGACAAGCCCTTCCAAACTACGACTTAGCCAACTTGTCTTTTCCTATATTCCTGCCCGTCATTTGCTTGCTGCCGGATTTCTTTCTATTGCTTTGATTGTATTCACCACACTAACGCCCGATGAACCCCTCCAATCAGACGCACTCATCACCACACAGCTGCCTGTCGAAATTCCCATACTGCCGGAAATTACTCAAGAAATTGAAGCTCGCACCAAAGTTGATGAATTAGTTGTTGTTGAGCCAAAAGGACCACAATGGCAGGAGTACCAAATCCAAAGCGGCGACAATCTTTCGATTCTTTTTCGCCGCGCCGGACTTAGCGACAAAGATATTTACGAACTAACCAGCAAAGCGCCTGACGCGAAAGAGTTGCGGCGAATTCGTCCAGGACAAGGCTTGGCGTTTTTAGTAGAGGAAGGCAAACTACAAGGACTGAAATATGTGATTAACCAACTGGATAGCGTCACATTTACCCGCACAGAAGATAAAAAATTTTCTACCGAAAAAATCAGTTTAACCCCCGACTCACGACTAACCTTTCACCAATCCATTATCACCAGTTCATTATTTATGGCCGGGAAACGTGCAGGCATTCCGAATGCATTAACCATGGACATGGCAAATATTTTTGGATGGGACATAGATTTTGCGTTGGATATCCAAAAAGGCGATTCCTTCAAAGTGATGTATGAAGAGCTTTATTTGAATGGAAAAATGATCGGAACAGGAAAAATTCTGGCCGCCGAATTTACCAACGCCAACAAAACCTACAAAGCAGTGCGTTACACCGATAAAGATGGCAATACCAATTATTACACCCCCGAAGGCAAGGGCATGCACAAGGCTTTTTTGCGGTCACCTATCGAGTTTGCACGCATCAGCTCCCACTTCAGCTTGAACCGAAAACACCCTGTATTACATATTATCCGCGCTCATAAAGGCACTGATTACGCCGCCGCACGCGGCACCCCCATCCGCTCAACGGGCAACGGAAAAATCATTTTTGCCGGGAGAAAAGGCGGATACGGCAATTGCATTGTGATTCAACATGGCCAAGGCATTGAAACACTTTACGGCCACATGAATGGCTTTGCCAAAGGCATGAAAACCGGAACCAAAGTGAGCCAAGGGGATGTGATAGGTTATGTCGGCTCCACCGGTTTGGCATCAGGCCCTCATTTGCACTATGAATTTCACATGAACGGCCAAGTTCGCAACCCAGTCACCGTTCCACTGCCCAAGGCTGTAGGCATAGATAAATCCGAAATGGCGCACTTCAATGCAACCATTCAACCGCTGCTTGCCAAACTCTACGAGCTTGGTTCATCTCAGCTGGCAATGGCGGATCACTCACAATCCAACAACCTGCATTGAAAATGGCAGGACAGGGTTACTATATCGGCCTGATGTCCGGCACCAGTTCTGATGCGATTGATGCCGTCTTAATCAACACTCAACCGCAGATTGAATTAATTGCAACTCACAGCTCCTTAATTCCAACAGGGCTTCAACAACAAATTCATCAAGTTGCCGACCCCAAAAAAAGCAGTATTGACCAACTGGGACAGCTCGACCATCAGCTCGGCAATGCCTTCGCAAAAGCGGCCTTGGAACTAATTTCAGTAGCGAACATTTCGCCTGGCATGATTAGGGCTATAGGCAGCCACGGTCAAACCATTCGCCATAGGCCACCACCTGATGCATATCCATTTACGCTGCAAATTGGCGACCCCAATATTATTGCTGAAAAAACCGGCATCACCACAGTGGCTGATTTTCGCCGGCGGGATATGGCATGCGGCGGGCAAGGTGCGCCATTGGTGCCTGGATTCCATCACGCTGTTTTTTCAAGCCGCACAATGGATCGCGCGATAGTCAATATTGGCGGTATGGCCAACATTACTTGGCTGCCGAGGTCAGAGCTGGAGTCCGCAGTGATTGGTTTTGATACTGGCCCAGGCAATGTGTTACTGGATGCTTGGATTCAACACCATTCGCAGCAACGATTTGACTACAACGGCGACTGGGCTGCGCAGGGGAAATTACACAAAGGATTACTGGATCTATTGCTGGCCGAAGACTTTTTTCATCGCCCTCCACCCAAAAGTACAGGGCGAGAAATGTTTAATCTGGAATGGTTACAAAACCGATTAGAAGGCTTCAATGATGCTATTTCACCCATAGACATTCAGCGAACACTAGTTGAGATGAGTGCGCAGACAATTGCCGATTGCATTCACGCATTAAGTGCTGCCCACAAAGACATTTTTATATGCGGCGGCGGCGCTTTTAATCAGTTTTTAATGCAGCGACTGCAAGACTTGCTAACACCAAACTGCGTTGCTTCAACAGCCCAGTTAGGCATTGCCCCGCAATGGATAGAAGCCATGGCATTTGCATGGCTGGCGTACAGGCGCATTGAAAACAAGCCAGGAAATATCTGCAGCGTTACCGGCGCCACAGAACCGAGTGTTCTTGGTGCGATTTATTGGGGCAGCAACTGAAACATACAAAGAACCCCAACCCTCGACTCAGCCCCTGAAAGGCAATTTGCGTACTGGATAACAGATTCAAAAACTCTGCTGTAAATTGCTTGACGCAGTTCGCACCCGACTTACTCAGCCTAGAGCTATCATCACCCGCATGATTGAATGGTCGCCAGAGGAAGCACATGAGTTACGATCTTTATCTTTACAATCCGCAAGTCAAGCACATGATGGACCAAGGTTACACCATCGACGAGATTAATGTTCCGCACATTCCCAGTGAAGTCATCCACAGCTTTCGCAATCGTTTGGAAGAGTATGACTATCAACTCGTGAACGAAGATACTGGCCGATGGGAGTATCAACATGCCGATAAAAACTGGGGCGTCAGCGTCAGCATACACAACACGGAAATTTGTTTTTCCGTACCCTTTTGGGACGATTTCGATGACGCCTTGTTTGAAGCCCGCATGACATCTGCTGAGCTTTGCGATTCGCCCGAACTGATGATTTATGATCCGCAAGGGCAAGAGTGGCTGGAAGATTAATTTACCAACTTTTATATGGCAAAAATTTTCCATTCAAATTGATAATGACACGATCACCTTTTGGATTTTCTTCTTTATCAATCGCCATTGTGAAATCAATGGCGCTCATGATTCCATCGCCAAATTTTTCATGAATAATTTCTTTTATTGTTGGCCCGTAAACACCAATCATCTCATAGAGTCGATAAATTAACGGGTCTTGCGGAATTGCCTGCGCCCAGGTTTTTGTCGGGCATTGCATCAAGGCGAACTTTGCAGATTCAGGCAAGGCTAACAATTGACACAAGGCTTCTGCCTTGTCAGAAGGCGCACTGTTCATCCCCAAGCACACAGAGGTTGTCCAAACAGGTGACATACCAATACTGGCAGCAATCCCTTCCCAAGTTAAATTCATTTTTTGTTTAGCCAAAATAATAGCTTCGACGAGATCTTCTTTTTTCATAGTGAATTCCTGTGTTCGTTTTTAATGCACGCCGCACCAATGCACAGCGCAATTTCATCGAAAACAATAAAATTGTTTGTCTTGAATTCACTATTGCGAGTTTTATGCCAACAATAACCTTCACTCGCCAAACGGAATAATTTTCACTGGCGAGATTTGATTCTTTTCTTCTTCAGTTTGATTCACTCGCGTTTCCAATTCCTTTGTAATCGGCTTGAAATGCATTTCATCTTTAAACCCACAAGCAACACACTCACGAAAATCTTTTCCATTTTCGTTATAGACAACGACCGTATCCATTGCAGAACATTTTGGGCAAACCGCACCTGCAACAAAACGACGTTTTTGGCTATAAACCATTGATTTCTCCTCCGGGGCCGAACAACCCATTAGCCCTCTCATTACTCAGCTCGGGCAGACACTTGAATCTACCCTTACAATTACCGATAGATTTTCTGAATGTTAATGTGAATTTCATGCAACAACATTAAGAATACCTGAGTGACGCAATAACGCATCAATATTGGGTTCACGCCCACGAAAATTTTTAAATAATTCCATCGGCGGTTTACTACCACCCTGCTGTAAAATTTCAACGAGAAAACGTTTGCCTGTTTCAGGATTAAAAATACCTTCTTCCTCGAAACGAGAATAGGCATCGGCAGATAAGACTTCTGCCCATTTGTAACTGTAATAACCCGCTGCATAACCACCTGCAAAAATATGACTGAAACTGTTCTCAAACCGATTAAATACCGGCGGTTTTATAACAGCAATTTGATCGCGCACTTGATTCAATATTTGCTGTGCCGTTTGAGGTGCTTCAGGATTGTATTCTGCATGCAAACGAAAATCGAAAATCGAAAACTCCAACTGACGAATCATCTGCAAGCCAGACTGAAAGTTTTTTGCTGCCAGAATTTTATCCAACAAATCCGCAGGCAGAGGTTCACCCGTTTGGTAATGACCGGATATCAACGGAATTGCATCTATTTCCCAGCACCAATTCTCCATAAATTGGCTCGGTAATTCGACTGCATCCCAAGCAACGCCATTAATACCACTGACTGCAGCCACTTCCATTTGCGTTAACATGTGATGCAAGCCGTGACCAAATTCATGAAATAAGGTTGTGACTTCGTCATGCGTTAATAAAGAGGGCTTATCACCAATCGGAGGCGTGAAATTACAGGTTAAAAAGGCAACTGGTAATTGAATACCTTTTTCAGTTTTACGACGCACGCGACAATCCGCCATCCAAGCGCCGCCTTTTTTATGTTCGCGTGCGAACAGATCCAAATAAAAATACGCAATCGGTTTACCATTCAAGCCAATTTGATAAAAGCGAACATCGGGATGATAGGTATCAAATTCACTCAGCTGTTTAATATCAACCGAAAACAAACGCTGAACTATATCGAACATACCGGCGATGACTTTTTCAGCTGGAAAATAAGGCCGCAACATTTCTTGTGAAATATCGTATTTGGCAATGCGCAATTTTTCACTGTAATAGGTAATGTCCCATGCCTGCATAGATTCACAACCTAATGATTTTGCAAAATCGCTTAATTCTGCAAAATCTTTTTCAGCATAAGGCTTGGATTTTATTGCCAGCTCGTTTAAAAATTGCAGCACTTGTTCGGTTGATTCTGCCATTTTGGTGGCCAACGAACGTTCTGCATAATGTTTAAAACCGAGCAAATTCGCTAATTCATGACGCAATGCCAAGGTTTCTGCAATGATGGCGGTGTTATCCCACTCCGCAGCAGATGAGCCATCACTTTTTTTACCTTCCGAAGATGCACGAGTAACATAAGCACGATAAATTTCTTCGCGTAATTGGCGATCATCCGCGTGCATCATGACAGCGATGTATGATGGAAAATCCAGTGTTATCAGATAACCCTCAAGATTTTTTTGCGCAGCTGATTGAGCAGCTTGCGCCAATGCAGACTCAGGCAACCCTGATAATCGTTTGAGATCCGTCAGATGTATAGACCAAGCCTGTGTTGCATCCAAAAGATTATTGGAAAATTGTGTCGCCAGCGAAGATAAACGCTGTTGTATCTCAGCAAATCGCTGTTTATTTTTTTCATCCAAAGCAACACCACCCAAACGAAAATCACGCAATGCATTTTTTACCGCTTGTTGTTGCGCTTGGCTTAATTGCGAAAACGATGGGCTATCGGCTAATTGTTGATAGGCGTTGTAAAGTGCCTCGTTTTGGCTGAACTCTGTGGAGTATTCGGTGAGTAACCCCAAGCAATTGGCGTAAGCATGTCGTAATGGTTCATTGTCCGCTACTGAATGCAAATGACTGATGGGTGCCCAAGCAGCATCCAACTTATCACCTTGTGCTTCGAGTGGCGCGACCAATTCATCCCAGGTCACTGTCTTTATCTGTGACATTAACGATGACAATTGTTGGCGACCCTGTTCAATCAACTGTTGAATAGCAGGTTCAATATGCTCGACGTTGATGCGAGAAAAAGCAGGTAAAAAATGACCCTGCAATAAAGGATTGGACATTCAACACCTCAAGATAATTAACTGAAAAAGCAATGGCGAAAAGTTTCGCGTATCATACACGGAAATTTACACAATCCTGATGGAAAACATCTATGGCAGCCATTCGCACGCATCAAGGTAAAACACCCAAATTAGGCACTCATGTATTTGTCGATGAATCGGCGGTGGTGATTGGTGATGTTGAAATAGGAGATGATTCGTCGGTGTGGCCCTGCACCGTTATTCGCGGCGATATGCATAAAATTCGCATAGGTTCGCGCACCAGTATTCAGGACGGTTCTGTATTGCACATTACACACGCCAGTGATTACAACCCTGAAGGACATCCTTTAATCATTGGCGATCAAGTGACGGTTGGACACTCTGTTTGTCTGCATGGATGTGCTATCGGCAATCGTGTACTGGTTGGCATCGGCTCCACCATTCTTGATGGTGCGGTGGTGGAGGATGAGGTTGTGATTGGCGCGGGTTCTTTAGTACCACCGGGCAAACGCTTAGTGTCTGGTTTTTTATATATGGGTTCGCCCGTCAAACAAGTACGCCCTTTAAAAGATTCCGAACGCTCTTTTTTTCAATATTCTGCTGATAACTATGTTCAATTGAAAAATACCTATCTGGGTCTTTAGCCGCCGCTATTGATCGACACCGCGCATATTGAATTATTCAAGAAAAATGTTGATCGGGTGCTAATACACGACTGGAAGAATTTTATGTTTGGCATTGAGATTATTTTATTTTTGTTCGCTACCGGCGCACTGACCGGTTTTTGCGCTGGCTTATTTGGTATTGGCGGTGGCGGCATTATGGTGCCCATACTCGCGCTCTGTTTTAGTTATGCCGGATTTCCGCAAGACCAGATTATGCATTTTGCATTGGGCACATCCATGACGGCCATTATTCCGACCGCTATCGCCAGCATGCTGACTCATCATCAACATCATGCCATTTTGTGGTCAGTCGCCATGAAATTTGTGCCCGGTGTTTTAATAGGCACTTTTTTAGGCTCATTGATTGCCGCACACTTATCTCATTATTTTCTGGCGATATTTTTTTCACTATTTATGGCATTAGTAGCCTGGAAAATGTGGAGCAATCTATTACCCACACCCTCACGGAAATTACCTTCATTCGGTTTATTAGCGTTAACCGGTTCAGGAATTGGTGGAATTTCGGCATTGGTGGCGATTGGCGGCGGAACTATGACAGTGCCTTTTTTGCTTTGGTGCAATGTAAGTTTACGACAAGCTATCGCCACATCCGCCGCAGTGGGATTGCCAATTGCAATTGCAGGCGCATTAGGTTATGCCTCGCATCTGGATCGCAGTATTCCGGGAATATCCATTGGCTATTTAGTGTGGCCTGCCGTTTTATCTTTAGCCTGCGGCAGCATTTTCACTGCTCGACTGGGCGCAAAGCTTGCACATCAATTACCGATTGAAAAATTGAAAAAATATTTTGCGATTTTTTTATTGCTGTTGTCGTTACAGATGTTAGTGAAAGTATTTTGGTGATATGCCTCCCCCCTTTCGATGGAAGAGGGGAGGAAAGTGACGCGAGTGTTTACTCTTCCACAGACAACAACTTGTCGATCTCTTCCGTTAATGTTTTTGAGTCCGGCTTAGTCATGCTGCCGAAATGTTTAACCAGCTTTCCTTCCTTATCCAATAAATATTTATTGAAATTCCACTTGGGAGCGGTGGATTCTTTGGCGAGATATTGGAATAAAGGATTAGCTTCTTTGCCTTTGACATGCGTAGGCGCGAACATAGTAAAGGTCACACCAAAATTGACGAAACAAATTTCGGCGGCTTTTTCTTCATCTGCATCTTCCTGTTTAAAATCATCACTGGCAAAACCAATCACCACCAATCCTTTATCTTTGTATTCTTGATGCAATGCTTCCAGCCCTTTGAATTGCGAAGTAAATCCACAATGGCTGGCGGTGTTAACCACCAACACGGGTTTACCTTGGGTAATTTCACATAGGTCAACATTTTGTTTTGAATGCAATTTACGGTATTCGCCCTGCAAATAGTCCGGGCAAGCCAAGCTTAGTGTCGACATGAATAGAATTCCTACTGTCATGAATATTTTTAACATAAGAGCCTCTTATTAACCGAGTCCAGCCAAGGGATACGGATCTTAAAAAATCTGGATCACCGACCTGTGATTGAGTAGCAGGTAATGATCCAAACACAGAGGGGCTTTAGGTTCAGTACCAAAATGAAAAATACAACCTGAATACATCGGCCTGTAGTGAATATAAGGGTTCGTTGCCCACTGAATATTGCGGCGTATTACCTCTGGACAATCGTGCATCACGGAAATCGTCGTAGGTGATATCGAAATGATCCCAATAAAAATTGATTGTTGATTTTTCGACCCAGCGAATAGTGCCTTTAGGTAACTCATAGGTCACACCCAAACCAAAGGTATTGGATGAGAATGGGCTTAACTCTTTATCTCTTGCCAAATAATTTTGAGCATTCACATAGGGAAACAAGTCACTGTAGAAATTGGCTTCTGTTTGTTCATAGACCCTGAATTTGCCTTCAAATAACCAATTGTCTTTATAACTATGCACATATCGAAGTTCATAGTTAGTGGCTTCTATTCCCCAACTGTCGGTGAAAGTTCTGGCATCAAATCTGAGCGATGCACGCCAAGGCATGTGGTACATCAATCGCAACCCCAGCGCATCGGAACTGCGTGTTTGCGGGTATCGTTCGCTTTGAGTATTGCTGCCAGCAGCTTCTGAATAACGTACGGTTCGATAAGGATTATTCAGGCAGGTATCGCTTTCCAGTAAATCAAGACACTCATCTGTTGCAGTATCAAGACTTAGAGAGGCGATTAAATTTTTAGTGAAAATTTGTGATGCATTCAGGCTGTATTT